>MDTB01049692.1_pt1 | contig 17048 bp, 17 predicted proteins | sample 811161 | NCBI WGS metagenome assembly MDTB01 (sample SAMN05326650, study PRJNA326480) | marine metagenome | isolation source: seawater | place: Mediterranean Sea | collected 2009
AAACTCGAACTAATTCATCAGCGCGAAGCAATGCATCAAACATCAGGTTAATGATTGCAAGGTCGCGGAGTTCTAATAAAGAATCAGGAATAATTGCATTGTTTATTTGTTCAAGCATATCTATGGTAAGCGGAACCGCTTGTTTGTGAGACAAGCGAAACTTTCTATTCTCTATAAGCGATAAACGGATAAAGTCTCTTAGATACGCAGATCTAATAATGGGGTTTGGCAATTTAGCCACGCCCAAAAATTTACTAAGGGCAGATAACCGACGCTTAATGGTTCTATAGGCTAGGGGAGAACGACACAACGCTTCAACATATTGTTTAATGCAGATCTCATTGTGTTCGAAGTTGTTCTTAAAGCCACTTAATCCAGCTTGCTTACAAAAAATTGCGAACTCATTGTAGTCACTAATGTATGCCCTTTGTGTGTTGTATGGAAGCTTGGTAAAAATATCTTGATAATAGCTTTCAACGTTTTTATCAGAAGATGAACATTGACTTGTTGTTAGGTCGTCAGAACCTAACGTGTGCTGCTTACCACGAGAGTACTCGATACCAAAAGCTGGAACCGTCGCGCTACTTGAGTCTTGTGGCTGTGAGCTGCTATCACTGTTGCTGTTAACTAATTGAGTTGTGAGCAAGTATGAGCTATTAGTTTTTGAGGGCATTGAGCAACCTGGTGAAGACATTATTGTGACTATTATGCTAGATTTAACATAGCTTGATAAGTTATTGATATATAACAATATTCACGCATGATAACTGTAATTATCATGCGTGAAGTTACGCACTAATCCATTCATCACTCCACAAACCGCTTTACTATTGTAATCTCAAGTACAGTGCTACTCTATCACATTACTGTATATATAAACAGTTTGGGTGTTCCAATGCCGTCAATTGTTGGCCTATCTCGTAATTATTCCAAACCATATCGCGAGATAAGGCTTGTGGCCTGCTGAGAGAGTACGTTTTTTGTGTAATTCAAATCGTGCGCTACGTGAAATCTGCAAGGTAATACCCCGAATGCGCGCTCAGATTTCACGTAGCAACGCCTAAAAAATAAGCTGAAAAGTGATGAAAAAACACCCTAAGAGCTTATTTATTAAAGAAGTACTTCACATGATTTACTTCCAACATGTTTGCTGGCTAATCGCACATTTTTCAAAACCAAACGAGTTAAAAATAAACGTTACAAAAGCGGAATAGGCGATAACCTAGAAGTTATTACCTTTGCTTTTTATACGCTTTTCATAGAGCGCCTATCTAATGTCGACTACAGTACGACGATAATAAGACGTCGATACGGTACGTAGCCGAATAAACGACGTCTACGCAGATATGAATTCAATAAACATCGCGTCGATAATTATTAATTCTACGTGCTATCCACGCCACCCAACTTTAAAACAACGAACGGTCTCCATGCACGATGTTTAATTTAATAAGAAGTATAGATAATTGATGGTTTTTAAAATAAAGAGCAATCAATAAATGAGTTTTAAGGGCCGTAATTATTACATGTAACGCTAAATGTTAGAAAAACCTTAACCTTATAGCTAGTCGTCTTATCTTAGAAATAATTAGGATCCTTTATTTAATTCATCAGCGTTAAGCCTTTGGTTATTTGAGCTAGTAATTAATATTACAAGCTGTGCATTCATTATTTAAAGTAAAGAAGACTAAAGCCTTATAAATGTTTTTAGGAACATGATTAAGTCTATTATTCATCTGTGCTAGTTGTCATTAAACCTTACGAATACCTAAATATTACGAGAAGGATAGCGTAAAGCATCTTGCAAAGCTTCATCTGGCTCATTCACCATCAATTTTAATACTTTATTTAACATAATATACATTATGCGTAATTAAGTGTATGGACGATTAGGGCGATGATGCCGCTCTATTCGGATGTTTTGTTGGCTGTGATTACTTACAGACCTTTATGCGCGGCAGCTGTTTTAGTGCTTCGGCCTTACCGCAATTGCTTCAATTGTGTCAGCAGTTTTTATTGAAAGTTGCTATGAACTTTGGATTTAGACATGGAATTTATAAATCGTGCGCTACGTGAAATCTGTAGCACTACACCTCGCAAAATGTATTTTTATTCACGTATCGTCATGTTAGTTTTTTGATTAATTATGGGTATAACTAACAAACAGAAAGACGCAGTCTTTGTATTTTTATACTAGGCTTTAATTTATTAAATGTGGATTTTTAGCTATTTAGAATGTTGCTGTGTCTATTTGAGTTGTAGTTAATCAGATTTAATCTGATTAACTACAAAAAGAAACTCGATCGATCATTTACGTAGATTACATGGTTTGTGGTATGCAGAGATTATATAGACTGGCTAGCTGTTTACATTAAGCATTTTTAGCAGTGATTTTGACAGTAATAACTTACACGTTTAGTTATCATTATAAACGCGCTCAATTCGCTTAATATCGTCTTCGTAATCCAATGCCAACTTTGCACGTTCGTAACTTTGCTTCGCTAACTTAGACGCCGCCTCAACAAAATCTCTTTCTATTCTTGTACCTCCATCTTTAAAGCACGCTTTAATTGTTTTTAGTGACTTTTGTATTCGGATAGCAACTTCAATATTAGCAGCACCATCACGGGCAATGCTGGTGTACGCATCGTCAAAAAGATCATTCACATTTAACGCAGGCAATGAAATGCGGTCATATTTAAACTCCTCATGCTGAGTGCTATCGTTTTGTGAGTTTTCGGTTTCAGTTTCGGATTTGGGCTTGTGCCACAACAACATAAGGCGTGTAATGCTGCTAATGGTATTTATTGCAGTACCATGGTCATTAACCGATGGCGATAATGCACGAGATGCAATTTCGGCTAGTACGATAAAGCCAAAGCGAGGATCAGCCTCAAAGGACCTGGCTTCACCTATAGTAAATGCGTCAACAATTTCATCTGATACTACCTTTTTATTCGAATATGCTATGGCACGCTCTGGTGAGACAAACTCACCGGGTAACATGGCAACATTGATACAACCGTCGTTTTTATCAGCCCAGTGTTGCAGTTTGGCAATGTCTATAAGCTGAATATAGCCCACTTGTTTAGTATAAATGGCATGCGTCCCCTGCTCTTTTATTTGCTCTTGCGGTACTGCGCCTAAGCACGGCATATCTATTCTATTTTTAATTGCGCGTGTCGTGGCGTGCTCCACTTTTAATAACGTTGACCCCACGCGCCCTAATCGTGCAACGCTGTCTACCCACCGGATAAAGGTTAAAATAACTATCGAAAAAGCCAGACAGGTTAGACAAAATAAAATGAAAAGCCCGGCTTCATCGAAAAAAGCTTGAGTCATTGCAGTAAGCGCTACAGCACTATAGATAAATGCGCCTATGAAAACTGACAGTGCATTTTGTGATACATCATCGGATATTATAAGGCTTAGAGAACGCGGCGTTGACGACTGACTGGCCGAAGCATAAGCATTAACCATGGTACCTGCAGAAAACGTGGCGATCACCATCATGCTAGATGCCATAATTGAAAGCAGTGTTTCAACTGATTCGGGTTTTATTTCAGGAATATGCTCAGCCAATGAAGTCCCGTCTGCTACTTTAGCGACGAATACAGCAAAGATTGAGAGCAAACAAAAGCCAAGAGGTTTTACCCATAGCTTTTCTTTTACACTGTATAAAAGGAAACGCAGTCTATCTACGGTAATCGGTGCTTCCACATTCTTCTCTTTTTATTAACTTTATTTCACTTAATACGGCAGTTAGGTGTTTTCTGATTTGTCCCAACTCAATTAGCAGGCTCCGCCTTAGCACAAAACCTCATTGATAATGATAATCAATATCATTAAAATTGGTTAAAACAGTTTTAAGGTTATCAATATGGACGCTACAAAAATTCTTATCATTGAAGATGATATTACTCTTAATAAACAAATCGCTGCCTTGCTAAAAGACCGAGGCTTCGACGTACATCAATGCCACGACGGCAATCAAGGTCTGGTGACTGCACTTCGTGAAAGGTTCGACCTTATTCTTTTAGATGTATTGCTTCCTAACCTAAATGGTTTCTCGCTGTTAAGCCAACTTCGCAAACGGAAACAAACTCCCGTCATCATGGTTACTGCATGTGGTGCCGAACAAGAGCGTATAAAAGGCTATAGTAACGGTGCAGATGACTACATGCCAAAGCCGTTTAGTTTTGTGGAAATGATGCTTCGTATTGAAGCATTATTGCGTCGCTCTCTGAATGTAAAATCAAATGAAGTAACGAGAAACTCGATCGTTGTTGACGAAATAACACTTGACCGAAGAAACTTGAAGGCCAATTTTGCTGGCAAAGCACTAGATTTGACGTCGACTCAGTTTAAGCTTCTGTGGGTTCTGCTTGAAAATCAGAATGAGGTTTTAAGCAAACCATTACTTTATCAAACTGTTCTAGAAAGAAGTTTCAGCCGGTACGACCGAAGTTTAGATATGCACATGTCCCGAGTGCGAAAGAAACTTATCGAAGCTGGAATGTCCCCTACTCGTCTAGCAACCCAGCACGGCAAAGGCTACTTATTCTCATGAAAAAAGTGTTATTGAGAAAGCTATTGGTCACTATAGCTTTAGGGACGGTTATTCTTATTTGGGTTATTGATTGGTTGTCAGCACATACAGAAACAACAATGAGTCACCTATCAGTAGAGCATCAGCGTGAACTCGTTGAATATGGCAAAGAGGCTGATTTAATTTACCGAAAAGAAGGTGAATTGGGTTTATCGAACTGGCTTCATGAATTTCAAGATAAAGAAAAAACATGGGCAGCAGTAGTAAAGTCAAACATTCAACCTATTGCGGGAAGCGTCATTCCTCAAAAGTACATTGATGAATTTAGAATAGGCCGCAGCGTGGAATGGAAAATTCACCTCTACTTTGAATATAACCCTATCATGGAGGTTCCTTTCTTAGATGAGAAATCACATCTATTAATCCAATTACCCCAGCGAATGAGACCGGGTGTTTATCTCACCTTTGTGGATATTTTGCTCAAGGTCGCACTGCCTTTTGTCGTTCTGTGTGTAGTGAGTTTAGTGCTTTACAGGCACGTAATGGTGCCATTAAGAAAGTTAGAGCATGCCACGAAAGCTTTCAGTCAAGGGCAGTTTGATGTGCGCGTTAGTAAATCATTTAGCAATAGAAGCGATGAGCTCTTCAACTTATCCGTAACATTTGACGGTATGGCCACACGAATTGGAAAATTAATTTACAACCAGAGAGAACTTTTATCCGATCTGTCTCATGAATTAAGAACTCCGCTAACGCGTATGGATATGGCCATCGATACTATTGAAAATGGTATCAATGACAGTGATACGTTAACTCGGCTTCGCTATGAATCCAACAATATGCGGGCATTAGTCGAAGACACGTTGACACTTGCTTGGCTTAACAATGAATCGCCTGTACTTAACACCGAGACTTTTGACCTTGCTGAATTGATTCAGGTTATTTGCGACGATGCAGCTTTTGAGTATTCCGAAACAAGACTAAATGTAGAATTACCTAACAACGCGGTAATTGATAAGAGTAGTCAACAAGCCCTCGGCCAAGCGATAGAGAACATTATCCGGAATGCCCTTAAATATACGCCAGAGAATAGCGGTGTTGTTGTAACGCTAAAGCAAAATGAAGATGTCTATATGCTTTCCGTCCTGGACTTTGGAAATGGTGTTCCAGAAAGCATGCTTAGCGATATTTTTAAGCCTTTTTTTAGAGTAGATAAGTCTCATGGCCTTCATGTTGTTGGACAAAAACGGGGAGGGTTTGGTTTAGGACTGGCGCTAGCGCAGCGGCAAATTACTGCTGTTGGAGGAAAAATTAAAGCGTTTAACCACTTGATAGCTGACTCAGCAGGCATTGGAGGTTTACAAATTGATATAACGCTACCGAAAAGGTAGCGTTATACAAACGTTATATTCAAGGCTTCAAAGGAACGGCAGAAACATGAGGCTTTGACGCTTTACTACTCTTAGACTTATATTCATGCCAAGGTAATACTAGATAGTGACAGGCCGTTAAAACAACTATCATGGCTACCAAAGTATATGTCATTGTAAGCTGTTGCAGCCCAACGAGCATTAGCCCCCATCCAATTAATATCCATTGTAAAACATATAGTGCAGTGACGTTTTTACCCCAGAAAGCGAATAGCGTAACCACATAGTTTTGCTTAAAGCGTTCAATGAGTATGTGAGTGGTGTAAATAAAAAGCATCACGATACCTGTCATTAAAAGAACAATACCAGGACCGCTTCTTAGGTTTGTTACAATGTGATATTCAGGGTTAGTGAGCGTGAGCCCTGTACCGAGGATTACACAAACTACGCCTAATTTAAGGCACCAAACAAAGTTTAACGTGCCTTTATTTTGTTGCTTTAAGAAGCGACCAAATGCCATACCAGCAATTGGGTATGCCGCCCAAGGAAAAATAGGAAACATAACTCCCGCTTCTTCGTTTCCTACTAAAAGCTTCAAAAATTCATTGAGTATAGGTAATGACGTGTACTTATCCCAGACGCTGTGTGATAAAAACGCAATGGCAATAGCCGTGCCGATCCAAATAGAGATTTTATTGGTTGCATGTTTCAATCCTGTACAAAGGAGTAGCGCTATACCTGCGAATTGAAAGACATCACCAATTAAAAATTCACTCAGCGGAGTGTGTGGAGCAACATCTTGGTACGTGACGAGCCCAATTTTAATCGAAAGCCACATGGGAATGGTTCCGCGAACAAAATTCAGTGCGTAACCTAACACAAACAGCGATATTGCTCGTTTGATATCCGCTTTCAGTGTCGATGATGGAGATAGGCCAACAAAAATCCCCATGATAAAGACGAACATTGATGCTGCTGGCCAACCCAATGCGAATTTTACCGTGGCTCCAAATGCACTAAACCGCACTTCAGGTAAGCCATAAAAGTCTAATACATGGATCATAACCATGAGTAAAACAGCAACACCTTTTGCTACGTCAAAAGTTTTCTGCCTGTTAATACTTGGCGTGCCAAAGTGACTAGGTACATAAAATAGTTTCATAGTTTTCACTTGTTTTTATTTTGTCTTTTAAATGTTTGATGTTGCTATTCTTTGCTCTTTTCATCTTTCTCAGACAGCTTTATACCCAACCAAAATAACAGGCAGGCAAAAGCAAAAGTGACGAAGGAAATTGAAAAAGGCCCGGTGTAGCCATTATTTAGAAATTGGATTATTGCTTGGTTATGGCCAAGTGCCTCGATAAGGGATAAAAGTGCAAGAATGAGACCGCTTGCCAGTGCTGTTCGGCTTATCGCTAAATGTACATGCTTAGTGAAAAAAGCGCCTATGATCGATATGGCATAAACCGCAAAGAAAGCAGTTTCAACAATAAACGACCTGTTGTTTAAATCTGTACCAAGCACTCTCTCGAGTAAAAATGCAAACGCTGTCGCCGGCACGATACCAGCACATCCACCTAATGTAAGTGCAAATATGCTGTGTTTAAAGCGACTAGAAATACTGCGATTATTTTGAAACTTAGTAAGCCACAACATATTGCCAACAACAATTAAACCGCATACACCCAGCCCGAGTATGAAAAAAACAATTCTTATATCGACGCCTGCGAAGTGCCCAAAATGCAGTGCGTACAGAAAACGTGTCCCATCGGCGAAGGCATTTCTTTCAGAGGGATTTAAATCTGCTGAAAATTCATTTTCACGCACGCGGTAAGTCATAACTATACGTTGTGAAAAGTTCGATCTATGTTGCCCAATAATACGAATTAGCGCGTTTTCATCACCATAATTTGTAAGCCTAAGCGAGGAAGCTTTTGCATTCTCTTTCTCTTCCCACGAAGCTATAAGGGTATTCAGATCTGGCATCTCTCTTTCAATACCAGTGTAAGATTCGGTTACTCTTGGAAACCCTGTATCGTTTAGTAGCGCAGTCCTGTCTCCATCGTAGATAAACAAGAGTGTCACAATCTGAGAAATCAAACCTAAATTAAACATTAGACCGGTAAGCGCGTACATGAATGTATAGGGTAAGCTCATGACCCCTACTACGTTATGCATGTCTGTAAGTTGATATCGAAGCGTAGTGCTGCCACCTCGATAGTAGAAAAAGTGCGTGATCAGCTTTTTGAACTGAACGACTAGCCCAGTGAAAATGACAACGGTAAAAAACAGGGTCACAATACCGACAATGTGGTCACCCAGTGGCAAATTCAGGTCAATATGGAGGCCATAGAGAAAATCAGCTAAGTGAAAACTGTCTATAGACGCTACCGTTTCTCCATTAACCGGATCAACATAAATTGAAGTCAGTGCATTTTTAGCCGACGGGGTTTCATTTACTGGAAGATGAAGCTCGTATAGAGGCATTGTTTCAGTTGGAAGGACTACAAACATTCTTTGTTGCGTATTCACATCATATTCTGAAAACACTGTGTCCAATATGTTGTTAAGTGGCAGCTGGTCCGAGACTGAACGATATTCTGTATGAGGTAGAACAGACCATGCTTTGATTTCCGGGTAAAACAAAGTAAGAGAGCCTGCCCAAAAAACGATGAATAGCGGAATGGAAATAAATAGCCCTATCCATCCGTGACCTTCCAAGGCTGAACGAATCACGCTGGCTTTCATGCAACTACTCCTAATTTAATTAGTACATTAAGCACAAGTGAAAAAGTCAAAACGGAAAGGCATTGAAGCGCTGGCTTTTTAGTCTTTTCGAAACAGAAAAAGTAACTCATTAACCCCGCCCAAATCAAAAATCCAAGTATGTAACCCACCAGCAATTTGACATCTACATCGAATGGTAAAAAGTGGTTAAGATTCAAAATGGTGCTTGTGCTAAGTAGTAATCCAATTAGAAAGGACAGATAGGTTTTACGCCACATAAACCCCTCCTATGAGCGCTAATACAACGTTAACGCCTGTTCCATATGCAAGTAGCCTTAAGGGACGATTTTCGTGTGCACCCGTAAACGTCACTAGCGCTAAATTAAAAATAATCATGGTAATCGTAGAAAAGATCATTGCCCAAGCGTTGTATTGCATTCCTAGAAGAAAGGCCGCCAGCACGATAGTGGTAACAAAAAGCGTGTTGCCTAAAGCCTTTGGCATTGATTGAGCGAACGTTCTTTGGTGATCAGACGAAAAATAAAGCGCTGTACATCCCCAGAAAATGGCTTGTAAAGCGAGAACATTTGAAATCGAAAACATATCGACAAGTTCTTTTGTATATATTTCTGCAGTTATACTTAAATGGCTTGAGCGGTCGTCGCGGCCTGGCTCATTTTCTGTAATTTATATCTGTCCTGACTGAGGATATTCTTGCAATTGTTCCCAAACCACTCGAGTGAAGAGTCAATATTTCGCAGAGTTGTTTTCGAGTACAGGTATTCAATAAACCCTTGATAATCTACCGCACCGTCGAAAATGGGAACCATGCCTTCTCGCGAGCCTGCTGCGGCATACACATTGTCTGGAGCAAACACACTTAAGTGTTTACTGCTACTTATGTTTTTAAAATGAAAATGATTTATATATGGCGCGAGTTGTTTACAAGAGGAAATAATGTCAGCGCCAGATTCCCATACATGCAACACATCGTAATTTAGTTGCAAATTGTCTTTGTTAACTTTTTCAAACAATTCAATGGTAGAACCCACCGAGTCAGCGTAAGTGTTAGGGTGTGTTTCGATAACTAAGTTAAGCCCATAGTCGCTAAGCCAATCACAGACAAGTTGTAACCGCTCGAAAAGCAGGTTTTTTCGGTCTTCACGTATGGCTGCGCTGCCTTCGTTGCCAGCAAATGTGCGAATCTTGGTTGCCCCCCAGTGTTTAGCCAAACGACAAAGGCGATGAACCTTAAAATACAAAGCTTCGTTCCCTTCAAAAAGTGGCAGATAATCGCTTAGCATGGATGTTTTCAACGCGTAGCTTGAGAGCCACTCTTTCCCATACTCGGGTTGGTCTTCTAAATTCGTAGCATGTGCACCCCATAATTCGATCCCCTGAAAACCATTTGCCACAGACCATTTTGCAATTTCAGCGATTGAGATAAGTTGGTGCCTAAAAGTGATAGTGCATACTGAAAGATTCATACGGCGGCCTCCAAGTTTTCTACGCCCACGGTATTGTTAGCTTTTTTATCTTGAAGGTTGTGAAAAACTAGCCAGTCTTGGTACACAGTTTGAAGCTTACATTTAATTTTTCTCTCCGTGGTATCTTGCTGATTGAGTAATGTGAAAAGTTCATCAAACAACGGTAAAGTGTCTTGATTCTCTTTAGCTAATTCAGAGAGCTTGATCGCTCGGTATTGTATTGCTTTGTATGTAGAAACCAGCTTTTCTATTTCATCACACCAGAGCTCGAATGTTACTTCTGGAAATCCAATGTCTCTCCAGAAAAAAGCAAAGCCATGTTCATAGGCGTATTTTCTAATTGCGAGAACGGGGATTTGCTTAAGGGCATTACCCAGCAATGCTCTATCAGCAGATTTTTTTTGATGAGCTACAATGACTTTCCGGATTGCATCCGTTAACACGTTGTGTTCAGGGAAAAATGTAGCATCGAAATAACTGGAAATAGCTTGCAGAGAAGAATGCGTTATATGATTACTATCAAATACGTAGCCCCCCGCAACATGTGGTGATGAAATAGCGTTGAGAACATCCTTACGCTTAACCTCTCCTTCCCACCTGAAGTCTGGGTCCAACATAAGCCACCGTTCCGTATCTTCCGTCGTCTTTAGCATTACATAGTGAGGGAAAGGATTCTGGTTAAACTTATTTTCTCGCTCAGGTAACAAGTACATATCTAGCATTACCATGATGTTCTGGGAAGGCGTTGCGTCATTGAGCAACCTTTCCAAATTGGCAATGTTCTGAGCTTTCGTCTGTTCATTGTTATACCAAGAGGTAACCTCTACGCCATAAATTTCCTTATACCATTGAATAAAAAAGTCGTGGCTAATAGATTCGTCGTGATAGGCAAGCATGTGGTCTTCATTGACGACTACCTCCGCGTCCCACACACCAAAATAAAAAGGACGATGATCGACTTTGGGCGATGCTTTTATACATTCACACAGACAGCTTACAAAACAGTGGACTTTAATGTCTTCGAACGGCACTTCATCTACACTATCACTTACCTCAATGTTGTTGGTTTGCTGATAAGATAAAATGAAGTGAGCAAGGTTCTCGACAGTATTAACATCCTCCTGAGATATTGCACTTTCTGGTATTTCAATATCGTGATTCAACTCTAAATGGATAAGCAACTGCATAAGCAACACTGAATCAATATAGAGATCTTCGTTTAAACGAGCTCGTGGAGAAAATTTTTGCATGTGCTTGCATTCCATGTCATGTGCCAGCACGTGTTCAATTGTGTTTCTTAAGGACTCTGAATTCATAACGTACTCTAGGCTGTAGCTACTGTTGTTTCTGCTTCTAACTGGAAATTCTTTGCAATTTCGTTGCGATTTACTTTCCCATTGGGTAAGCGCTTGATCGCATCAACCTGTATGAAATCGAACGGCACCTGATATGTGGCTAGTTGCTTGTGGCACCAACTTCGCAACGCGGCCTTATCTTCATTCGAATAACGATGTGGCGCGCAAAATTGAAGATAAGCTCGATAGCCTGTACTTCTGTCCTGTACTTTAAATAAAACGGCATCGTCAATGTCAGGGTGACTAAGCACAACGTCTTCCACGTCTTTGGGGTACACATTAAGCCCCGATACAATAATGGTATCGTCTTGGCGCGCAACGAAGCACAATTGGTGCACACCATCTTTGTCTTCAAAATAACCGAGATCATTGGTATAAATTTCGGCCGATTGTCCATCAAGCGGTTGTTTAATGTTGATAACTATTTCACTGGGAGCGCTTTGGCTGCTGCCTGCTTTAACGCTAAGGTGAGGAAGGACTTCGCCTATTACATTTGTGCTTTCAAAGGTTTTACTTATTGCAACGCACCCGGCCTCAGAACATCCATACTGTTGATAAAAATGTTCCACTTTTGATTTGGCTCGCTCAAAGACAGGTCCTGACATGAGTGTGCCAGAGGTCATTACCGCGTGAAGTTTGCTTGTCTTGGGCCATAGCATACATACGGTATCTATCATTAACGGTGACGAATACAGCAATGGTTGCTCAAGTTTGAGCAATGCTTTTAGCAAATGTTTAGGATTTATATTGGTAAAGACTCTGGGATGCTTGCCTCTGGCAAGGCCAACGAATATACCGCATATGAGCCCGTATGAATGAGTAACAGGACAAGCAATCACCGGAGTCATTGAATTGGGTGCACTGAAATGTGCAACATAAGCAGACACCTCTTGATCGATACTACGCCAAGACCGTTTTATGCTCTTTGGTGCACCAGTGGTTCCAGAACTCATTTGAATTAATCCTGGAGTATTATCAGGCTTTTCGTTTTTAGGGAATATAATTACATTGTCTAGAGTTTGGTAAATGAGGGCATAGCAGCCGGCATTTTCCGCGTACTTTTTCGCTAGTTTTTCTGGCGTACTGGCATGAATTGGCATCACATTAAGGCCCGCTTCCTTCGCGTAAAAACACAGTGAAAGCCAGTCGCTGACGCTTTCTATGCACACAGCCACACTCCCCTTTTTTGAGCTCAGATAGGGTGCGTTTGAAAATATTTTAAATTTCGAGCTGATGTCTTGGGCTGAGAGGACATTATCGTCAATACTAAGCATACGATTCTCCGCAGGTATCTTTGGCAAATTTTGCTAAAGGGTTTGTAATGGTATGGTGGAACTCTTCATGCGCACTGCTTGCGTAGAGTTTTTTCTTCAAAAGCGACTCAGTAATAACCTGTGTTTCAAATATATTGAGACGGTTAATTCGGCTATGTGGCGTCACACCACTATCGTTATAGGAACGTAAAACACTACATACCTTTGACCAAAAAGTGTTCTCATCACAATAGTTCTGCTCAGAGAAAAGAAACGACAGCTCGGTCAGGTTATAGACGAACACGGTATCGACAAATAGAGGTACGGCCACGATTCGTGATAAATCGACCAAAAAATAGTTTAACCATATGAAATATATTGAATATCTCAACGAACTAACAGCAGACTTTGCGCTATTGATACACTGTTTGTTATATTCGTACTTTCAACTTAGAATTTTACTACCCACTTCAGTACCGACAATACGGTTAAATTATGTATGTAATTGGTCAACTTGCCAAATTGGCAAGCGTAAACGTTGAGACCGTTAGATATTATGAACGGTGCGGCTTAATTGAACAGCCCCAAAAACCCGTTAAAGGTTATCGTCGTTATCCTGAGACGACTTTGAATCGCATTCGGTTTATCAAACGTGCTCAAGAGTTAGGGTTTTCCTTGGATGAGATCGCTAACTTGCTGATGCTGGAAGAGACTTCTTGCCAAGAAGTACAAAGTATAGCAAACCACAAACTTGCCAGTGTTCGTGCAAAAATGGCTGATCTACGCCGCTTAGAAACCAGTCTTAATGATTTACTGAAACAATGTGCAAGCAACACTGAACAGGCACATTGCCCGATTATTACTTCCCTTCTCCCAGAAAACAACTAATAACAATCGCTAAACCCCTTGACTCCGTACTTGGATACGGAGTTTATACTGTTTTCTATCAGAACATTTGAAGTGGAGTAAGCCATGGCAAAAAACGATACCAGTTTACCGCTAGTTGGTGGTATTGCTGCTGCTATTGGTGCTGGGCTTTGTTGTGCTGGGCCCTTAGTCTTGTTACTACTAGGCGTTAGTGGTTCTTGGATTGGCAATCTGACCGTATTGGAGCCATACCGCCCTATTTTTATCTTGCTGGTACTGGTTTTATTTAGTTTTGCCGGTTGGAAAGTTTATCGACCTATAGAAGAGTGTGAGCCTGGAACCGCTTGTGCAATGCCACAAGTACGTAAGCGCCGGCAGATCATTTTCTGGGTAACCGCCTTCATTGCATTAATATTAGTCACTAGCAATTACTGGATTATCTGGTTTGCTTAATTATATCGTTGAGAAATAACCCTTGGAGAAGAAGATGAAAAAAATTGCACTATTATCCCTACTATCAATACTTAGCTTGGGTGCGTTTGCCAAGCAGCAAACAGTCATGCTTGAAGTTCCCACGATGACCTGCGTAACTTGTCCGATTACGGTGGAAAAAGCATTGCAACAGGTTGAGGGAGTTACCAAAGCTGAAGTGACCTTCGAAGATAAGTTAGCCGTGGTCACTTTTGATGATGAAAAAACTACGGTGGAAAAGCTGACCGAGGCCACAAAAAATGCCGGCTATCCATCTGTGGTAAAGCAATAAAGGACGAATACTAATGAAGAACCTGCTGAGTCTTTTTACCCGCATTGGCGACAAAGCCAGCTCATTAGGTGCCGTGGTGTCTGCCATGGGTTGTGCCATGTGCTTTCCGGCCATCGCCAGCTTGGGGGCAGCCATCGGGCAGGGTTCCTCAGTCAGTGGTAGTGGTTCTTTATCAATACACTCTTGCCTATATTGGCTTGGGTTAGCCTAATAGTTAACGGACTTGGCTGGATTGGTCACAAGCAGTGGCATCGTAACCTGCTTGGTATGCTAGGGCCTATTCTGTTGTTGCTATCACTTTATCCGTTCTTTCAATATGCCTGGAGCACTTATGTGACGTACTCAGCCTTGGCACTGATGGTAGCGGTATCAATCTGGGATATTTTTTCGCCAGCGAATAAACGCTGTGACAATGAAAGTTGTGTGCTTCCTGCCGACAACACTCACTCAAATCCATAAGGAGGTCTTTATGCGTAAATTCTCCATCTCTGGAATGACTTGTGAAAGATGCCCTCAGCAGATCGAAGATGCCTTGATCGTCATGCCTGGCGTCAGAAATGCCACCGTTTTTTATACGAAATCCAGTGCAGTCGTCGAAGCAGAATCTGATGTCAATGAACAGACGCTAATCAATACCATCAAAGCTCTTGGCTACACGGCTCAACCTGTCGCGTTAGATGGCTGCGATAGTGAAGATGTGACTGACAAAAAGTCGCTGCATGTCGCTATCATCGGTACTGGCTCGGCTGCTTTTGCTTGTGCTATCAAGGCAGTGGAAAATGGAGCACAAGTCACACTCGTTGAAGCTGGAGATGTGATCGGAGGTTGTTGTGTTAATGTCGGTTGTGTACCTTCGAAAATTCTGCTCCGGGCTGCCCAGCTGGCTGAACAGCAGCGTAACAATCCTTTCGACGGTCTAGAAAATCATGAACCTTCTTTGGATCGTAGCTTGTTAGCGAAACAACAAACTGCACGCGTGGAAGAGTTACGTGCCGCCAAATATCAGCATATTCTGGATACCAATCCAGCATTGTCATTGGTACAAGGTTATGCATCTTTTAAAGATACTCATACCTTAACTATTCGCAACAAAGATGGTTACGAGCAAGAGCTGGTTGCAGATCGCTTTTTGATTGCCAGCGGCAGTCAGCCATCTATTCCTCCTATTCCAGGCCTGGTTGATACCCCTTATTGGACTTCGACGGAAGCTTTATTCGAAACTGAGCTACCTGAGCACTTGTTAGTGATAGGCTCTTCAGTTGTGGCTGTCGAACTTGCTCAAGCTTATCGTCGGCTGGGTGCAGAGGTCACTATCTTGGCTCGCAGTACTTTATTGCTCCGTGAAGACCCACTGTTGGGAGAAGGCTTAACCGTAGCTTTTGAACAGGAAGGCATTCGCGTACTGGAACATACCCAAGCCAGTCAGGTGTCTTATGAAGATAATAAGTTTATCCTTGATACCGAGCAAGGAGAAATTCGTGGCGATAAATTGCTGGTCGCCACCGGCCGTGCACCTAATACCGGTAAGCTTAATCTTGCCGCTGCCGGTGTAGAAAAAGAGGCCAATGGAGCGGTCACTGTAGGTGATCAGATGCGCACATCACAGTCACATATTTACGCAGCAGGTGATTGTAGTAACATGCCGCAACTGGTTTATGTCGCGGCAGCGGCAGGCAGTCGTGCAGGGATTAACATGACAGGGAGTGAAGCTCGGTTGAATCTATCCGCGATGCCAGCCGTGATCTTTACCGAACCGCAGGTAGCAACGGTAGGGTTGTCAGAACAAGAAGCTCATGCACAGAATATTGAGACCGAAAGTCGAGTATTGCCACTGGAAAACGTGCCTCGAGCACTGGCTAACTTCGACTCTCAGGGTTTCATCAAACTGGTGGTTGAAGCTGGCTCCCAACGCCTGATCGGAGCCCAAGTATTAGCTCATGATGGCGGCGAGATTATCCAGAGCGCGGCACTGGCGATTCACAACCACATGACAGTGGATGACTTAGCGGATCAATTGTTTCCTTATTTAACTATGGTGGAAGGCCTGAAGCTTTGTGCACAAACTTTCAGTAAAGATATTAAAGAACTGTCTTGCTGTGCTGGGTAAGCTTTATCTTTCGTCAGAAAAGATATTTATGAGTCTGCTTTTGGTTTCCAGTGATACGGTACTACCAATTTACTGCATATTTCTTCGTGGAAAGTTTCTTCAGTAACTGTTTGAGAGCTAGCCTCAAGCAAGATATTTGGCCACAATAGGAGATGTGATCATCTGAATTACTGCAAAGAATGTGGCTGGTATTACTATTTCTGATGGCAACCGGGATGCAGCCACAAAAGCCGCTGCAATGCTAAATTCTTTTTTGCTGACAGTAAATAGGTATGCGATGACTTCCGGTCGGTCTGTCGTTATAAACCGTGAAGCCATTCCAATTAAGTAGCCACAAAGATTTAGACTTAAAGCTGCTCCAGCAATTACAAAAGCATACTATCCATAACCAATGATGGTTTCTGCATTGGAAGCCACTACCGCAAGTAATATTACAAGATAGAAGACTGACCCAATTCCTGCGTAAGTCGAATCATGCTTTGAAATAATGTGTCCGTCCGGTAATCCCCACATTCAATTCATAAATTAGCTACGGCATGGTGTTCTCTTTTTGTTAAGGAGAATGACCAT
>MDTB01134539.1_pt1 | contig 17047 bp, 12 predicted proteins | sample 811161 | NCBI WGS metagenome assembly MDTB01 (sample SAMN05326650, study PRJNA326480) | marine metagenome | isolation source: seawater | place: Mediterranean Sea | collected 2009
AAAAAAATATATTAGATCAGATGAAAAATTAATATGGGTTCATGTGTCTTCAGTTGGAGAGTTTGAACAAGCTAAACCAATAATTGATCTTATTCATAAAATAAAATCTCATAAGATACTCGTAACATATTTTTCATCATCAGCTGAAAATGAAGTTAAAAAATATAAAAAAATAAATTATAACTTTTATTTATTATCTGATAAAAGATCAAATACTAAAAAGTTATTTAAATTATTAAAACCAACATTAATTATTATTATTAAGTATGAGTTTTGGATAAATCTAATAAATACAGCTAAAAATAAATCAATCCCAGTTATTTCAGTATCATCAGTCTTTAGACCTAGACAAATTTATTTCTATAAGATTGGATTTTTTTTAAGAAATGCATTACAAAATATCAATCTTTTTCTTGTACAAGATGAAAAATCTAAAATTTTATTAAATAAAATTAATATAAATAATGTGAAAGTAATAGGAGATACTAGATTCGATAGGGTACTTGATATATATAATAATTTTAAAAAAATTAATAGCATAGAAAACTTTATTAATAATAAAAATACTGTTGTAATTGGTAGCAGCTGGAGAAGTGATATTAAAATTTTGAAAAAAGAAATTGGAAGAGATTTAACAGATACAAAATATATTATAGCTCCACATAATATTGAAACAAATGAGATTGAATATTTAGAAAATAATTTTATAAATGATACTATTAGATTCTCAGAATTACCTCAAAAAAACGTAAGGAAAAGAATTCTAATTATTGATAACTTAGGAATGTTATCTTCTATTTATAGATACTGCAAACTTGCATACATAGGCGGTGGATTCAGAGGAGCTTTACATAATACTTTAGAAGCTGCAGTATGGGATATTCCAGTAATATATGGGTTTAATAAAAAAAATAAAAAATTTATAGAAATTCAAAAATTAGAAAATAACAATATTGGATTCCCAATTAGAAATGGTAATGAATTCAAACTCATCAAAAATAGAATTTTAAAAAATAGAGATGTAGGAAAAGGAGGTAATTCATTTATTGTAAAAAAATCAGGAGCCACAGAAAAAATAAATAAATTATTATCAAAATATCTATAATGGAAGGAGTTGTAATTAAGTCTACAGGTGATTTATATAATGTTAAAATAAATAATAATGTTGTTAGATGTAATTACAGAGGGAAAAATAAACTAAACAATATCTTTTCAAATCCTATAGTCTCGGGAGATAAAGTAAATGTTCAATTAATTGATAATCAATCTGGAATAATTGAAAAAATTATTGAGAGAAAAAATTATTTTATTAAAAGATCTCTTAAAGATAAAAAAGCTCATATAGTTGGTGCAAACCTTGACCAAGTTGTTGTGATGGGTAGTATAAAAAACCCATACACTAAACTAAAATTTATAGATAAGTGTATTGCTGCATCCATATATTATAATATAAAACCCATCCTAGTATTTAATAAAATTGATCTACTAGACAAATCTGAAAACATAAAATTAAATGATATCTCAAAAATTTATAAAAATGCAGGAATCGATACTTTAAGTATATCAGCTTATTTAAAAATTAACTTAGAAAAGTTATTAGAAAAGTTATTAGAAAAGAAAACTTTAATTTTAGGTAATTCAGGTGTAGGTAAATCTACTTTAATAAATAAAATTTCTTCAAACTCTAAACAGAAGACTGATAAATTATCAATTAAAACTGGAAGAGGAAAACAAACTACAACTTTCTCAGAATCTTTTGAAATAAATAAAAACAGTCAAATTATAGATTCCCCTGGATTTAAAGAATTTTACTTTTTTGATATTAAAAAGAATGATTTAAAATTCCTATACCCAGAATTTAAATTATTTAATGATAAATGTAAATTCAATAATTGTTTGCATAAAAATGAACCTAAATGTTCTGTTAAAAGTGCAATAGGTAAAAGTATTTCTGAGAGAAGATATAATAATTATTTATCAATACTTCATGAATTAGATTAACTATAAACGCTTTATTTTTATCCTTAAATAAGCTATTAAAATTGTCATAAAAGGACTAATAAGACTAAAGAAACAAAAGGGTAAATAGGTTAAAGTAGATACATTTAGAACGCCTGCATGATATGCACCACAAGTATTCCATGGAACCAAAACTGAAGTGACAGTTCCGCTATCTTCTAGTGTTCTACTTAAATTTTCTGGAGCAAGACCCTTTTCCTTGTAAATTGAAGAATACATTTTCCCAGGAACAACTATTGATAAATATTGATCTGAAGCAGTTAAATTAAAAAATATACAAGTTCCAGTAGTAGAGGTTACTAATGATCCTACAGAATTAACTTTCTTTAAAATTAAAGATGAAATTACATTTAAAAAACCCGCTTTATCCATAATACCACCAAAAATCATTGCTGATATAACAAGCCATATTGTTCCAAGCATTCCATACATACCACTTGATGAAAGAAGGTCAGAAACCAAATCATTAGATGTAGATATTGAGATTGAACCATATAATGACTTCATAATTCCAATAAATAATGAGGTCCACTCATCTGAATTATTTCCTGAGACTTCTACGACTAAATCCCTTTGAAAAATTAAAGCAAAAACAGATCCAAGTATAACTCCAACAAATAATGCTGGGACTGCTTTAATTTTTTTATATATAAGAAAAATAACAGTTAAAGGAACTAAAAATAATATAGGAGAAATATAAAATTTATCTAAAATTGAATTAGAGATTAGTGAAGCATTATCAATATTTGTATCAGTAGAAATACTCATTCCCATTATTATAAAAATAAATAGAGAAATAATTATTGATGGAAAGGTAGTTATAGATAAATATCTAATATGAGTAAATAAATCACTTCCTGCCATTGCAGGAGCAAGATTAGTTGTATCTGAAAGAGGAGACATTTTATCTCCAAAATAAGCACCACTAAGAATAGAACCTGCTATAAGACCTTCAGGGATATTAAGAGCTTTACCAATACCAATTAATGCAATACCAATTGTGGCAGAAGTAGTCCAAGAACTTCCTGTTGCCATTGAAACAATAATACATATTATACATGCAGCAAATAAAAATATTTTAGCATTTAAAATTTGGATACCATAATAAATTAAGGCAGGGACAATTCCACTTAACAACCATGATCCTGCGAGAGAACCTACTAGAAATAGTATAAGAATAGAAGGAATAGCTGAATTTATACTTTTTTGTATTCCCTTTTGAATTTCAGTCCATTTATATCCTAGATTAAAAGCAATAATAGCAGCTATAGAAGAAGATAAAATAAGAACAATTTGAATACTTCCAGAAAGAGCATCATTTCCAAAAATTGATACATTAATAGACAATAATATTACAAGGAAGATTATTGGCAAAAAAGACTCAATTAAACTAGGTGTTCTTTTTTCATTCATTCTTAACAAATTAATAATATTTATTAAGAAAAACTGGAAAAGCAACTTAAATAAAACTATTATAGTCATTAAATATTAATGATGTCCAGAGATTATAATAATATTATACAATTAATTAATTCACAAAAGGATAACTTTCCATTAGACCAATTATTCTATGTTGACAAAAGCATTTATGAATTAGATTTAGAAACATTTTTTTATAATCAATGGATATTTGTTGGTCATCAGTCTAGAATACCAAATAAAGGAGATTATTTCATATTTTCAATTGGAAATGAATCCATAATTATTATTAGAGAAAGTGAAAGTCAAATAAATTGTTTTTACAATGTATGTAGACATAGAGGTTCACAAATATGTTTAGAAACTGAAGGAAATTCTAAAAAATTAGTATGTCCTTATCATGCTTGGACATATAATTTAGATGGAAAATTAAAAAATGCTAGAATGATGTATGAAGATTTTGATAAAAAAAAATGGAGTCTTATTAAATGTAACTCGAAAGTTTTTCAAGGTCTAATTTTTTTAAATTTTTCTAATCAACCTGATGATTTTAATGAATTTATTAAACCACTAAAACCTTTTATTGAATTACATGGTCTAAAAAATGCAAAAATAGCTACTAAAAAAGTTTATCCTACAAATGGTAATTGGAAATTAACTCTTGATAACTTTCATGAATGTTATCATTGTCTTCCATCACATCCTGAGTATTGTCAAGTTCATTCAAAGGAATATATTCAAGCATATGGAGCAGGTAATAATACTGGTCCTGAATCTAAAGTTTTTAATAAAAAATTAGATGAATGGAATAATAAAACAAAAGAATTAGGTTATCTAACCGGAGAATTTTCAGAAATTAATTTTTCAAATTTTTTTAGAAGTGCTGAAAGAACACCATTTGATGATAATAGACTATCAGAAACTAAATCTGGTAAGCCTGTATCAACTTTAATGGGAAATTTTAAAAATTTTGATGGTGGGTATACAACAATTGGCACTTCACCATTTAATAGTCTAATTATGTCAAATGATTTTGCGACAACATTTACTTTTATTCCAAGAGGACCAATGAAGACTGATGTGGAAATAATGTGGTTAGTTGATGAAAATGCATCCGAAGGAAAAGATTATAATATTGATGAATTAATATGGATGTGGAATGAAACTACAATTGCTGATAAAAGAATCATAGAAAATAATCAAAATGGAGTTCTCTCAAAAAAATATAAACCAGGACCTTTATCAACTATGGAAATAGGATTAAAAAAATTAAAAAATTGGTATTTAAATCATCTTAAAAAAAATTTAACTTAATATTTTTTTCTCAATTCTATATATTACACCTCTTTCTTTAAGATAATTATTTATAAACTCATGGTAACCACCAAGATATTCAGGAGGTGATATACCAACCTTATTATATTTATTTTCTAAAACTAAATTTGATACTGCTGAGCAAGTAAACCCTGTAGTTCTTGCCATTGAAATTGTACCTTCTGTAAAAGAATCTAATAGATTATAAGTATAACAAACTTTATGTTTTTCTTCTTCTCCTTTAATTTTAATTCTCATAACAGTATAATCTTCATCTCCATCCTTCATCTCCCATTTTGGAAATAATAATTTAGAAGTAAGATCAATAGGCCTAACCTTATTTCCATTAACTTCTATCTCATCATATGAGAAAAATCCAGAACTTCTTAATACTTTAATATATTCTACACATCCAGGATATCTTAAAGTTTTTTCAATCATATTAGGAACATGACTCATTGTTTTTATAAGAGTTCTTAAACCATCTGAATTCCAACTTTCAAGCGTTCCAATATTTTCAAAGTTTATCATTTCTGTATCAGAGAGAGCTTCTCTCACAACTATCTTAGAGTTTTGCACATACCTTGCAGGTCTAATATATTCTTCAATAACATCAATAGGAGAGAAAACAGCTTGATATTCATAAGGCCAAATTCTAACTTTTGGTAATCCACCAACTAAACATTCATAATCAGTAATTATCATTGATCTATCGTGGTGGCCAAAAATAACATTTCCCATTCCTGGTGCTACCCCACAATCCATTACTGCAACTACATTATTTTTTTTTGCAAGTTTATCAAGATTAAATGGATCTTCTGGATAAAATGAGATATCAACAATATTTTTTCCAGCATTAATAACTCTTTTCATAGAATCATACCCCATAAAACCAGGAAGAGCTCCAACTACTAAATCATAATCTTTGACTAAATTTTCCAAAACATCCTTTTGAGATACATCTAAGCAATGAGTTTTTATGTTTTTATTTAAAACATTAAGATTTTTTTTTGAAATATCTACTACTGAAACAGAGTGTTTAATAGATAAATCTTTTGCAATAACACTTCCTACTAAGCCAGAACCTAAAACAATTATATTAGCCATATTTATTTAATTTTTATTTTCACTTTGTAATAAGAATGCTTTAATAAAACCATTAATATCACCATCTAAAACATTATTTACGTCACCTCTTTCTATTCCTGTCCTCACATCCTTAATCATTTTATATGGATGAAGAACATAATTTCTAATTTGGGAACCAAAGTCAATTTTCAATTTTGTACTATCCCTTTCATCTTTTTCTTTATTTACTTTATCTACTTCTAATTGATATAATTTAGATTTTAACATATTTAAAGCTTTTTCTTTATTTAGTATTTGACTCCTTTCTTGTTGACACTCTATAATTAACCCTGAAGGCTCATGCTTCAATCTAACAGCTGATTCAATTTTATTTACACTTTGACCTCCTGCACCACTAGCTCTAAATGTTTCCCATTCAATATCAGCAGGATTAATATTTATTTCTATAGTTTCATCAACTTCAGGATATGCAAATAGTGATGCAAATGAAGTATGACGTCTTGCTCCAGAATCAAAAGGAGAAATTCTTACCAAACGATGAACACCTATCTCTGACTTTAAGTTACCGTAAGCAAATTCACCTTCAATTCCTAAAATTGCAGATTTAATACCAGCTGTATCTCCCGGTTGAATATTCACTTTTTTAACGACAAAGTTTTGAGATTCAGCCCACATGATATACATTCTCATTAATATACTTGCCCAGTCTTGACTCTCAGTTCCTCCAGCACCTGGATTAATTTCAATTATTGCACTCATTTGATCTTCTTTACTTGAAAGCATTTTCTTAAACTCAAGTTTTTCTACTAAATCCAATGTTTTATTATATTCTAACTCAATTTCTTCTTGATCAACTTCTCCTGATTCATAAAATTCAAATAAAGTCTCTAAATCAGATATAGAAGAGGTAATATTATCATATGCAACCACCCAAACTTTATTAGAAGATATTTCTTTTAAAACTTTTTCAGCTTCTTGCCTATTATCCCAAAAATCAGGTTCAAGAGAGTCTTTTTCCTTGAGAGAAATTATCTCCCTTCTTTTATCATAGTCAAAGATAGCCTCTTAGAGCTGAGGCACGCTTAGTTAAATTATTTACTTGATCTATATTCATTAATTTAATTTATAAACCCAACCAAATTTATCTTCAGATTCACCATATTTTAATGAATTTAATGTTTTTAAAAGAGTAGATGAAATAGATTTTTCAGATTCTTGAGATATATTATATTTTTTATTTTTATAACCAATAGTCTTAATTGGAGCAATTGTAGCAGCCGTACCTGCACCAAATGCTTCAGTAATTGAGTTATTATTTAAAGAATTAATTATCTCCTCCACAGAAATTTTTCTTACATCAATATCAATATCAAGGTGTTTGCTAAGTAAAATTATACTATCTCTTGTAACTCCATCTAAAACAGTATCCCCTAGAGGAGGTGTTATTAGTTTATTATTTATTACAAAAAATAAATTCATAGTTCCCGACTCCTCAACATATTTGTGTTCTTTACCATCTGTCCAAATTAATTGATGATAACCATCTTTTTGTGCAATCACAGCAGGATAAAGAGCCGCTGCATAATTAGCAGCAGTCTTTGAAAAACCAACGCCACCTGAAACAGCGCGAGTATATTTAGTCTCTATTTTAACATTAACTGGTTCAGAGTAATATCCTCCAGCTAATCCACAAATAATTATAAATTTATATTTTTCAGCTGGTTTAATACCAATATATGGGTCAACAGCAAACATAAAAGGTCGTATATATAATGAACTATTTTCATATTTAGGGACCCATCTTTTATCTATCTTTAATAATTCAGTTATAGATTGAATAAAATATTTTTCAGGAAAATTTGGCATACACATTCTTTCTGCACTTTTATTAAATCGTTCAGCATTTTTATTTGGTCGAAAAATAAGGACTTCTCCTTTTTTATTTTTATATGCTTTTAAACCTTCAAATATTGTCTGACCATAATGCAGAGATGTACACGCTGGAGATAATTTTAAATCTTTATGAGGACTAATACTAAAATTTGACCACTTACCATCTTCATAATCAGCAGTAAACATATGATCAGTATAGTAATTACAAAACCCAAGGTCAGAAAAATCAACTTTATTAAGGTTTGATTCTCTAACTTTATTTACATTAACAATCATAAAATAAAATTAATTTTTTTTATCTGAAGAAATCAAACCATCTTTTAATCTTACAATTCTCTTTGAGAATTTAGCAATATCTTCTTCATGCGTAACCATAATAATAGTATTTCCTCTATCATGTAAAATTGAGAATAGATCCATTATACTATGTGATGTTTTACTATCTAGATTACCTGTTGGCTCATCAGCTAAAATTATACTAGGGTTATTTACTAATGCTCTGGCAATAGCTACCCTTTGTCTCTGCCCCCCAGATAATTCATTTGGGTTGTGTGTTGCTCTGTCCACTAAATCTACATCTTTAAGGGCTTCCATAGCCATTTCTTTTCTTTCACTAGAGGAATAGCCAGCATACACTAAAGGTAAAGAAACATTATCTAAAGCAGATGCCCTAGGAAGTAAGTTAAATGTCTGAAAAACAAATCCTATCTCTTTATTTCTTATATCAGCAAGTTCATTCTCAGTCATATTACTAACATCCTTACTATTTAATTTATATTTTCCACCAGTTGGGGAATCTAAGCATCCAATAATATTCATTAAAGTTGATTTTCCAGATCCAGAAGCACCCATAAATGAAACATATTCATTTTTTTTAATATCTACTGTGATTGTATCAAGAGCTTTAACAGTTTGTCTTCCAACATAGTAGTGCCTTGAAATATCTTTAACTTCAATAATTTTTTTCATTTTAATATTTTAATTTCGCTCTATAAATTAGATGCCAAAGTAAACAAAATTGCTCTTATTATTTTAAGATATATTAATTTATAATTAAATGGAAATATTTTTTCAGTTAGAGACTTATGTAGCATTATTCACTTTAACTATTATTGAAATAATATTAGGTATAGATAATATTATTTTCATTTCAATAGTAACAAATAAAGTAAAAAGAGAAGAGAGACAAAAAGCTCGAGTAATTGGACTTTTATTAGCTCTTATTTTACGGGTAATAATGTTATTTGGGTTAACGTGGTTTATAGGTTTAACCAAGCCAATATTCTTTAATTTTAGCATTAAAGATTTAATTTTACTTATTGGAGGTGGCTTTTTAATAATTAAAAGTGCTTTAGAAATATCACATAAAATAAATGTTAATTTTGATGACAAAATCACTAATAACAAAGCAATATCATTTAAGTCTGTAATTTGGCAAATTGTTGCAGTAGATTTTGTTTTTTCAGTTGATTCCATTTTGACTGCAATAGGATTAACAGATGTTCTATTATTAATGGTGATTGCTGTTATAGCATCAATTCTTTTTATGATTTTCTACTCATCTAAAATAAGTGATATTATTGACAGGTATCCTTCTCTTGAAATTTTAGCTTTAAGCTTTTTAATTCTTATAGGATTTACTCTGATTCTTGAAGCAGCACATTATGAAGTACCAAAAGGGTTTATTTATTTTGCCCTATTCTTTACTTTAGGTGTTGAATTATTAAATATAAAATTTAGACGAGTTAGTTTAAAAAGGATAAAAATTAAAAAATAATTATTCTTTTATCACTTTATGCATAGTCTTCTTATCTCCCTGTAATAATTGTATTATATATACACCGTCATTAGAATTAGATATATCTATACTATGAGATGAAGAAGCATTTTTATTATCTAATATTCTTTCTGTAATAGATCTACCGAATATATCAGTAATTTTAAAATTAACATCTCCTCTCCAAGTATCATTAAACTTTATATTTACTATGCCATTTGTTGGATTTGGATATACAGATATATTCTTATCTAATTTAGTAAATTCTATTCCTTGAACAACTGGAGTTTCTATCTGAATATAGAGATCATCTACCATCCATCCCCATCCTACAGTTAAATCATCAGAAAACATTCTAAATCTAACTTTAACGGTATCACCTTCATTAAAGTGAGGCTTAAAATTAGCTTCTTTACTTCTTAATAAATCAGGATTACCAAATTGATTCGTTGCATAAGCTGACTTCCATGTAGGGTCTGAATCTGAATCATAACCATCTAACAGAGCTTTCCATGTTATGCCATCTTTAGAAGCTTCAACAATTACATAATCCCAAAACTGCGCATCACCATAAGAAGTGCCTGGTTCACCTGGCTCTACAATAACTATTTCTTGAAATTTAATAGATGGAGTAAAATCTGTAACTATTATAGGTATGTTAAGCATAGCATGAACACTATAACCATCTGTATAACCTCCATCAACTCCAGATTCATATGGATGCTCAGTATGTAACTGCCTTCCTTCAAAACCACCTTGAACACCAATCCTGAATCTATCTAGATAAAATTCATCTCCCACAAGATCACTAAATGTAGTTTTAAACTGTGTTCTTGCATCTAAAATAGGATTTACAGCGATCTCAATAATATTAGATGGATACATTACTCCATCCTTATATGCAAAAGCTTGTAAGCTGAAATCACCTTTATCATCAACTTCAAAGGTATATTCTTTGATCACAACTGAATCTGTATCATAATAAGTTGATCTAAGAACACTATTTGCTTTAATTTCAAGAGAATCATATAATGATCTTAATTCAACTTTAGCAATTATCTCATACTTTTCATCATTATCAGTCTGATTTCCTTCTAATAAATTAGGAGCAAGAGTAGTAGGTTTAGGAACAAAAGTTTTTAAATCATCTAGAGTAGCTGTCCATATACCTCTACCATGAGTTGCAAATACAACTTGTCCTTCATCTTTAATTTTCATATCCCAAATGGTAACATTTGGCAAATTTCCAACAACTTTATGCCAAGACCCTCCTCTATTTGTAGACTCAAACAATCCAATTTCTGTTCCTGCCCACATTATATTTGAATCATGTGGCATAACTAGAAAACTATATACTGCAACATCTGGGAAGCCATTTGATGATTTCCCTGAAACATTTAAATGGAAGCCTGAGAGATCATTCCAAGATTCACCTAAATTTTTAGTTTCAATTATTTTCGCTTCACCCGCAATACCAAATAATATATATGCCGTTGAATCCTCATTAGGATGTGAATATAAACCAGTTATCGTACCTAAATTTGCAAATTTTGATACAGGATCAAATGTAGCACCCCAGTCTTTAGATATAAAAATATCGGCTGAATTATCCATAACTCCTCCTGCATAAACAAATCTAGGATTTGCAAGAGAAACTTCAACATCAGCACCACTCCAAAAACTATTTCCCCATGTCCCCCCAATTTGAGTATGATCCCAAGAAACTCCAAAGTCTGAAGACTTATCTACACCTGAAGATGAGATTGTATATAAAATGTCAGGATCTTGGTATGATGTTGATGCTCTATTAATAAATGGTCCACTTCCAGTTAATAAACCACCAATATAACTCCAACTAGAACCACCATTATGAGTATAATATAAATTATTTCCTTGGTAGCCCCCAAACATCTTATCAGGATCTGTAAAGTGAGCAATTACTTCAAAACCATCACCACCTATTGGATGAAAATAATTAGTTGTGTCACTTGCATCTTGATTTCTTGGGGAAAAAAATGTTCCATTATCCTGTGCTCCAGCAATATACTGATCAAAACCAGCAATTTTATCAGCTCCATAGAATTGGGTAGTATTATACCCACCAGCAGGGGCAAACATGATATCAGAAATTAAACCGGCTCTTTTGAAATGATCATCCTCAGCACCTGGATCTTTATCTGAAATAGTATAATAAATTCCACCATCGGTTGTAAGGTATATTCTAAAAGTACTATCAACTTCTGAATCAATAATTGTTCCTAAATTATGATGATCAACATGAACATTTTCATTTATATCAAATGCTCCACCATTATCATATTGGTTAGTCATATATTCTACTGATTTTTTTAATGTCTTATAAGTGGCATCAATAAATTCAATTTTTATTTTTGACTCAGGAATGTTTTGTGAATCCCAAGTTACACCATCAGCAAGAAATGGCCAGATAAGAAATAATGATTTATGTAATTGCCCGTAAACTGAATTAATATTACCGGCAGATCCATCACCTATAATCTCAGACTGATTCATATCAGGGTCATAAGGTATTGATTGAGGAAATATGTATTCTCTACTCTCACCTTGTGCTGCAAGGAGATTAAAATCTCCATCATTTGCATTATCCCTAAAGGAAACAGTAAGTTGTTGTTCAGGAGATGTAGAAATATTCCATACTTCAAATGGCACCTCTACAACACCTTCATAATTATATTTATCATGAGCTACGCCAGATGTTGAACCCTCAGGAACTGAAAATCTATAAGCTTTCTGTCTTTTCCCTGGACCAAATCTAACCTCAATATCTACTAGATCTGGATTATCTGAATTATCTTCCCATTCTGTACCTGAACCAAGAGCGGATCCACCCCAAATATTAACTAAGTTCATGTGAGATGTTGTATTATCTAATGTAACTTTTGTAGTAGAACCAGAAAATGTTGTTCCAGCATCAGATAGAATAGTAGCCTTACTAGCATCTCTTCCAGCATAATATACAATACTATCATTAAATGGATTAACTGTCAATGTGTTATCAAACCATCCTTGTGGATATAACCAGTCGTCATCTGAATTATCAGCATTCTTTAATAAATTCCAAGTTGTTCCTCCATCATATGAAACTCTTAGATATGAAGCTGCGTCACCATCAATTCCAGCAAATACAATGTTAGGGTCTTGATGAGAAACGGCAAGTTCCAGTCTTCCAAAAGCTCCACCTCCACCTCCACCTATAATACCTCCATCATTATTATATGAAACTGTTCCCCCTAAACCGATTCCACCTGGATTAGCCCAAGAAGAACCAGCATCAATTGATCTAATAACTCCTACACCTCTTTGAACACCATACTGAATATTAAAATCTGAAGGGGCCGCAATAATTTGCTGAATTCTTGCTGGAGACTCTGAAACTTTTGTCCAAGATGTTCCTCCATCTACAGTTTTAAATATAAAGCTACTTCCCCCACCAACTGTACTAATTACTACTATACCTGAGTCATTTGGATCAACTATTAATCGACTAACATTTGAAAATCTAGCATCTACATAACCTGCATTATCTTTAATAGATATATTAGTCCAGTTAGCTCCGCCATTAACAGATTTATAAACCCCAGCACCAGTAATATCTCCAAGGCTTCCTATCCAGTTTTCACCAGTTGCAGCATATAATATATCGGTATTAGACTTTGATTGACCTAGCCATGAAATAGCTATATTATCCATATCATTAGAAATACTAACCCAAGAGGTTCCTCCGTCTGTACTTTTCCATACTCCCCCGCCTACACTTCCTGCAATCCATGTATCTTTAGATGAATCACTAGCATCAACTAATAATGCTCTAGTTCTTCCCGGAGCATTATAAGGGCCTCTTTCAATAAAAATAGCATTATCCTTGGCATATGTTGAAAATGTTGGATTTGGATTACCAGATGATCTTGAATAATTATTATTAAGTTTTTTTAATGCTTTTTCTAACTCAATTCTTTTATAATCAGGTTTATAAGAATTAAATCTAGAAGGTTTATTGACATCAATATCACCATGTTTAACTGCGGCATGGTAGTACATGTATTTCTCAGGACCATCATACTTTGCTTCACCAACAATAATTGATTTTTTAGGTTTTTTTGTTTTAAAAGAAGAATGATTGTTTTCTATTTTACTACAAGAAATAATTACTAGTATTAGGAGAATATTTAAATTAAAAAATTTCATATTTTTAAAAAAGAGACGTTCAACAAGAATAAACTATACGTAATATAGGATTTGTTAGTTAATCTAACAAGTGAAATTTTTATATAAAATGAAGAAAAATGAATATTTAATTTGCGCAGAATTCTTTTAACCTTCTGTTTTTTCCAGGTTCTCTTAATTTCTGAAGTGCTTTTTCTCTTATTTGTCTTACCCTTTCTCTAGTTAATCCCATAACATCACCTATTTCTTCCAATGTATATGGATTATCAAAACCAATGCCAAAACTCATTAAAACTACATCTCTTTCTCGAGGTGTTAGAGTAGATAGCGCTCTCATAGTCTCAATTTTAAGTGAATGATTAAAAACTAATCCAGTATCTGTTGGACCTTCAGAGTTGTTTTCTAATACATCTAACAATGATCCCGAATCGTCTTCCCCAAATGGAGCATCCATGGACATCTGTTTTACCTCAGCTCCTAAAGTACTTCTAACTTCGGTAGTTTTCATATCTAAATTTTCAGCAATTTCTTCTTCAGTTGGTTCACGCTCATACTTTTGTTCAAGTTCTGCATAAGCTCTTCTTATCTGATTTATAGCACCTGATTTATTCATGGGCAGTCTTACTATTCTTGATTGTTCAGCAAGAGCTTGCATAATAGACTGTCTAATCCACCATACTGCATATGAAATAAACTTAAACCCTTTCGTTTCGTCAAACTTTTTAGCAGCCTTTATTAAGCCAAGATTACCTTCGTTAATAAGGTCATTTAGAGGAAGGCTTCTATTCTGATATTGTTTAGCAACTGATACAACAAATCTCAGATTTGCTCTAACTAACTTATCTAATGCATCTTGATTATCTTTTTTAATTTCTTTTGCTAATCTCACCTCTTCTTCAGGTGTGATCATAGGGACACCACTTACTTCAGTAAAATATTTTTCAAGAGTGTGACTTTCCCTTCTATTTGTAATTGATTGCGTTATCTTAAGCTGTCTCATGAGTTTTTATCAGAAAAAATTATTTGCAAATGTATCATATTATTTTAAATTTTTCAAAGAAATAGGGCATTAACGGGCATTAAATTTCAACTTTAATCTATCTCAACTTCAATATTATCTGTGTTAGGTCTTGACTGACAACATAATATATAACCCTCAGATATTTCTTCATCAGATAACCCATCACTAACTTCCATTTCAACAGAACCAGTAATTAATTTTCCTTGACATGCTGTACAAACACCACTTTGACATGAATAAGGTAAGTCTATATCATTTTCTAAAGCAGAATCTAGAACAGTTTCTGATTTCTGCATTTTAAATTCAAATTCATCTCCATCAATATTAATTTTTACAACAGTACTTTCTTTCATCTTGAAAATTTATCTTAATAACGTGAATATATATGATCTGTTACAATATTTATCTAAATTTGCAAATGAATTCAATCTCAAAAAGTTTACTTTCAATATCTCCAATTGATGGTAGATACTCAAATAAGACATCTTTTTTGCAAGACTATTTTTCTGAGTATGCACTGATAAAATATAGAGTTTATGTTGAAATTAAATATTTTATCGAGCTAGCAAAACATAAGATTAAACCAATTAATGAAATTTCAGAAAATAAATTAAAAGATGTTGAAAAAATAATTAAAAACTTCAGTGTTGATGATGCTGAAAGAATTAAAGAGATTGAAAAAAATATAAATCATGACGTTAAAGCAGTAGAATATTTTATTAAGGAGGAATTTGATAAATTAGGTCTGAAAGATTATAAAGAATTTATTCATTTTGGGCTTACATCACAGGATATAAACAACACTGCTCTTCCTTTAATGATTAGAGATTCTTTAGATAAAGTTATCTTTCCTTCCTATAAAGCTATTATTAAAGAAATTCATAAAAAATCTTCTGAAATGAAAGATATTGCAATGGTTGCAAGAACTCATGGGCAACCAGCTACTCCAACCACTTTAGGAAAAGAGTTTATGGTATTTGAAGAGAGACTTCTTAAACAGCTAGAAATGTTAAAAAATATTCCAAATAATGGAAAATTCGGTGGAGCTTCTGGTAACTTAAATGCACATTATATTTCATATCCAGAAATAGATTGGGATAGTTTTTCAGATAAATTTTTAAAATCAATTGGTCTTATAAGAAGTAAGCCTACTACTCAGATTGAACATTATGATAATATGGCTGCTATATTTCATAACATAACCAGAATTAATACAATTTTAATAGATCTATGTAGAGATGTTTGGCATTATATTTCAATTAATTATTTAATTCAAAAAGTTAATAAAAAAGAAGTTGGATCTTCTGCTATGCCTCATAAAGTAAATCCAATTGACTTTGAAAATGCTGAAGGTAATTTAATGTTTGCAAATTCACAGTTTATTTTTCTATCAGAAAAATTACCTATATCAAGACTTCAAAGAGATCTAACAGATTCTACAGTATCAAGAAATATTGGAGTTCCTTTTGCTCATACAAAAATCTCTATTGAATCTCTAATCAAAGGTTTAAAAAAAATAGATATAAATAAAGAAGTTATATCAAAAGATTTAGATAAAAATTGGGCAGTAGTATCTGAGGCTATTCAAACTATTTTAAGGAGAGAAAAAGTACAAAATCCCTATGAAATTTTAAAGGATTTAACTAGAGGGAATAGTGATATCACTAAAAAATCATTGACAAACTTTATTAAAAAATTACCTATAAATGAATCTGTTAAAAAGGAATTATTATCAATAACACCAAGTAATTACTTAGGAAATGCAAGAAAATGTTAAAAACATTAGTAGGTTTTGTATTAAAAAAATTACCTAGAACTCTTCTTCAGAGAATAAGCAGACCTATTTTCAAATTAATATCTGTTTTTTATTATGGAAATATTGTAAAATGTCCAATTTGCAAAAATTCTTTTAGAAAATTTTTTCCATACGGAAGAGAAACTCGAAGTAATGCATTATGTACTAATTGCCTTTCACTTGAAAGACATAGATTAATATTTCTCTATCTTGAAAAAGAAACAACTATTTTTAAAGAAAAAACTAAATTATTACATATAGCTCCAGAAGATTGCTTAATTAATATTTTTAAAAGATTTAAAAATATAGAATATATTACTGCTGACCTTAATTCACCCCTTGCTGAAATTAAGATGGATATTCATGAAATGCCATTTAAAGAAAATTCATTTGACTTTATTTTATGTAATCATGTTCTAGAGCATGTGGAAAATGATATTAACGCTTTAAAAGAAATTAAAAGAGTTCTTAAAAAAAATGCAAAAGGAATAGTTCAAGTGCCATTTTATAATCCTAT
>MDTB01011469.1_pt1 | contig 17043 bp, 2 predicted proteins | sample 811161 | NCBI WGS metagenome assembly MDTB01 (sample SAMN05326650, study PRJNA326480) | marine metagenome | isolation source: seawater | place: Mediterranean Sea | collected 2009
GCAATTACCAATGGAAGAGCATAAACCGTTGCTTTTATTGAATCAATAATATCACAGGTATTTGAATCTTTATAGTAGTAATAAAGAACATGATTTCCTTCCCCGGCTAGTGATGGATTAAAATCTCCATTTGAGTTACTGATTCCTGTTCCAGACCAGGTTCCTCCGATCAGATTTGGATTTAATACCTGGATGGTATCATCAATACAAACTTCAAAATCAGTACCTGCATCTAGGTTAGGCAATGGATTAATAATTAAATTAAAGGTGTCTCGAGTAAGACAATTTCCTGTTCCATAACTGTAAACTAAATCTATGGTGTCTTGAACCGAGGTTGTAAACTGACCGCCTGATGAAATTCCACTACCTGACCAAACTCCCCCAACAGGGAGACCATCAAACTGAATCAAACCAGAATCAATACAAACTTGCTTGTCAGTTCCAGCAATTGCATTGGTAGGATCAATAACATTGATATTTAGTGTGTCATTATTATAACATCCATTAAGATCTGTGTGATGGTAGTATAAATTATATAGTCCTATACCATCGGGCTCAAATCCACCAGCAGAATCCGTGTGGCTTCCTGTCCAATATCCTGGAATAAAATTCCCATCAAAATCCACAACTCCAGGTTGATTGCATAGAATTGTATCATTTCCAGCATTAACTAAAGGCAGAGCTAAAACATTAACTACTAATGAGTCTGTATTATCACAGGAATTGGTATCGGTATAGCTATAATAAACCATATGTAAACCAACAGCTGCTGAATCTCCAACAAATTTACCAACAGGGTCAGTAATACCATCACCACTCCAAGTTCCTCCTGAGGGCGTACCAGCGAAAATGATAGAATCAGAAACACACAAAGATATATTACTGCCAGCCTCGACAACTGGAAGATCATTAATAATTAATTGAACTGTATCATTGTTAGCACAATTTCCAACTCCATAGATATATACTAAATCCAAAGTATCTGGGTTTGAAACAAGAAAGACTCCTGAGTTAGAACCACTTACCACAATATTATCTGCTCTTAAATATTCAGCTGAACTATTGTTTTGAAACTTTATTCTAAATTCAAGGTTAGCTCCTGATAGTCCACTTTGAGAAACTGTAACACTATTAAAATCATCACTTAATTGACCATTATTATTAAATATTGTCCATGGTCCGCCATCAATTCTGTACTCACTTTCAATTACATCATTTACTTCCATACTCCCCCATTCTGAAGCAATAAATGAAATACTGACATTAACATATTCATTGATATTTATTGATGGTGACAACCAATAGGCAGGACCATCTAAATCTCTAGCTTCTAATCTAGAATTGTTTACTTTTAAATACTGAAAAGCATTATTTAAAATAGCACCACTAACATCAAGGCTCCAATTACAACCAGAAAGATTTAATCCAGAATATGTGGCTCCCTTTCCATTTAGACCTGTGAAATATTCATCATATAAAGAGGTAGTTACACTTGATGTTACTTGAGGGTGATCCCAAATCCCACCATATGGAGTTCCACTTAAATTAACAGTATCATTACTTAAACAGCGTTCAAAATCAATGCCTGCATTTGAAAGAATTGGAGCCACAACATCGACAATTAAAGTATCCTCATTATAACAACCATTCGGGTCGGTATATTGATAATACTGGACTTCTTGTTTGACTCCATTTGGAGTAAACAACCCATTAGAAGATATCTCTAAGCCTGTCCATAATCCTCCACTTGGAGATCCAATAAAACTTACACTAATTGGCAAGTCACACAAAGTGGTGTCATCACCTGCATTTACAATTGGAGAGTTGTACTGACTTATAAATACTTGGTCTGTACTCGTACATCCAAAATCATCAGTTACAATCAAATTAAATGCAGAACTACCATTCATGTCATAATATGGGTTTAGCACGGTTGAGCTAGAAAGTGAATTTTGATTCCAATAAAATGAATAAGGCTGGATTCCTCCGTTTATAGAAGCATTTAAAAATGCTGTGTCTTCTGGGCATACATTTTGATCAATCCCAGCATTTACATTTGGCAGAGCTAAAACATCAATTAATATACTTGAAGTATCTTCACAACCTTTGTTATCAGTAACGGTCAATTGATAATATTCATCATTAAATGTAGTAGCAATTGGATTTGGATTAGTTGTTGATGAAATAAAACCATTAGATGACCAAGAATAAGAATAATTAGGACTACCATTAGTTACAGAAGAGAAAATTTGAATCCCATCTCCGATACAAACAGAATCAGTTGAGAGAAGAGAAATCAATGGATTTTCATTGATTGTAAAACTATTACTATCTAAATGGCTTCCACATTCATTTTCTGCCATGTGGTATATCCAAAAGGTTCCTACAGAATCATAGGCAACAACAGAAGGACTTGCTAAATAGGAAGAATCTGTATCAGAGCCAGGAAATGACCAACTAAATTTTGACATGTTACCAAAACATGTATCAATTGAAGCTGAAGGCCATAATCTCTTAGTTGCGCAACTATCAGTAATTGGATTTACAGAAACAATAGGTGGTCCTTTTGCAGTAACAGTTTCGCTAAAGGTATGCGAACTACATACATTTGTAGCAGTCAAGTTAATTGAATATTTTCCGGGCTTATTAAATGAATAATTAGCATTCAGAGAATCAGGAATAGAATATCCATTAATAAAAACATCATCCATTCTCAAAGTATCTAAATCATCCATCAAATGCATTCCAACCCTTAGTTGAATATTAGTTCCATTAATATTGTCTTGAAATACTGTAGAAGGACTTGAAAAATTACCAGATAAATTTCCATTCACAGAAAAATTTGTCCAATTCCCACCGTCAACCTTATACTGAGATTTTATTGCTTTATTGACTGATGAATTATTGGTGAAAGCATTTAAACCCATAGAAATATGCTGATATTGTGAAATATCAATCGTTGGAGAATACCAATATCCATAAGAAATAGCATTTACATTAAAACTATCATTTATTGTTAAATTCCAACCATCTGTAGCTCCTGATGCAGTTGTTCCATTAATATTATTGATATATACATAACGTACATTATTATGTTCATTACCTGTTTGACTATTACTTGAACTGGTTACCTGACTTATAATGTAATTAAAAGAGGATCCATTTACAAGAATAGTAATAAACTTACCAGGAGAAAACAAAGAAGGATTAGCATCATATAATGCACCATCAATTCCAAAGAAATCCCCATCGTACCCATTAGAATAATGAAACTGGTTCCAAGCTTTAACATTTCCTGAAACTGGGCTGCCAGTATTAATATCAACAGCTTCAAACCTTTCATTAACAACATAAAACCAATCATCATTATCAACTAAGTTGGTGTTTGAAATATCTAATGTCCAATCTACACCAACAGTATTAAGTGTTGATCCAATGGCTCCATAGCCATCATGCCCAATAAAATTTTCTGAATAAACTTGTTGTAAACTAGAATCTGAAGCAACATCAACAATAGATGGTGGAGCACTTCCCTGACATCCTTGAATTAAAGTAGAATATGACCAATCAAAAGTAGCGAAATAGTCATTCTTGGATCTTGAAATATTTGAAGTTTTAATTTCTAAAGGAGAACAATCAATATTTTTATCTAAAGTGAATTCCGCTTCAGGCATAGAATCAATTTTAAAAATATGCTCAGAAGAATCAAGTACTTGAGCACTACCACAAGGAGAAATTTTATAAAGCGAAACACTATAAACCCCTTTATTTTGAAAAGAAACTTGAATTTCAGGAGTTCCATGAGTAGAATCATCAAAATAATTTAATGGTAGTGTACCTAATGAACCAGATAGTATTGTAAAGCCAGTATTTGGGGTAAACTTCCATGCAATGGCATCAATTGTATCACATTCATAACTAAAACCTGAACCACTATTTACTCCGTATACATATTTACCACCTGAACTAGAGTCAGTAAAAGTAACTGGTTCATCGATACAAAAAACAGTATCCATTGGAGCAATTTTTGCATTGGGAGGAGAAGATTGAGTAATTGGTGAAACTTCAGCGCTTGAAGAACCACATCCGTTGGAAGCAGCAACTCCAACTAAAAAAGAATTATCATATGCCTGAGATGAGTACCCACAAGAAGCATCATCAAAAGTATGGTACAAAGTATGAGTAGCTAAAGAATTAGCAGGACTAGGGTGTATAAAAGTTGAATCTGGTTTCCCATCATTTGTGTATTTTCTATACAAGGTTCCAGGACTATTTAAAATGCCAGCAGCATCAGAAAAACTAGCTACAAAACCATATGTTCTTGGAGCACATTGATTTTGAGTATTTCCTGGAATACCTAAGGAGATTGCAGGATTAGTACCAAAAAAGAAATTCTTAATATAGGTTCTCACACAGTTTGTGATGTTATCGGTTGCGGTAACTTTAATTTCATAAGGTCCCTGAATTGAATAAACAGCATTGTATATAGTTCCTGGATTAATATTACTTTGAGAAGCTCCATTTCCAAAATCTATATCATAAGTAATGCTTGCAGAATTATTCACAACACTTGCATTAGAAATTTGCATTTGAAGTGTAAAGGTAGGATCAGAACTTCCACATTTTGACCAATCTCCTGATGGCGAAACTCCTATATAAAGATTATCAGTTGGTGGCAAAACTAAATAAGGAGAAGTCAACTCAATACTTGGAGCTTGTTGAACTACAACTGGACTTAATGAAGTATCACGACATCCATTGGCATCTGCATATATATACATCAAATCAATAGATTCTAAATTACTCCCGTATCCAACAGATGAAGGGTCAAACATATTATTTGAAACTCCCTGACCAGCATAATAACCTCCATTCGGAGAACCACCACTTAAATTAAATGGCGCATCAGAACTACAATAAGTTCCATAGGAAGTTGAAGTTACATTTGTGGGTTTTGGATTTACTACAATTGTAGTGGAACCAGAATTAGAACATCCGTTATCATCTTCAATTGTAACAGTGAAAACTTCACCATTAACCATACCTACTACTTGTGTTGATGAATCTTCAAAACTTAATATTGATGCAGAACCATTTGAAGACCAGTCCCAAACTGTTGCATCTCCACCTGATTCTGAAATAATTAAAGTATCATCAATACAAACTGGACTGTTATTAGTTATTAAAATTTGAGGAGTAACATTTACCGAAAATCTGGAGCTGTCCTTACAGATTGTTCCGTTATCATCAAGTGATGCAACTACTTTGTATATTATTGGAGAAGTAGGATTAGCCACAGGATTTGAAATACTAGCATCGGATAATGAAGTAGATGGAGACCAGAGATAAGTAATCGCAGGATTACCTGATCCAGACCAAACAGCAGTTGGGGAACCTCCAAGGTTTAATGAAGAACCGTAACATAAATTAATTTTATATGATTTTCCAGTAATTATTACATCATCAAGATGTAATGTTTCATTGGATGCATCTACATTCATAGTTACACGTATTTGAATGGAAGAGCCTTTTAAGTCATTATGAGAAACATTTCTTGAATTAAAGTCATTACTTAATTGACCATTAGAAGAAAAATAAGTCCAAGTTCCTCCGTCTAGACTGTATTCAGAATAAAAAATATCGTTATTTTCTAAAAACCCAGATTCAGATGCCTTGAGAGATAAACTCACACTTTTGTAATCAACAATATTTACAGCAGGTGAATACCAGTAACATATACCATCTACGTCTTTGGCTTCTAGCTTTTCACTGTTACTTACGTTACTTACTTTAAACCAATCTCCATTATTTGAAAGTGTAGCCGCATTTACATCAATTGTCCAATTACAACCAGTTAAATCTGTTGAACTACCAATAGCACCTTTACCAATTTGTCCAGTAAAAGTTTCTGAGTAAATTGTTTCTGTTACTAAATTTGCAGCTGTTCCTGCATTTACTTCTAGATTTGAACATTGAGAATAAACACCACTATAAATAAATGGAGTGAATAAAGAGACTAAAAAAAGTACTAAGATTCTCATTTTTAGATAATCAACATTAAATGTAAGATAATTGAATATAGTTAATCCATCTTAATTATCAAGAATTCAGTACGTCTATTTTCTTGATGCTCATCTTCAGTACAATCTACTTTTCTTCTACCCTCACATTCACATTTATTCTTCAGTTTTGATTCACCATATCCTTTGCCATAAATTCTTTCTGGACCAGTAATTCTAGATTTTATATAATTTGCCGAAGACTTGGCCCTTCTATCAGAAAGCGACCTGTTATATCCGTAAGATGCCCTACAATCAGTATGAGAACCGAGCTCCACAATCATTGAAGGATATTCATTCATAACATCAACTATTTTATCCAATTCTACTGATGCATCAGGTCTAATATTTGATTTATTAACATCAAAATAAATAGGACTAATCTCAATCACAGTAGCAATATCAACTCCTTCCATCAGTTTACTTAAAGTTACTTCTGCAGTATCATAAAAGTATCCATCGAAAACTGCATAATGAAATGTATCCGAGCTTACATCAATAGAATTTGGTTTATAAACAAAAGACCCATCATCATTAAAGTTTATTGACCCTCTCATTGGTTGATCAATAATTATGGTAGTTAAACTATCGCCACCCTTATCATAATCATTATGGAGGGTTCCATCTTTACTGTTAACTGTAAACTCTTTTCCTTCCTTTATTATGTAATGATCATCCATTGCTACAGGAACAGTTTTGTCAATTGCATTGAGATATACATGAATTGTATCGTGCATGAACTTATCATGCATAATTTTATAAGTAAAACGATCTTTATCAACTTGATTATTGTTGGGCATATAGGTGAAAGAACCATTTTCATTGAATTCAACTTTGCCAAAGGCTGGCTGCGAAGTCAGTCTGGCTTTATGATAGATGTTTTGATTCATAAAATCATTTATTGTGTCATGAAGAAAATCATTCACCAATACATGGTTATTTTCTACAGTTAATAATTCTCCCTTGACCATAGTATAATAATCATCTGCACCTTCAGCAATATCCAAATTGGTTTTAAAACAATAAATATCATCATCTCCTACACCACCTTCTCTGTTAGAAGAAATAAATCCAACCTTTAAATCATTGGACATAAAAAATGAAAAATCATCCTTTGAAGAGTTAAAAGGAATACCCATATTTTGAACATCTGTTTTATTGGTGTCTAAATAATCATTGACCATATAGATATCTAATCCACCAAAACCAATCCTACCATCAGATGCAAAAAATAAAGTTATATCATCCATATGAAATGGGAAAACCTCATTTCCTTCAGTATTGATTTGATTTCCAAGATTGACAGGTTTTGACAATCTAATTAACTCTCTTGTAGCTGTGGTATCTCCTAAAAAGAACTGTTTATAAAGACCATATATTTCACAGTAATATAAATCCATCCCTCCATTTCCTCCAGGCATGTCACTAGAAAAATACATTCTTTCTCCATTATCAGTAATAGTAGGATGCATTACCGAGTAATGTTCATTATTTATAGAAAGGCCTAAGACACTATCAGGATTATTGATATTATTTACTCCAACCTTAAAGAGGTTTAAATACAAAGCATCATCTTGAGATTCAACACTTGTGCTACGAGTAAAATAAATTGTTTTTAAATCATTTGTCATAATTGCAGGACCTTCCTGATATTGATTTTTAAGTTCCCCACTAAAAGGAGATGGAGAGGTTAAAGTCATGGAATTAAAATCAAGAGATGACTTAAAAATGTCATATGTAGGATAGTCAGGTCTTATGAATTTAGATTTTTTAATATTTTTAAGAGAATACTCATCTGCGCTGGTATATAAAACAGAATAATTATCAGATGAATCATTTTTCACGGCAAATGCACCAAAATCTGAGTTCTTGGTATTTATTGAAAGGTTGATAAGATCTACATCTGAAATGTTAGAAAAGATGTTTTCGTGAGATTCATTTTCATTGAATAAACTTGCTCTATTTTCATCGGAAACATCTGCATACTTTTTCCTTACCTTTTCTGCTTCATCAAACTTTTCATTTACATAAAGTATGTGTGAATAATTATAATAATCAATAGGTGATTTACTAGAATCAGCCACAATTTTAAAATAGAATTCTGCACTATCTAGCATTTTTAAATTAAGGAAGGATTTACCCATCTTTCTTAAAATATCGTCATCTTTATCACTTATTAAACTAAACTTTTGAATAGCTTTATTGTATGACTCTTTTTCATAATAATAATTCCCCCAATTTCTAGAAACCTCGTAACTTTTGCCAATACCAAATTCAAATAAAGGTCCTGATTTCATTTTTTGATTTATAATTTTTGATGTATCATATGTTTGAGAAATTAATTCTCCATTTAAATTATAATCACTCATATTAAGTGAATCTTCTGAAGTTTGTAAAATAAACGAACTATCTAAAGTTCTATCAAAAACTTTTAACTGGTTGGAGGAATCTTGAACCTGACCAACTGTATTAAGCTGAATAATTATAAGAATTACACTTAAAAATTTATATCTCAAATTACTTTTCATTAAAAATATCTTGGTGATTTTATTATTTTCTTTTCCTTATAAAGATAATCATATCTTAAAGATATTTCGTGTGTTCCACCGTTATATCTAAATGTTTGATTACCTACAGAGTAACCAAATGAATATCCAACAGATAATTGATTACTTAGGTTAAGTCCTGCTAACAAGCCTAACCCTCCACCCTTATTGTTAGTTGGAATAAATAGCCCAACTGGAGCTCTTAACGCAAGACCAACCCACATTCTATCTTTTAGAATTGCCAAACCCGTTAAATCCAATGTGATTGGAGCATTTTGAGTGATTTTTAAATATGTACTTGGTCTTAACTTGATGTCCTCATTAATTTTTATTATTCCACCACCAATTAAAAAGTAATGACGTTGAGTAGCATTGAATTCGTAATTAACCATGTGAGGGGAGGAAAAACCGGCATACCACTTTGGAGTATAGTAGTAAAGACCAAACCCATAATTGGGCATAAATTTCCCAGTATTACTGGGATCAAAAACAGGGTCGTTTTGGTTATCCAAGGTAAGGTTATTCAAATCTAGTCTAGTGTGATTTCCTCCAGCCTTAAGTCCAAATGATAAACGATGATCAGAATTATTAAATTTTAAATGATAAGACAAATCCAATGTTAGGTTATTCAACACCGCAGGACCAACAACATCATTGGAGAAACTAAAACCAAAGCCCATCGATTCGTTAAGTAAAGGAGCATTTAATGAAATGGTATGAGACCATGGTGCACCAGAAAAACCGGTCCATTGAGAACGATTCAACATGGTAGCATTAATAATTTGTCTTGAACCCACATAAGCAGGATTTACCGCTTGATGATTAAACATATAATAAGTAAACATCGCATCTTGTTGGGCAAAACCTGAAGAAAACAATCCTAAAAACATTGATATGATATATACTTTTTTCATAATTATTTTTTTCATCTTCTTATGTACACATAGCCTTTAACTAGTTTAGAACCTGAAGAACCATTTTCATTAGGTTCTATAATATAATAATAAGTTCCTTCAGGAAGTTCACCAGTTCCAACAACTAAACCTCCAATATTAGACTTTCCATCCCATTCTTCTGAAGAATTATATCCATCTTTTTCATAAACTTTAAGTTCCCATCTATTATAGACTTCAACTCGGTTAAAAGGAAATCTATCAATTCCAGTAATGTGCCAAGTATCATTAATTCCGTCTCCATTAGGAGAGAAACCTTGAGGAACGAAAAGCTCGGTCAATTCTAAGGTAGATTTATCTGAATATTGATCCTCTCCACATGGGAATCCCGGAGTTGAAGCCACCAATTGGAATGAATTATTATCAAAGATTTTATCAACTCCATACATTTGCAATGTAGATGTATTTGATCCTGTAAACATTGTCCCATTTAAAGTATCATCAGTTAAATTTATCCAAGTTGCTCCTTGGTTATTACTGTATTGCCATTGATAAATAATATTTGAAATTGAGGAAGCTTCAGCACTGATTATAATATCGTCACCATCATTATAAACTTGTATTGCTGATGGTTGATCAATGAAAGTTGCTTCAGATCCTTCTTCAAGAAAATCAAATGAACCATTGTTATCATTATCTGCAGGAACAGTATAACCAGTAAAAGATCCTGTTACCAGTCCAAGAGAATCTTCAATTACAGGAGATATTCCTAAATACCCATCACTATCTTCGTCTGTAAAACCAGCTTCTAGCACATCGTCACATCCATCACCATCGCTGTCTAAATCGATATAATCTGGATTTCCATTATTATCAGTATCAGCAGCAATCGTTGGTTCGGTTGCATCTGCCATTCCATTATTATCCAAATCACTAAAACCAGTATCATTATCATTAACCATTCCATCTCCATTGGTGTCTAAATCACCATCTCCGCCCTCAACTACATCATAAATTCCGTCATTATCACTATCTAGATCAATGAAGTCTGGTCTACCATCATTATCAGTATCAGCTTCGATAGTAGGTTCTGTTGCGTCAGCCATTCCATCTCCATCAGTATCTGAATATCCTGCATCGTTAGTATCTACCACCCCATCATTATTTGTATCTTGATTTCCATCACCTCCTTCAATCACATCAAATATTCCATCATTATCACTATCTAAATCTAAATAATCAGCAATTCCGTCTCCATCAGTATCGTTTTGAGTAGTTCCTTGAGCACCATCTGCCATTCCATTATTGTCATTATCATTAAATCCGTTGTCATTACCATCAATTAATCCGTCTCCATTGGTATCCAAGTTTCCGTTTCCAGATTCAACTACATCATAAATACCGTCGTTATCGCTATCTAAATCTAAATAATCAGGGATTCCATCTCCATCAGAATCTCCATTACCTTCATCTACATCGCTAATTCCGTCATTATCGTTATCAATATCTACATTATCTGGAATCCCATCTCCATCAATATCATCACAGAAGATAGTTAATTCAATAATAATTAAACTATCACAACCAACAGAATTAATCAAAGTATCGGTGTAAAAACCTGAAGTAGTATAAATGTTTCCTGAAGGAGATGTATAAGGTGCACAAGTTGTATCAGAAAGAGCTGATATTGAACTTTGATTAATTGTTAAATCATAAACAATTATACTATCACATCCGTTAATTGATTGAAGTGAATCGTAATAAACTCCATTTGAATTAACTGAATCACCACTAATGGTAATGAATTCATCACAAATAGTTAGTGTAATACTATCCTGAAAAGTAGAGTTGGAATTTACATTAGTTACTAGTACAGTATCACAACTTCCATTAACATATATTGTATCATAATAAATACCTGATAAACTGTAATAATTATTTAATACCATTATGCTGTCATTTGAACAAATGGTATAAGATTGTTGAATTTCAACAGTTGAATCTATATTTAATTGCGTTTGTATAATACTATCACAACCTTGAGTCGTTTGAAGTGTATCAAAATAAGTTCCTGATGAGTTCTGATAATTACCAGAAAGCAAAATACTATCCGAATAACAAATGGAAACTATTTGAAGATTCGAATAAATATTATTTATGTTTAAATGTGTTTCTATTATACTGTCACAACCGATAATAGATTGTAATGTGTCAAAGTAAGTACCTGCATTATTTTGATAATTTCCAGCAAGTAAAATACTATCTCCATCACAGATATGAATGCTATCAATTGTAATGCTTATCGGAATAACTGTAAGATTGGTAAATACTATACTGTCACAACCTTCAAAAGATGTTAAAGAGTCAATATAATCACCAGAAAAACTTTGATAAGATCCACTTATTAGAATACTATCTCCATCACATATTGATAAGCTATCTAGGTATTCAATTTGGTTGTTAATAATCAAAATTGTAGATACAACACTATCACAACCTCCATGAGCAATTAGAGTATCATTATAGGTGCCACTCGAAGTTTGATAATCTCCTCCAATTAAAGCACTGTCTCCAAAACATATTGATAGTAAATCATTTCCATATATAATTGAATCAATAATTAAATTAATTTCTACAATACTATCACATCCTGATAATGAAGAAAGTGAATCAATATAAATACCGGAACTTATTTGATAATCTCCGTCTAAAAATGCGCTATCACCATTACACATAAACAATGAATCAAAAACATAAATTAATGGCTTAATTTCTAAATTAGTAATATGCACACTATCACAACCTCCTAAAGCAATTAAAGTATCAGAATATATCCCAGAATTAGATTGATAATTTCCAAAAATAAATGCACTATCACCAAAACATAAAGAAATTGAATCATATCCATATAAAATTGTATCAAATATTAGATGAGTTATCAAAATACTATCACAACCAAAACTACTGGATAATGTATCGTAGTAAATTCCGGCTGAATTTTGGTAATTTCCATTGATGAGTGCGCTATCACCAAAACATAATGAAACAGTATCAATTTTAAACTGTTGTTGAATTACATTAAGATCTGTAATCAAAATACTATCGCAACCTGATGAAGATATGAGTGTATCATAGTAAGTTCCCGAAATATTTTGATATGTGCCAGCAAGTAAAATACTATCATCAAAACAAATTTCACTGTTTGAATAAGTCAATATAACACTATCTATAATTAGAAGAGTTTCAACAACACTGTCACAACCGTTAATTGATTGTATTGTGTCGTAATAAACACCTGAACTTGTTTGATAATTAGAAGATAAATAAGCACTATCTCCTATACAAAGTTTTAAAGTGTCTACAGAGCTCCAATATGGACTTATTTCCAAGTTAGTTTTAACAACACTATCACAACCAGAAATAGAACTAAATATATCCATATAATCACCAGAACTTATTTGGAAAGAACCAGCTAAAAAGGAACTATCACCAAAACATAATTTTAAAGTATCAAAAGTTTCAATTAGTGAATCCACAGTAAGTAAAGAAACTACAATACTATCACACAGTTTTTGGCTAACTAATGTGTCATAGTAGGTTCCTGTTAAAGTTTGATAAGAACCTGAAATTAATGCACTATCTCCGAAGCAAATACTTATAGAGTCATAAATTGTATAAATCGGATTCACATTTAGTGTAGTAATAATTATGCTATCACAACTATTTGCACTCAATAATGTATCTACAAATGTTCCATTTGAAAATTGATATAAACCTTCTAGATAAACACTGTCACCATCACATATTTCTAAAGTTTGAATGTTTATAATTTGAGGATTCACTTCAAGATTAGTAATTATGATACTATCACATCCACTTTGATTCAAAAGCGTGTCCTCATATATTCCAGAAGAATTTTGATAAGCACCCCCTATGAATACACTGTCTCCAAAACATATTTCAATAGAATCATTATTAGCAACCGAATTATTAACTAATAAGTTTAATGTGATAACACTATCACAACCAGCTAGTGTTTGAAGAGTATCAATATATATACCTGAACTATTATAATGAAAACCATTCCAAAGAATACTGTCACAAGCTATTATTGAAGTATCGACTTGTAAACCGTTATTAATTACTAAATCAAGAGTGAGTATACTATCACAACCATTAATTGATTGTAAAGTATCATTGTAAAATCCACTTAAAGAGTAAGATACTCCTCTCCACAAAATACTATCGCACCCAATTAATGATGTTGTATCGGAACTATAGCTATTATTTATAGTAAGATTCAAGTATGTAATGCTATCACATCCTAATGTGTTTTGTAGAGAATCAACATATAAACCGCTACTATAATATTGGATTCCTCTCCAACTTATACTGTCACATGCAGTTAAAACAACTGTATCACTATAGGAACTATTGATTAATAAATTTAATCTTAGGATACTATCGCATCCAGCTAAAGTTTGTATAGTATCTGAATAAACACCACTTGATTTGTATACCGTTCCTCTCCAAATCAAACTATCACAAGCAATAGCAACCGTATCAGATCCTGGATTTGGAGTGAGAACAGTTAATGAAAATTCTTTTATGCTATCACATCCATTTAATGAACTAAGAGTATCATAATAAATACCACTTGATGAGTAGTAATTGTTTCCAATTTGTACACTGTCATCAAAGCAAATAGTAGAACTATCTGAAAAATAATATATTGGCAATACTGTTAGTGTAGTATTAATTACACTATCACAACCATAAATATTGGATAAGGTGTCCGAATAAACTCCACTTGCAAACTGATATCCACCCCCAATTAGAAGACTATCATCAGAACAAATTGAAATTGAATCAGTGACAGTATTTGTTGGTTTCAATGAAAGTGTAATTTCTACAATACTATCACATCCAGAAAAAGAAACTAAAGTGTCAAAATAATTACCTGGATTTAATTTGTATGAACCTCCAATTACAATACTATCGCCAGAGCAAATACTAACTGAATCACTAGAAATTGGAAGATTTTCAACAACTAGGTTAGTTTGAATAATACTGTCACAACCAAAGATTGAAGTTAAAGTATCATAATAAGTTCCTGATGAATATTGGTAATTTCCAGCCAATAATATAGTATCATAATTACAAATTGTAGTATATAATGATAAGAGATTAAGTGGTCTAACATTAAATTGAACCTCAACCAAACTATCACAACCATTTGAAGAGCTATATGAGTCAAAATAAGTTCCACTTACTTTTTGGTAGGAACCTGCAATAAAGGCACTATCTCCAAAGCAAACTTCGACAGTATCAAAACTATAAATAAGTGAGCCTACATTTAATATTGTTTCAATGATACTATCACAACCGTAGGATGTAACTAATGAATCTAGATAAGTACCATTATTGGTTTGGTAAGAACCACCTAACAAAGCACTATCTCCGTAGCAAATTTCTAGACTATTTGAAGTAAATGATGGACTAGCAATAGTAAGAGCAAGATAAGCGGTACTATCACAACCATTTGATGCTGTTATTGTTGCTGAATAGTTTCCAGTTGCTGTATAAACGCTTCCATTCCAAACTAGACTATCACATGCAGTAATGGTCTCAGGGAATCCAATGGTTGAATTAGTAATTGTTAAATTTAAAGTCACAGTACTATCACAGCCTATTGAATTTAAAGTAGTATAAGTATATATTCCGCTTGTGGTATAAGTTATTCCATTCCAATCATAACTATCGCATGCAGTTATATTTTCTGGGACTCCAAGAGTAGAATTATTAATGGTCAAATTTAGATTTATAGTACTATCACAACCTGCAGCATTTGATGTATAATAAGTGTAGGTTCCACTTGTTTTGTAAGTTGTTCCATTCCAAACTAAACTATCACAAACCGTTATAGTTTGAGGAATACCAACAGAAGAGTTGATAATGTTTAAGTTTAAAGTAATTACACTATCACAACCTGCATCATTTGTAGTGGTATAACTGTAGATTCCACTGTTTGTAAATGTTAATCCATTCCAATCATAACTATCACATGCAGTTATATTTTCAGTAATTCCAGATGAAGAATTAATTATAGTTAAGTTGAGATTAACAGTGCTATCACACCCCAAAAAGTTTGTAGTAGAATAAACATATGTTCCGCTTGTGGTGTAAGTTATTCCATTCCAAACTAAACTATCACATGCAGTTATATTTTCTGGGATTCCAGTGCTAGAATTATTGATAGTTAAATTCAAAGTTACGCTGCTATCACAGCCTATTGAATTTAAAGTGGTATAAGTATAAGTTCCACTTGATGTATAGGTCGTTCCATTCCAAACTAGACTATCACATGCAGTAATGGTTTCAGGTGAACCAATAGTTGAATTAGTGATGGTTAAATTCAAAGTCACAGTACTATCACAACCAGCAATATTAGTTGTTGTGTAAGTATATGAACCAGTAACATTGTAAGTAGAACCATTCCAATCATAACTATCACATGATGTTTGAGAAACACTTGACACACTATTAGGTCCAAATTCTGTGAAATCTGCTATGGAATTGTTATCAATATCATTTGCTGTAGTATAACCATCTATCCCACTACTAACTCTTCCATTAGAATTAACAGAAACAGGTGAAGAGCTTAAAACTCCATCGGAGTCATCATCAGTAAATCCAGCTTCAACTACATCAAAGCATCCATCATCGTCACTATCTAATTCTATAAAATCAGGATTACCATCTGAGTCTGAATCTGGTTCTGTAGTTGGTTCTGTATTATCTGACATTCCATCGCCATCAAGGTCATTATACCCAGTGTCATTGCTATCAATTATACCATCACCATTAGAATCAGAAGAACCATCTCCTCCTTCAACAACGTCAAATATGCCGTCATTATCAGAATCAATATCCAAATAATCAGTTATTCCATCGCCATCAGTATCTGGCTCAGTAGTTGGCTCTGTAATATCTGACATTCCATCGCCATCAGTATCATTGTATCCAGTATCATTGCTATCAATTACTCCGTCTCCATTGGTATCAGAAGAACCATCTCCTCCTTCAACAACGTCAAATATACCATCGTTGTCAGAATCAATATCTAAATAGTCACTTACGCCATCTCCATCAGTATCTGGCTCATTAGTAGTCTCTGTGTTTTCTGACATTCCATCACCATCGGAATCATTATATCCAGTATCATTACTATCAATTACCCCATCTCCATTGGTATCAGATGAACCATCTCCTCCTTCAACAACATCAAATATACCATCGTTGTCAGAATCAATATCTAAATAATCAGCTACTCCATCGCCATCAGTATCTAGCTCAGTAGTTGGCTCTGTGGTATCTGACATTCCATCGCCATCAGTATCGTTGTATCCAGCATCATTTCCATCTATCACTCCATCTCCATTGGTATCAGATGAACCATCTCCTCCTTCAACCACATCAAAAATTCCATCATTATCAGAATCTAAATCTAGATAATCTACTATTCCATCATTATCAGAATCTAAC
>MDTB01035897.1_pt1 | contig 17041 bp, 11 predicted proteins | sample 811161 | NCBI WGS metagenome assembly MDTB01 (sample SAMN05326650, study PRJNA326480) | marine metagenome | isolation source: seawater | place: Mediterranean Sea | collected 2009
CCTGATTTATCTCTGCTTCTGTAATCGCAGCCTGCACGGCTCCCCTAAAGCCTAACACGGAATCTCTATTCTCCGGAAATTGACTATTCCACTGCGAGAAAGGACTGTCCAAACGATTGGATGTGACACCCTGAATTCTTCGGTTAACAAAATCAGCATAAGATAAGAAGGGTCCCCTTAATTTTATTTGTTCGACCAAACAATGGGCGAGAAGCTTAATTTCATCATCGTTGAGCGATGAAATTTCGTTCCAACTGTTTTTCGAAGGGAATTTAGTAAATCGGGGAAAGGGCGTTTCACTGGAAATAGGAGAGGTATTTGCAGGAGCAAGTCCCCGCAAAGATGATAATTGGCTTATCCATGCGTCCACAGAAGTGGAATTTATATTGAAGGACCCTTCCAGTAATAAATCAGCCGCAATGGTCTGGTATCGGAAATCATCGTCAGATCCAGCAGTTACTTCTTCGGATTTATTAGCATATGAAGTTTCTCTCATCCTGCTATTTTCCCAATAAGGCTGCAATCGAGCATTGCGATGAGGGCTATATTTCAGGTTTAGATATGAATTGTTAGAAAATAATTCGGCGGCTTCCACCTCCATTTGGGGATTCGTTTTTCTCAGCCAATTTTGCCTTCCGACGCCTGTCATAAAATAACCGTCAAGAAGTGCCCGGTTGGCATAAAAGCTATGATCGACAGTGGTATTTTGATGTTCACTTTGCGCGTCCACATTTCGCACGGTCCCATAATTGTTAACTCCTCTTGGTAAATGAAGGTTATTCTCAGATATGAACACCTGCCAAGGAGATCGATTATAGCCCGAGGAAGAGTATGCCTGCAAAAATAGATCACTTGCATTCCAATTGTTTCCCACATCGAATACAGAACTTAGCGGTTTCCATGCGATAGCTCTTACCCTGCCCCAAGTCTTATATCTTCCCACCTGTGGATTGGCGTAAGAATTTCCTAAGATGTATGAAGGGCTATGGACATAGTCGTTTAAATTTGCATGCCTGAGTTGCAAAATGGATAGCATGGGGGAGGAGGGGATTTCAAAAAGAGATGCACTCCGCTCGACCATCATTTGGGCACCATGCTCTTCATCTTGATCATGAAAAAAACCAATACTACTGGATGAGGAAGTAACCTTGGGAACAATTTGGTTATTTAAATTAAATGGGGAAAAGCCTGAAGTACTAACTCCATACATCCGTGGACTGGAAAGAGTTGTAACCACATCATCAAAACTATCTCCATGCTCAATGGAAGGATTAAGGTCATAGAAATCGAAAAATTTACAACTGCGGGGCTGAAATCTAACTTGTGTTTGTGTTTGTTCTCCATCGCTATCGAACGAGGGCAATTGGTAGGTGTAAATGGGTATAGAGTTGATTCTGCTATATAATTCTGGACGAAAGCCACGATATCTTGACCCCTCGAACTTTTCTTCTCTCCAATTATCTCCAAAACCATCCTGATAACTTTGCACCAGGGCACGTAGATTAAACTGCTCCAAAACTACCTTATCAGCATTGCCGGGTAATTTGTATCTTATTCTAAAACCAATACCAGGGAGTGTCTCCTGTCCATACTCGGCTGGGTCCGATGTTGCAGACAATTGACTTTTTGGTTGATTCAAGTAATGCCAAATATTCCATCCAGAACCAATATCAAAACTTTTGGAATTTTTGTAGATCGGTTTTCGATTTTCAACTGTTTTAGCTATTGGACTTTCACTGTAAATTGTAATCCCTTTGGGATCAGAAAGATTGATGGCACTCTGATGCTTAGGTGCCCTTGAGGCATTATTCACATTATAAAAAGCCATTTGTGATGGATGAATCCCTTCAACCCTTCCAAAGTCACAACTTACGAGAAGCGGTTCATTATCCAATATTTCTAAAGGTGTCTTACAAACGAAAGGATGAAGATCGACTCCTTTCGCTAAATCAACTTGTAGAAATTGCCGCGTATTATTTGTGGGCCTAGGTTGCCAATTCCATACCTGCTCATTTGCAACTGTATAGTGGCTCTTTTCACCTGGCTGAAGACTAAGATTATCAATTTTTAGAAGTAAATGCCTTTCTCGAGAAGGATTCAATTGATTGGTTGTTATATTAACAGGCCTATTGCTCTCAAGCACCATGAATTGGCCAAATTGATATTCTAAATCAAATCCTGAAGCACCACCCCTCCTTCTGTAATGGTTCGGCCCATTAGGAAGGGAGCTAAAAAAGGACTGTATCTGATCTTGCCCTATGAATGGATCATCTCTGGCTGCAGACTGTAAAAGATTGCTTTTAAGAATAATTCCGCTCGGTCCAAGTAGACCAGGCAGGCCATTGGGGCCGCGAAGCCCATTGGTTGGAAAACCGGGAGGAAAAGGTGGTGGTCTTGGACGAGGACCACCGCCACCTCGAGGCGGGTCCGGGTCAAACGCATAAAAAAACCATTTTCTCCAGCGATCAAAATCTTTTGGGTTGAATGCAATTATCTTAACCTGATGCATTGGAACCTCGATAAATAATTGATCCATATCCAACCCAACATTGTAAGGATTCCACAGTGCAACAGAGGGATACATTGCCAAAGCAAGATAACCATCATCCGTAATTGTTGGGACCTGGGAATATTTCACCTCCACTAGAACGGGTTGTATAGGATGATTTCTAGGCCCAGGTTTTTTATCCAGAGTTCTAAAATAATTTAAACGAGTACTGATTGCCGTATTTTTAGGCATGTTCATCTGATTCCAAAACGGGTTTTTGCTACTAGGAGGTTGCCCATCTGAACTATTGAATAACACATAGTTGTCACCCGTAACTCGAGGGAGACGGTCGGCGGACTGATTGGCAAGCGAAGAGCCCGATGAGACTACCTTAGTGTAAAGATTATGAAATGAACCAAGCGTCCTCCAGAGGGGGCCAGCGAGAATGGCATTGTAATCATTTACGGATTCCGTTGCAGCAGTATCATTCCATTGATTTGCTTTGGCATTGGGTCCCATAGGGACACTTTTAAGGTAATGAACACGGTCTTTGAAAATAAATCCCACAAAATCAGTTATCCAATTAAGAGTTGATTGCTCTAACGATTCATCCCAATTTTCAGAATTCGCAAACGCATGACTTAAGTCTCTCTTCAGACCACCTGTCCGAGTGTCTGATAACACTCCATAGGAGGATGTAGTAATTGAGTGGTAGTTTACCGCTATCTTATTCTTCTTAAATACCTCTTCACCTTCCAGGACTTCATCTTTTTCCAATAGACTCAGGCTAATATGTTTGGCTGTGTGAAAAGTATTCTGAGGAGAAGAATCAAAATTTAAACCAAAAGATCCTTCTGCGATATTTGGTTCCTGTGCAACTGTAACTCTTGCTTCACGATCCTCTGGAGTGGTGGATTCTTTTTTGCGATCATTGATATTAAATTTTGTTTTTATACCCTCATCACCAACCCAGTATGCATAAGCTCCATGTGTAGTTAGGGGATCAGTATTTGAAGAAGACGATTGCACTCTAGTTTTTTTAACCTTAACCGGCTCACTTTTGAGATGGTTCTTCCAAGATTCAGGCTCACTTTCATTGTAAGTTGCCCCCAATAATGGTGCTTTTAACATCCATACTGTATCTTCGGACTCCTCAGGATCAGGCAAATCATTTAAGGGATGGTCATAATGAGAAGTAATTTTGTTAAGCGATTGTTTATAATCTTCCCAGGCATTGGCGGATTGTCCGTAAACTCCACCTTTGAGTAGCGATCGTTGGTCCAATTCAATTCCGTCCGGAATTTCAACATATTCTTGCACTAAATCACCTTGCTTATGAACCAACTGCCTGCTCCAGCCTTCGTTACCACTAACCAACCAAGCAACTTCGATAGCAGGATGCGGATCGTATTCAGAATCTATCAAGGCCATCGAACTAATCGAATCTGCGGTTTCCAAATTTTTCGGAAGAGGTTTTCCTGCACGATGCTCATCCGAAGCACCTTTTCTCCTGGCTCGGTGCTTCCATACCCCAGTCCAGTATCTTTGCCCAAACGGAACTACATCCACTTGACCGTTTTCATTCAGATCAATGGCTTGGTTAAGAGGAACGGATGAAGAAAGATCGACCGAGCCGTCTTCGCTGTAAACTTGATTTTCGTATTTACTGGAAGATTCAATTCTTTCGTCCAAAAGATCTGCGGTTGCGGAAACACGGGTATCTGGACCGAGGTGTTTTTGTAATTCTCCGATGGCAACCATCATACCCATCCGAGCATGGGCTTGTGCTAAGACTCTTTCCTTACGAGCATCTCCTAGTGTTAAGTCAATCCCAACCAGATTCACTAATGATATAACCAATAGGAAAACCAAACTTAGTAGAGATAATGCCATAACAATGGCAAATCCTCTGTTAGATGAAGCTTTTTTTGAAGATTCTCTAAAAGGTCGAATAAAATTCATAGGGCTACATTAAATTGAGCCCAAAAAATGTTTGTCCGCAAGTTTTAAATACTTAGCGACTCGGGATCGCTTTGATATCTTCTTCCGAAGGCCAAAATTTTTCAACATCTTCAATCGATGGAATTTCACGGGGTCGAACTACACGAAAACCGACAAACAAAGCATCGGTATGGTACCAAACGCTTTTAGGTATCTGGGGATCCTGTTGTTTCCATGCTTCCTCCGAGCCCATCCTGGCAGCACTCCGGTGGCTCGATGCTCCGTCATCCCAGGAACCACCTTTCACCACCCGGGGATATAATGTATTAGGGGAGACCAAGGGGTTTTCCCGTAATCCGGAAGTTGGTGTGGCTGATGGGGGAGTAAATTGGTCAAGCACCCATTCCCAAACATTTCCGTGCATATCATACAGGCCAAATGGGTTTGGTGACTTAGACCCAACCTTCTGATATTTGAAGCGGCTATTCCCCAAATGCCATGAATGGTTGGATAATTCTTTGGGATCATCTCCAAAACTGTAAGCGGTGGTTGTACCTGCCTTGCATGCGTATTCCCACTCGGCTTCAGTGGGTAAGCGATAAAATTGACCCGTGCGAGCGCTTAACCACATACAATACATTTTTGCTGAAAGTTGAGTCATGCAAATTGCTGGGTGTCCACTCTTGCCCATGCCAAAGCTCATATCAACATATGGGGCAGTTGGTTTGGTAACTGCATCGGATAATTCATCCGCCTTATCAACCTTTTTGTTATTATATTCACGATTGTCTTTATCGAGATTAATCATCCATAATTCATACTCATCCCAAGTAACTTCATATTTCCCCATCCAAAAGTCTGACACTTTGACTTTATGGGATACTAATTCGTTATCTCCACGCTTTTCATCCGATGCTGGACTCCCCATTAAAAACTCCCCGCCCTGGATCGGAAGCATTTCGAAATTGAGGTTAGATGTTTCGATTTCCTGTCTGTAGGAGGTAAATTCATCCTGTGTTTTTCCTTCTTTAAAACCAAGTTCTTGATACAAATCCTTCGGCAGCATACCGAGGGTGGTGAAACTTTTCTTCTGAGGTTGAAGCTTTGCAGATTCAGGCCAATCAGCTCCTTCCTCAATCCATCGGCGAAGCATAAATAAGTCAGTCGATGATAGTGGATCATTTCCTTCGGGGGGCATGAACATTTCATCATCCATAGGCAGTGTGCAGAGAACCCAGAGGTCACTATCCAAAGGCTCTCCCGGTACAATTACATGATCAGCTACAAATGCGTGCTCAAAGGAATCCAGGCGAAGATCACCCTTTACTTTCCCTTCGTAGTGGCAAGCCACACAGTTCAATTCTAGAATTGGTTGCACATGCTCGACAAAATCCACCTTTTTAGGGAGCCTTTTCTCAGGATTTAATGTCACTCCATCCGGCCAGGCAGCCCCTTCTTTGATCCAGTCGTGAAGAATTTTCTTTTCTGCATCGGTTAAAGGGTAATCTTTCTCTTCATTCTTGATTGGAGGCATAAATAACTCATCATCCGTTGGGAGAGTAGTGGTCCAATAAAGAGAACTGTCTTCTGGGTTACCTGCAATAATTACATCGTCTCCACCAAAGGCAGCCTCTTTGGTATCAAGCCTGACATTGCCCTTGTCGTTCCCGTCCCTATGGCAACTCACGCAATTATGCTCGAGAACAGGTTTTACATCCCGAACGAAATCAATTTTCGCAAAGATTAAGTTTGGTGTAATGAAAAATAAACAGGATAAAATGTGTGAAGTAGTGACTTTCATTAGATATAATATAGTATGTAAGAGTCTTTTTATCTCAAAATTGCTGTTTTATTGAAAGAACATTCATCCATGTTTCCACGCCATAAGACTTTCTGTGAATATCTATAAATCATGCATCACCTACTTTTGGTGGATGAGTTTAGTCACTTACGCCCATGCAAATGAGTTTCACGAATTCAGTTCCAAATGTATGGGTACAGATTTTAAAATCCTCATTGATCATGATAGTGAAAAAAATAGTTCGATTGCAGCTTACGCAGCCTTTCAGGAGGCAAATCGCTTAAATCTGATATTCAGCGATTATGATTCAGAGAGTGAACTGTCTCAATTATCCAACTCATCTTACAGCAGCCAAAAGGTAAAATTATCAGAAGAACTTTTTCAGGTTCTCGAATTTAGTAAATCACTTGCTGTAGAGACAGAAGGGGCATTTGATCCGACGCTAGGGCAACTTTCAAGACTTTGGAGAATTTCTCGATTCCGAAAGTCTCTCCCGTCTGTAATTTCCATTGAAAAAGCAATGGATAGGGTGGGCAGCCAACATTTAATTCTTAGTAAGCCACAAAAAGAAGCAACCCTCCTAAAGCCAGGCATAATATTGGATCTTGGGGGCATTGCTAAAGGTTACACGGCGGACCGAATGATGCTTATTTTAAAAAATATGGGCTTTGAGCGATGCCTAATCGATGCGGGCGGAGACTTAACTTTAGGAAAAAGACCGAGACAGAGAAAAGGTTGGAAAATTCAAGTTGGTGGGATAAAGCATCCTGACTTACCCATGATGACCCTGGAAAACTGTTCCGTGGCAACCTCGGGTGATTCATCTCAGTTTGTCGAAATCAATGATAGAAAGTACTCTCATATTGTTAATCCTCGCACTGGTTACGGATTGGAAAATTTAACCCAGGTAACGGTGATTGCCCCCAACGGAATATCTGCCGATTCTTTGGCCACTGCATTATCTGTTCTCGGACCCGATCAAACCAAAGAATTTGAAATTTTAAAGGAAAAGGAGGGAATTCGAGCCTTTTTCGTGACCCAAAAAAATGACAATCAAATTTTAGATATACTACAATGAAGATTTTCGACCTTGAACACTTTCTTGAATCATTATATAACCAACCTTTACCCTCATATAGAAATGTCTAGAATTTGTGCAATTACAGGAAAAAGACCCGTTACAGGTGGTCGTATTATTCATAAAGGTGTCAGTAAAAAAGCTGGCGGTATTGGCTTGCAGTTAGTCAAAAACAACAAACGAGTTTTCCGACCTAATTTGCAACGCGTCCGCGTTAAGCTACCTTCAGGTCAAGTAAAGAGAATTTGGGTTTCTGTTAAGGCTATTAAAGCCGGTAAAATCGAAAAAGCTTAATACACTATTTCATCCCTCCTCCGGTCAACGTGGATACCAAAATTCTTTTCCACAATCGGTATACTAATGAATTAGAGGAGGAAAAGGTTTACGGTGATAGATGGCTCAAATTTATCTACAATAATCCATTTGGAAAGTTGTGTCTTTGGGCATTAGTTAAGAGAGCTTTTTTCTCTAAGTGGTATGGATGGAGGATGAATCAAAATGCCAGTTCGGCTAAGATTTTACCTTTTATTCAGGAATATAGTCTAGATACCACAGACTTTGCTGATGAAGTTTCTTCATTTAAAAACTTTAATGAATTCTTTTTTCGGAAACTCACTACCTCATCCAGACCCATTGAAAAAAGTTCGGAAACCATTGTTTTCCCTGCAGACGGGAGGCATCTCGGTTTTCAAAATGTTGACGAAACAAAGCAAGTTTTTGTTAAGGGCCAAAAATTTAACCTCGAAAAGTTATTCGGTTCCAAAGAACTTGCCCAGCCATTTAAAGGAGGAAGCTTAATCCTTAGCAGACTGTGCCCAGTTGACTATCACCGCTTCCATCTGCCAACTGCTGGCCATCTACATTCGGTTGAATTAATTAATGGGCATCTGTTTTCAGTAAATCCGATCGCATTACGCCAAAGCTTATCGATCTTTTGGAGGAATAAAAGGTACCTTACCCTTATTGAAAACGAACACTTAGGACAGGTTGCGGTTTTTCTTGTAGGGGCAACTTGTGTGGGCTCCGTTCATCTTACCGCACAAAAAAGTCAGTCCTATGACAAGGGTGATGAATTAGGATATTTTTCTTTTGGCGGTTCTTCAGTGATTACTGTTTTTCAGCCCGGTAAAATCAAACTTGAGGATGAGCTCCTGCAAGTCTCCTCTCGTGGACATGAATTTTATGCCAAGATGGGTGAAGTTATGGGAAGATTCCTCTAGTCAAATGGCGATCTCTTCTTGCCCAATTTCTTTATTAGATCTACTGGTAGAGGTTTAGCCCAATGGATTCAAAAAATAACCAGCCTAAAAAAGCTTTTACCATATTAGAGCTACTGGTTGCTGTATCCGTAACAGCTTTATTGGCTGGCATGCTTCTAAACATAACCTCTCAAGTGGTTCAAACACAGACACAAGCATCTGGTAACCTGGAGACGAATCAAATTGCTCAGTTCGTATTGGATCGCATTCAAGAGGATCTTCAATGTGCAATATACAGAAATGATGGTAATGTTTGGATGGCTGCCGAGGTTCTCAGGCAAAAAGATAATAGCGGAAAATGGAATGAAGAGAAATATTCAGTCGAGAAACCAACTGATAAATCCGTAAGAATTTTAGCTGAAGATTGGTCTCAAGATGAACTTTCTCCGATCGAAATAGCTAACAAGCAAGGACCCTTGGAAGACTCAAGGTTTGGAGTGGGAGGAGTTTGGTTGAGGTTTTTCACTGGAAGTCCAGAACTTGATCCCGAAGCGGAGAGTTCAGGAGGAGCCCGAGCTATTTCATACCAACTTGTAAGACATGGCCTCACTAGTTCAGAAACTTCAACTCCGAGGTATCAGTTGTTCCGATCGGATGTTAGCGACATTAACACACTAAACGCAGGGTATAATCTACACCCGGATGATGGTCCTTACTCGAATGATGCAAATAATGAACCACGGGAAACCGGGAATATAAAGAATCCAATTTTCCAAAATAATGGCCAGGATTCTACGGACTTTTCTCTCGCCTCAAACATTGTAGATTTTGGAATACGGGCCTTTTTGATCCGTAATAGATCTCAGGGGACTGGACACTTACAGCAAATTTTCCCAGATATAAACAAAACATCAGATGAATTTGAGTATTGGGCTACCTCCAACCCGAACTATCAAGAAGATAGTGATAAAAAAGCCAGGAGCCTCTATGCTTTTCCTGATGTAATTGATGTAATGATCCGAGTTCTGACCGCAGAGGGAGCATCCGCACTAGCGGCATACGAAGAGGGTTTAATCCCACCGCCAGAAGGCACAAATGAATCTGATTATTGGTGGCAACTCGTAGAGGATAACTCTGAAGTCTATGTCCGCAGGATCAGAATATTCTCAGAAGGAATTTAATTTTACGAATACCCCTTTTGCTTTCGATACTTGAGGGGAGTAATCTTCATTTGCTTCCTAAAGTGTTGAGTAAAAGAACTTTGATCATAGAAACCGTTATCTACGGCCACTTGAGTAAGTTTCTTTTTGGTGGTAAGCAAATCATCGCATGCCGCTTCTATTCTTGTTCTCGTAATAAACTGCATGGGAGCAATCCCAAAGAGTTCGATAAAGCCACGATGAAGCTTTCTATGGTTAAGACCTGATACACCCACAAGATCCGCGATAGCAATATTTTTACGAAAGTTATTCCTGATATAATCGACCGCACGACCAATCTCATCATCTCTTTCCCACTTCAAATCTCCACCAACTTTTGATAGATTGTCTTTATCGGCATAAGGCCTTACTGAACCCATAATACCGACAACTTCACCACTTTTACTTACCAAAGGGTATTTATTTGTAAGAAACCAATCTGGTAATCCCTGACTGTTAAAAACTAACTCGAGAATATTTAGCGATGGTTTCTTAGAATCCATGACCAACCGGTCATCTCTTCTGAAGTGCTCGGCGAGACGGGGAGGGAAAAGATCGAAATCAGTTTTACCGTAAAGTTCCTCATTAGATCCCAGACCAATCCGGGGAAGAAATTTTTCAGTCATGTACATCAAGCGTGACTCAGTATCTTTCACGAAAAAAGAAACACCTGGAATGTTTTCGAAGAGTTGGCACAACTGCGTGGAATCGCAGCTTATATCGTTAAACCAATTTGAAAATAGTTGGATATTTTTGGAACTCATTTTGTTATATAAAAACAAAATTTGTTCTTGAAGGCAAAAATTTAATTTCCTACTTTTGTCAAAAATCAAATAATTTTAGTAAAGGCTAACCTAAAAATACGAGAAAAATATCTTTTTTTTAATTTTTCAAAATTATTTAGGTAATTACTGCCGAAAATTTAAATCCGTAGGAAAAGTAAAAAAATTATTCCAAATTTAACTTCTTGAGTTTAGGTCTAATGACAAAATTACAATATCCTTGATTGGGGTTTTTCTCGTAATAATCCTGATGATATTTTTCAGCCTCATAAAACTTGGGTGCAGGTACAATTTCTGTGACAACTGGATCCTGCAACTTAGCATTAAGCTGAATTTTCCATTTCTCTGCAGTCTGTTTTTGGGACTCATTTAAATACATGATTGTTGACCTGTATTGAGTCCCCACATCTGCACCCTGACGATTAAGCGTCGTTGGATCATGGGCATCCCCAAAAATTTCTAGGATCTCTCTGAAACTTATTTTAGCTGGGTCGAAAAGAATTTTTATGACCTCGGCATGTCCGGTAAGGCCAGTACAAATCTCTTTGTAAGTTGGGTTCGGATTCTTGCCACCGGCATATCCAGAAATTGCTTCTTTTACACCATCCACTTTTTCAAAAACGGCTTCTGTGCACCAAAAGCATCCGCCCCCAATGATGGCACTCTCCAGTTGCTCATTATTTTTTTCTGACACTGTTGGTAAAGTATTAGAAGTAATCTCATTATTTGCAAGGCATCCGAGGCACATAAAAATCAAAGAAAATGTAATCGAAAGTTTTTTCATATTATTTGTAGTCTTTTCCGGTTATCCATTCGTGGCCCCTGGCCAATAAGAGTTTGTCTGCACCCACTGGACCCCAAGTTCCTGCGGAATAGGTCTCTAATCCATTGGTTTTCTGCTCGTTCCAATAATCGAGTATCGGTGATAAAAGCCCCCATGATATTTCCGCCTCATCACCCCTTATAAAAAGAGTCCCATCCCCGTTCAATGCATCAAGTATCAAGCGTTCATAGGCCTCAGGTGTATTCGAGCCAAAGGTTGTTTCGTATCCGAAGGAAAGTTCAATTGGCTGCAACTTGGTTTCCAAACCGGGTGTTTTAGAATTAAGATAAAGGGTTACTCCTTCGTTTGGTTGAATTCTTATGACCAGAAGGTTAGGTGCCAAAGAAAATCTTTCATCCTCACCGAAAAGAATTCCCGGAGGTCTTTTGAACTGAACGGCAATCTCACTCGCTTTTCCGGCAAGCCTTTTTCCTGAGCGCAAATAGAAAGGGACACCTTTCCATCTCCAGTTTTCAATATAGAGACAGAGTGCTGCGTATGTTTCTGTGAAAGAATCTGCTGGAATACCTTCTTCGTTAAGATAACCAATTGCTTTTTCTCCACGAACCAATCCTTCTGAATAGACACCACGCACGATTTCCGCATTATCTCCCTTTAGGCCTAACGGTTTAATGGCCTTCAAGGCTTTTACTTTTTCATCTCTGATTGCTTCCGGATTTAAAGACGATGGGGGTTCCATGGCAGTCAAAGCAAGCAATTGCATGACATGATTTTGTACCATATCCCGCAAGGCTCCACTTTTATCGTAATACCCACCGCGTTTACCTACTCCTAATTCCTCGGATACCGTAATTTGGACGGAAGAAACATAATTACGATTCCAGACGGGCTCAAAAATAGAGTTGGAAAATCTCTGTACTAGTAAACTTTGAACAGTTTCCTTCCCGAGGTAATGATCTATTCTGAAAACCTGAGACTCATCAAAACGCTGGTTGATCACATGATTCAGTTTGCGAGCACTTTCGAGGTCCTTGCCAAAAGGTTTTTCAATAATTACTTTGGAAGCAAATGTTGTCCCGTTATGTCTACGTGCAAGTCCACTTTCACCGAGATTATCCAAAATCGGCTCAAAAACATTAGGTGGAGTTGAGATGTAAAAAAGACACTGAGCCAGCTTACCTAGATTTTTCTCTAAACCTAGAATCTTTTCCTCAAGCCCAGTAAAACTCTTTAGATCATCATAAGCTCCTGTATGGAAAAAGATTTGTGACTCTAGTTTTTGCCATTCATCCTGTTCAATTGTTCGCCTTGAATGCTTGGCCAAAGAGTCCTTTAAATACTCACGAAAAGCCTGGTCTTCCATCGGCGTTCTGCCCACTCCGATTAAAAAACAATTTTGAGGTAAAAGATTATCTTTAGAAAGATTGAAAATTGCTGGCGCAAGCTTTCTGGCTGTCAGATCGCCAGAGGCACCAAAAATGACAAGGATCGTTGGGACAGGGTTACTCATCGTGCAGGTTTTGATTAGTGCATTTTGATAGCAATCTTATTTTCATGTACATATCTTTCATGGTGATTGGCTAGAAAATGGCAATGTTTTCATGATGATAAATAGACGGCTTTAGGTTTTTGTCTGTGGGTAAATCAATCTCAACGATATCAAATCTATAATTTGGAAACTGCTTTGGGCATTCTCTTAGGAATGCGATAAAAGAGCGTTTCAGAGTATTTAGCTTTTTGCGATTTATTGAATCATACCCGCTTACTAGGCTTTTAGAAGATCGTGCCCTCACTTCTACAAATACAAGCATTTCCTTATCTTTAAAAATTAAATCAATCTCTAAGCGACGGTTTTTCTTACATCTCCAGTTTTGTTCTAAAAAAGAATATCCTTTTTTGCTTAAATATTTTTTGGCAAGCTTTTCTCCGAATTTCCCCTTTTGATCATTGGTGCTTAAATTTTTTCTTAAAAAGAGATCTGCCAGAATGCACGTACCTTTCCGAAAAAGGACCAATAACAATTTACCTCCACTCATGCTTGGGATATCTGCCCGCCAATTCTTTTTTAATAGAAGGGTAGGATCCATCCCAAAACCCTACAATATCATCAGTGCATTGAACAACCCTTCCATTCGGTGCCTGAAGCTCGATGATTACAGGACTCTTACCGAAAAGAACCGAAGGCTGTTTGTTGATGTCATATAGTTTCTGAATGGGTGCCTGAAGGTAGACTTTATTATTCTCATATCTTAGCGTAATTGGCTTATTCCACCCATCCAGTAAGTACTTTTCCGGTGCTGCCTGCTCAATAAAGATGAGCTTTTCTTTACCGTAATAGGAATGAAGGAAGTCCAGAACATTCGCATTTCGAATTTCCTTCCATTTCGCCTTTGAAGAACAAATTTCCTGCACAATTAGTCTACGAGTATCTTGATCAAAAGCCTCAATCTCATAATCCGATGAGAAAGTTGCCAGGAAATTCACCCTTGAAAGAAAACCCTCAACCCTTTGATCCCAATTTTTAAGGCTGAGTGTTCCGTCAAGAATGGCATTTGCATAGGCATCGATCCGTTGACTTTCATTAACCTCTACGGACTCTTTCTTTGAAACAATTACTTCTCCAAACATTTCAAGAGTTCTTACAAACACCTGATGAGTATTTGTATCCAAATAAGCATCTTCTTTCGTGTTAATTTTATCGCCGAGAAATTTCCTTATTTCCGTTTCAGCAATCGCTGTAACTTCATCCATTTCCAGAAAGATTCTTCCTTGTTTCTTTTTTTCGAGAACCCTTAGAGGTAACACCCATTGAGAGCCTCTTACGGTGCTTTCTTTAAAAAGTTGCAAACTCAGTCCACTAGAATCTCTGTAAGAATTTGTCCCTTTACTCTCGAGATAAGCCAGTCTTTCTGGATAAACTTTGAGGAGAATTTCTGCTATGTCTTCATAGGAAATTCGGGGTTGTGAAAACTTCTCTCCAAGAGATTCACAAAGTAAACGAGCAGTATTTTCAATCTCCCTTAATCTCATGCCATGAATTCCAAGAGGTTTACAATCAGAACTATTGAAGTGATTTTTACTTCCTATTTCATATGCCTTAAGGAAAATGAGTAAGTCTGAATTAGGATTCGCGTTTTTCTCTACAAAATCAGTTCTTCTTCCAAAATCTATAGGGTTTTTAAAGTCTAGAAGAGCACAAATTAAGGAAAAGCCGGGGAGACAATCCTTCCCTTTCGCCAAAAGTAAGGTAAAGCCAATTCTGGGATGAACTGGTAATTGTGCCAACTGTTTACCAATGGGGGTAAGTTCACCTTGAGGATTTAGAGCAGCGACGGAAACAAGAAATTTTCCTGCCTCCGCAAGTCGGAGTTCAGAAGGTGCTTCGTACCAACTCATCTCATGGGGATTTCTGTCCGCAGAGGCCAAATTTAAATAAATTTCACTCAAATCAAGCCTGTGTATTTCGGCCTCTTCAAATTCTTTTCGATGAGCATGTTCATTCTCTGACCACATGCGCAAGCAAAAGCCTGGAGATAGTCTTCCGGCTCGCCCTGCTCTTTGGGCAGCAGAGCTCTTACTGATAGGCTCTGAAAGCAAAACATTAACTTTACGATAGGGATCGTAGCGGTTTTTCTTAGCGATGCCCGTATCGATGACTATTTTTATACCTTCTATGGTTAGGGATGTCTCCGCCAGGTTGGTACTTACAATTATTTTTCTCTTTTGGGATGGTGATAAGGCGTAATCTTGAGCCTGCTGCGACATTTCACCAAAAAGAGCCAAAATTTCCAAATTTTTGCTTCCGAGACGGTTTTCGATTTCACGAATTGTTCTCTTTATTTGAGCAGCACCGTCCATAAAAATAAGGACATCCCCTTGATACCGAGGCAGAAGCATTTTTAGGTTATCGCAAACCTGGGTAGACAAGTGTTGCTTTGGACTTGTTGCTTTGTGAGAGATTTCAACAGGAAAACTCTTCGTATTAACTTCCAACCCTGTCTTTGCTTCTAAAAAATTACTTATTTTCTCAAGATCAAGTGTAGCAGAGGTGACAATTATTCTTGAATTAATCTTACCGCAATTATGATAAGACTTTGCCAGTGCCAATGAGGCATCCATGAATAAACTCCGTTCATGAAATTCATCAAAGATAATTAAACCAACTTCCTTGAGGTTTGCGGGATTTTGTAAAAAACGAAATATCATCCCGTCTGTCAGATAAATAACTTTGGTCGTTGCAGAAACCCGACTATCGAACCTGACCTGATACCCGACCTCCTCTCCCACCTCAGTATTACAAAATCTACTAGCTATTCTAGCTAAACTGCGAGCTGCTACCCTCCTTGGTTGAACTACAAATATTTTGCCTTCAACTAGCTTCTCACTCCGAAAAAACAAGGGTAACCCCAAGGATTTACCAGAACCTGTTGGTGATTTTATTGCAAAATGTAATTCCTTATCCCAAGTATCTCTAATCTCTTCAAAATGTAAACTGATGGGGAGTTTATTTAAAAATTCCACCGTAAGTATAGGGCTAAAGAACTAAAGTTTCAAAATTCTGAGCTATCACAAAATATTTTGTCAATCACTCGAACAACGACCGATATTTTTCCAAAAGCTCTTTCGCTGGCTTATCTCCTTTTTGGGATGCAACAGATAACCATTGTTTAGCTTCTTTAATATTCTTGTTTGTTCCCTTCCCTGAAAATTTCATTAAACCAACAAAACGAGCAGCCTCCGCATTTCCACTTTTTGCCAAGGGGTAAAACATCGCAAAAGCTTTGTCATAATCTTTGCTGGTACCGACTCCCGTATAGGCCTTCTTGGCGTCTTCCAGTCGTTGCCTATCGTTAGCCGTAGAACTTATCGGGGAAGATAGTTGAGATGAAATATTGTCTGCACCATTATATTTTTCAAGATAACGGGCAGCCAACTGATGATCCTGGGCGGAAGCTTCTTGCAAAAATGAGAGTCCCTCCACCGTATTTTTTTCAATCCCATCTTTGCCTTCAAGTAACAGCACCCCAAGCGTATATTGGGCTTCAGCAAAATTCTGGCCTTCTGCCACTCGTAACCATTGAACCGCCTTACTGGCATCAGCTTTGACCCCATCGCCATTTAAATAAGCCATGCCAAGATTAAATCTGGCAGTGAGTGATTTTTGTCTCACAGCCTTTGAAAGAAGTCCGATACCTTCCTTTGTGTTTTTAGGCAATAAACCAGGTAATCCTTTTAAATACAAAGCACCCAATGTTGCCTGTGCTTGCGGATAGCCCAAGTCTGAGGATTTTTTAAACCATTCCAGAGCTCTTGGAACATTGGTGGGAATCACCTGAAAATCGATTTCTCCCATGCAATACATAGACACGGCATCTCCGTCAGAAGCTTTTCTCTGTAGCAACAGCGCTGCATCTTGATAAAATTGAGTAGCTTTAGCAAAATCTCCCTCCAGCATAGCGATATTGGCTAAATTGTATGAACCAAAGGGATGAGCGTTGCGGTAGGAAACTTCTGACCATTGCTTGGATAAAGCGATATTTACTGAGCTACCAAATTCTCCAGAGCGAAGAAAGATTCCGAGTAGACCCTGATAATAAGGGGAACCTTTTTTCGCATGCTCAATAACTTCTTGATAAGTAACTTCGGGTGTCCACTCCTCAATGCTTTTGGAATGAAGGTTCGATAGTGCGATAAAAAGAAAGAGTAAAACCTTAGAATACATAAAATACATAATTTGAGACTAACCTAGCTTAGAAGCTTGTAAATTTC
>MDTB01164670.1_pt1 | contig 17041 bp, 12 predicted proteins | sample 811161 | NCBI WGS metagenome assembly MDTB01 (sample SAMN05326650, study PRJNA326480) | marine metagenome | isolation source: seawater | place: Mediterranean Sea | collected 2009
TAAAATTACTAATATTAAATTATGATAAATATTAGGTTGCAAACTAGTCTATTACTAGCAATACTTATGTTCCAGATTTCATGTAATAAACATTATAATTCTAAAAAAATTCAAACCATTAATCAACTTGAAAAAGTAATTGAAAGCGATGTGTCTCATTTAAATTCATTAAACATGCACAATATTCATAGTGTTCTTAAAATAGCAAGCTTCAATTTATCTAAAATTGAAGATGGAAAAATGGACAGTATTGAATTTGAAATTATATACAATGACTATAAAGCTTATATAAATTGTATTAATCTAATTTATGAGAATTTATTGAAGATTGATTGGCTTCATAGTATGGTTGAAAAAAATAAAAATCAATTACAAAAGATTAAAAATGACTATATGCTATCCAAAGCCAAAAGAAATGACCTAGACCAATATTTAATAGAAGAATTTAAAATTATTCATCAATCATCTAAACATATACATCACACTATAAATACCATGCGTAAAGAAAAAGATGCATTCTTCCAGCTAAATACTAAAATGGAACAAATTATATACTAATTATGAAATACAATCTCGTTCTTATAACATTTTTATTAGCATACTTGACTTACAGTCAAAATGTGACTGATGAAATGTTGGCTGAAGAATACTATCGAAATAAAGAATTTGACAAAGCTTCCAAGATTTTTGAAACTCTCTATAAAGTTGAAAAAAGAAAAAAAATATATATAAAATATATTGACTGCTTAATTCAAATTGAAGCCTATAAAAAAGCTGAAAGAATAATCAAAAGTTTTTATAAAAAAACTCATGATCCCACAATACTAATAGATTTGGGCCAAGTCTATTATTTGCAAGGTGACGAAAAAAGAGGTGATGAAAATTTCAATACCGCTATTCAAAGCGCAAAAGAAAAGCCTCAATACTTACCTATAATTGGTCAAAAATTTTTTAAGCAGAAAAAATATCAGCTATCACTAAAATCATATGAATTAGCACAGGAAAAAAAACAAAAAGCTAGCTATAGTTTACAAATTGCAAACATACATTCTTATATGGGAGAAATTGAAAAAATGTATACTGAATTAATTCAATTATTATATAATTACCCTAATTACTTTCAAACATGTAAAAACAGATTAAGATTAACAATTAGTGATGATGGCAATAATGAAAACAATCAAAAATTAAAAAAATTATTAATTAAGAGCATCCAAAAAAGAGACTCATATGAATTGTCCAAAATGATAGTATGGCTATATCTACAAGAAAAGGCATTCGAGGAAGCATTAAATTATGAAATTAGTATTGATAAAAGAATGGCCGATAATAGCTCTGAAATTATTGCTCTGGGAGACATTATTTTTGAAAACAAAAATTACAAGACAGCTCTTAAGGCATTCAACTATATAAAAAATAAAAATGATTCGAAATCATATTACTATGAATATAGCCAAATACAAATACTAAATATTAATTATGATATTTTAACGAAAAGAAAAACCAGAAAAAATTCCGAATTAGAGACACTTGCAAATGAACACAAAAAAATATTAAATACTTTAGGAATAAAATCTGAAACTATTTTTACACTACAAAATTATTGTAATCTTTTAGCAATTTATCTAGACAAAGAACAAGAAGCTATTAAGCTATTAAATAGTGTTATTTCAAAAGAAATACTAAATGAGTATGACCAAGCCATATGTAAAATGGAATTAGCTAAAATTTTAACACAATTTGGAGATATTTGGGAAGCCATATTAATATATGCTCAAGTAGAAAAAGATTTTAAAGAAGATATAATAGGCCAAAGAGCGAAATTTGAAAAAATAAAAATAAATTATTACAAAGGTGATTTTGAATGGGCACAAACACAATTACAAGTTTTAAAACTATCTACCTCCAAACTTATTTCAAATAATGCGATGAAATTATCTCTATTGATTTCGGATAATTTAAATCTAGATACAACTAAAAATGCTCTATTACTCTATGCAGAATCTGAATTATTGTTCGAACAAAAAAAATATGAAGGCTGCTTAAAAAAATTAGAAAAACTAGAATTAGATTTTCCCAATCACAGCTTAATAGATGAGGTTTTATTTAAAAAAGCTGATGTTTTTATAGAATTAAAAGAATTTGAAATAGCTCTAAGCTATCTTAATAAGATTTGCACACAATATTACCATGATATTCTATATGATGATGCTTTATTCTATCAAGCAACTATTTATGAAGATATTCTAAAAAATCCAATAAAAGCTAAAGAAAAATATGAACTAATATTAATGAATACGCCCAATAGTATCTTTGTTAACACTACTAGAGAAAGATATAAAAAACTGCGACCCAATAACATATTACAGTTAAAATAAATTTATATATTATGATTTTGAAACCTAAAAAACACTTGGGACAAAACTTTCTTATAAATGAAGAAATAGCAGAAAATATTGTTGACAGTCTGGTTTTAAAAAAATCCAAAAATATTATGGAAATAGGACCAGGGAAAGGAGCTCTAACAAAATTTATAATTCAAAAAAGCAATCGTATTACGCTTATTGAAATAGACTTAAGTTGTGTTAGAGTATTGAAAAATAAATTTCAAAAATTAAAAGTTATCCATGATGATTTTTTAAAAATTGATCTAAATACACTCGGGTTTAAAAAATATGCTTTAATAGGTAATTTTCCATATAATGTATCTAGTCAGATTTTATTTCATGCATTAAATTATCGCAATAATATTACAGAAATTGTTGGAATGTTTCAAAAAGAAGTTGCGGAAAGGATTTGTAGCAAGCCTAATTCAAAAAAATATGGTGTACTTAGTGTGATTTTACAAGCATATTTTGATTGTGAACAATTATTTGATGTATCATCAAAAAATTTCTACCCACAACCTAAAATCAACTCTACAGTAATTCGCCTGACTAGAAATAAAATCAGTGAATTAGACTGCAGACATGAAGATTTTATAAGAACTGTAAAGGAAGGGTTCTCTCAAAGGAGAAAAAAATTAAAAAATGCGTTAAAAAAAATGACTAAATTGGATGAAAAAAGTCTAGAAAACACTCTTCAAAAAAGAGCTGAAAATTTATCAGTAAGTGAATTTGTTATGTTAACTAACTACATTTTTCAACAAAAATAATATGCATTTTAAATTAACTTTAAAGTTTATTGCCCATATAAAATCCTTAGTTATATTGAGAGATAACTTGAGTTTATTAAAATTATGTGACTCATTGCTACCACCTGACATTGCAGAGATTTTAATGTCATTAGAATTAGAATATGCCAAATACTTTTTTAACTTATTTTCAGAGGAAATAAGGGCAGATATTCTGATAGAATTAGAAGAGGATTTAAGAGAAAGGCTGCTAGAGGATTTAAGCTCAAAAGAAATTGCTAAAGGAGTTGTAGAAAAATTAGATTCTGATGATGCAGCAGATGTAATTCAAGAATTATCTGAAAAACAAAAAATAGAGGTCATTTCTAATATCACAGATAAAAAACAAGCTAATAATATAGTCGACTTGTTATCATATCATGATAATTCTGCAGGGGCATTAATGGCAACTGAATTAATAAAAGTATATGAAAATTGGAGTGTCTTAAGATGTGTCTCTGAAATGAGAAAACAGGCCAAAGATGTACACAAAGTATATACAATATATGTTTTGAGTAAAAAAAATATATTAATAGGAACGGTATCACTGAAAAAACTTTTAATAACGCCTGAAAAAACTTTTATCAGTGAAATTTATAACAAAAAAATTATTTCTGTCAATGCAGATTCGAGCGGTGAAGAAGTGGCTAAATTAATGAACAAATATGACTTAATTGTACTTCCAGTGATTGATCAAAACCAAAATTTAATAGGTAGAATTACGATTGATGATGTTGTGGATTTTATGAAAGACGAAGCCGAAAAAGATTATCAAATGGCTTCAGGTATTATGGACAACATTGAGCCGTTAGACAGCATTTGGACATTAACAAAAGCGCGTATACCTTGGTTAATTATTGGTATGATTGGAGGACTAATGGGCGCCGAAATTATTGGCCTATTTCACATAGAAGAAAATCCAGTATTAGCATTTTTTATACCGCTTATAGCCGCCATGGGGGGGAATGTGGGGGTGCAATCATCTGCTATTATTGTGCAAGGTTTAGCATCTAATAGTTTGGAGATGGACAATTGGGCTAAACGTTTCTTTAAAGAGTTTGGTGTTGCATTAATTAATGGCCTAATATGTTGTTTATTATTATTTATTGTATGTGTATTTTTATACCCTCAACCCAACATACCAATTATGGTTAGTATTTCATTATTTACAGTTATGTTATTTGCTTCTCTATTTGGGACCTTTGTCCCTTTGTTTCTTAATAAATATGGGGTTGATCCCGCTCTTGCAACAGGACCATTTATTACAACAATGAATGATGTAATTGGATTATTTATTTACTTTTCAATTGCCCAATTAATTTTATAAACCATAGCTTATGCACATATTAATTACTGATCAAGTAGATTCTGTTCTAATAGCATTGCTGAAAAAGAATCGCATAAATTACACCTTTAACCTAGAGAAAAATGAGGATGAAATTTTAGAAAAAATTCATGATTTTGATGGCATGATTGTCCGGAATCGATTAAATATAAATTCAACTTTTTTAAAAAAAGCCATAAACTTAAAGTTTATTGCTCGGTATGGTTCAGGTATGGAAAAAATTGATGCCCAAAAGGCTAAAGAACTAGGCATCACGTGTTTTAATGCCGCTGAAGGAAATGCAAACTCTGTGGGAGAACATGCTGCAGGAATGCTATTATCTCTACTTCACAATATAACAAATAGTCATCAAGAACTTTCTAAAAATATTTGGGAAAGAGAAAAAAATAGAGGGGTCGAGTTAGAAAACATGACCATAGGGATTATCGGCTACGGAAATACAGGCAGTGCATTTGCAAGAAAAATGATAAATTTCGATTGTGAAATAATTGTATACGACAAATACAAATCTGATTTCGGAAATAAAAAAATACATGAAGTTAATATGGAAACTATTTATACTAAATCTGATATTGTTAGTTTTCATGTGCCATTAAATGACGAAACTCTACATATGTTTAATGAAAATTTTATAAACAATATGTGCAAGCAATTTTATTTAATAAATACATCTAGAGGTAAGGTTGTATCAACTACACACTTGGTGAATGGACTGACTAATAAAACAATACTGGGAGCTTGTTTGGATGTTTTTGAAAATGAAAGTGAAAAATTTAATAGTATAAATATCGACGATAGTTTTAATTATTTAGTAAATTGTCCGAATGTAATTATGACGCCTCATATTGCAGGTTTGTCAAAAAATGCTAATACTAAACTATCCGAAATCATAGTTTCTAAAATACTTGCTTTAAAATGAAAAATTTATACGTACTCATAGTGGCTATTATAAGCTTCTCAATAAAACCAGTGCATTCACAAGAATTAATAAAAGATTTCTTGGCTGGACCTGGCAATGACTCACAGGAACTCATTGAAGGTTGGATGGCACCATTTGGAGCTTGGTTTGGAAGTGGATTAAATGCTGGATGGTATAATACTGGTAAGCCTCACAGATTCCCTGGTTTTGATGTGACTGCAGGGATACACTTCATAACTCCACCTGAAGGAGCCAGGACATTTAAACCTGATTTAGAAACATTAGTAGTAAACTCTGCAAATGGAGAAATTTCAACATTTGTTGGGCCAGACAATACATCAGAAATTGGAATTATTGACCCCCAAGATCCTAATAATTTTATACCCCTGTTCCAAGCTCCAGGAGGTATTGGTTGGGACAAATCTGTCCCAATGCCCTATGTACAAGGGAGTATTGGTCTTATTAGAGATACCGAAATACTATTTAGAATCGCCCCTGAAATCAATGCTCAAGATTTAAAAATGGGATATTGGGGCTTTGGTCTTAAGCATGATTTTAAACAATGGATCCCTGGGGCAAAAATCCTTCCATTTGACCTCTCTTTTCTTGCTGGATACTCTAAACTAAACAGTAGTTTGACTTTTAATCCAGGGCAAGATATGAGCTTTGGTGTAAAAGCCTTTAATTCCAATTTAATACTAAGTAAAAAAATTTTATTTTTCACCCCATATGTTGGGGTTGGTTATCAATATTCTAAATCTGCTTTAAAATTAAATGGAGAGTATACAATATACGATTGGAACGGCTCCGATATTGAACCAGGCTACGAAATGACAATAAATGACCCATTTGATTTTTCATTTGGAGGTGTAAATGGATTTAAAGCAACTATGGGAGCTAGAATAAAATTATTTTTATTTACGCTCCATGTAGACTGGACCAAAGCCGAATACGATGTTTTTACAATTGGAATTGGCTTAAACTCAGACATTGGCTCTAAGATAATTGGTGGTTCTATAGAAAAAGGAATTAGAAACCCGGACCTTAATTAATCAAAGTTCCGGCATTTTTCATATTATAAAAGCTTTTGATTCTTAAAGGTATATTCTTCTTTTTTAATGGCATAATAGTTTTTGGATGCACAACTGTATTCCCTTTATTAAAAAACTTTATAGCTTCGTCATAATTAATATGAGATAATAATTTTGCTTTTTGATTCATCTTAGGATTTGAATCATAAACACCATCTACATCTTTAAATAAGACTACCTCATCAACATTAAAAATATGGCCGAAAATTGCTGCACTATAGTCAGATCCCTCTCTACCTAAACAAGTCACAGAGAAGGAGTCATTTGTTCCAAAACCTGATATAAAACCCTGAGTTAAAATTGGGAAATTTTCTAATTTTTGATTTGAAAAAGTTGTTTTTGTTTCTTCCCAATTCAAATTAGCCTCTGTTCCTGCATCCAGTGTTTTAATAAATTTAGTGGCATCTAAAAAAAAGTGTTCAAAACCTATTGAATTAAAATAATGACTTAAAATTTTTGAAGAAACCAACTCTCCAATGGATAAAATTTCTGATTTAGATTCATATTGAAAATTATTTTTAAATAATAATCTTTCTGACAATGATAAATCTTTCATGATGTTTTTAAAAAAATCTGATACGATATTAAAATCTTTATTTTTTGAGTTAAAAACACTTTCCAACAAATTTGTCAATTTACCAAATGCAGACACCACAATAATTACATCATCGCCATATAATTCTAAAATAGATTTGATTTTTTTTATTGACTTTGCGTCTTTTAAGCAACTGCCACCAAACTTTAATACCTTCATTTCAATATTAAACTTTATTTTTGTCATTAAATATATTATTCTTTTTATTATTATGACACTTTCTCAATTTTTAAATTTAAAAGATTACAGTTCTGAACTAAAACAAATTATTTTAGATATTGCAATAGGTTCTATTAATTTGTATGAAAAAATAAATCAAGCTGAGGAAAGTGTATTGGGTTCAGTGGGAGAAACTAATATTCAAAATGAAGAAGTCCAAAAACTAGATATAATTGCAAATGATATTTTCATTAAACAATTTGAAAGTAATTCTTCTGTTAACAGTATTTTGTCTGAAGAAAATGAAAATTTAATACATTTTTCAAACAACAGTCAATACATTATTGCAATGGATCCACTCGATGGCTCTTCTAATATTGATGTGAATATACCTGTAGGAAGTATTTTTTCTATTTTAAAAAATAAGCCCGAAGGTTTTTTACAAAAAGGAACAGAACAACAATTAGCATCCTACGTAATTTACGGCACAACTACTATGATGGTATTTGCTATTGAAAATGAAGTTTTTGGATTTACATTAAACCCTGAAACAAACCAATATATATTATCCCACCCAAATATAATAACTCCTAATCAAGGTTCTATTTTTTCTATAAATGAAGGCAATTATAGCTCTATAGATAATAGAATTAAACAGTTTATAGATTCTTGTAAAAAACTAAACTCTGAAGGCAAAAGAACGCATACTGGACGATTTGTGGGCTCATTAGTTGCTGATTTTCACAGGAATATGTTAAAAGGAGGAATATTTATATATCCACAGACAGCTGACAGGCCTAGAGGACAATTAAGACTTATTTATGAGTGTAATCCCATTGCTTTCATTTCAAAATGTGCCAATGGAAAATCCTTAAATATAAAAAATTGCATATTAGATGTTACACCATCTAACATACATCAACGAACACCTTTTGTCGTGGGGTCAAAAGACATGGTTTCTAAATTATTGTCATTTTATTAAATAGTGGGAGATTTAAATATTTTAAAATTATGGCATAACTGTAAAAAAATTCAGTTATTGACTAATTTGATAGAAGATAATGCCTCTTCAAAAAAAATATTGCTAAAAAATATTAATGGCTCATTAAAGTCAATTGTATTTAGCAGTATTGTTAAGCATAATCCATCTCACACTAATGTATTTATTGCAAATAATCTGGAGGAAGCATTATATTTTTTAGATGATCTTCAAAATATTAATGCTAATAATAAGGTGTGCCTTTTACCATCCTCTGAAAGAGTTCACTTAGGAGATAATAATGTTATCCTAGAACGCATTGACGTCTTAAAAAGAATCCAAATTGAACAAAACACATCTATTATCACCTACCCTTCAGCAATAAAAGAAAAAATAATTAGTGCATCTAACTTTGAATTAAGTCAGCTAATTTTAAAAGTTAATAATACTATAGATTTAGAAAAATTAGAAGAAAAATTAGATACACTAGGTTTTACAAATGAAAACTTTGTGTTAAAGCCAGGAGATTATGCAATTAGGGGAATGATTTTAGATATATTTTCTTATTCTAATGAAAACCCTTGTCGATTAATTTTAGATGGCAATACTATTGAAGAAATATCTTTTTTTGCCGTATCCAATCAAATTTCTACACATAATATAGAACAAGTATGTATTATTTCAAATATTGAAACAGCATTTCCGAAAGCAAAGAAAGAAAGCTTATTTTCATATCTATCTAACAAAACAAATATATGGATTGATAATCCAAACTCATTGTTTTTAGATGATGATTCCAAAAACAAAAACCTTCTGTCTAATGATGAGTTTAAAAATATTATTAAATATAATAACTGTATTTACACTAATGATATAGTAATCACAAAGAATATACACAGCATATTATTTGATTCTTCTCCTAGACTTTCATTTAATAAGAACTTTGAAATTTTAATTGACCATTTAGATGAATATAAAAAAAGAGGTTATAATAGTATTATAACTGTTTCATCTGAAAATCAATATAATCGATTACTCTATATTTTTAAAAATTACCAGCATCTAGTAAAAATAAAATTGACTGCCAGTTTAAATTCTGGCTTTATTGATCATGAAAATAAAATAATCTTATATACCGATCATGAAATTTTTGAAAAACATCATCAGTATAAATCGAAACGAATTTATAAAACAGATAATGCAATTAGCATAAAAGAAATAACTGATTTAAAAAAAGGAGATTATGTTACACATTTTGATTATGGTGTCGGCATATTTGATGGATTAAGAAATAAAAATAAGCTAGGAAAATCACAAGAATCAATTAAAATTATATATAAAAATGATGATGTTCTATATGTAAGCATTCACTCGTTACATAAAATATCTAAATATAAAAATTTAGGAGAGGAGGCTACACTAGATAAAATTGGTTCTCCAAGATGGAAGAAACTTAAAGAAAAAGTGAAAGGTAAAATTAAAGTTGTAGCTTTTGATCTAATAAAATTATATGCAAAAAGAAAAATAACAAAAGGTTTTTCTTTTTCGAAAGATACATACTTACAAAATGAACTAGAAGCTTCATTTATATTTCAAGACACTGAAGATCAAATCCAAATCACAAAACAAGTAAAAGAGGATATGGAGAGCCCGTTCCCAATGGACAGGTTAATCTGTGGTGATGTTGGTTTTGGAAAAACAGAAATTGCAATTCGAGCTGCATTTAAGGCTGTTGCTGACAATAAACAAGTTGCAATCTTGGTTCCAACCACAATACTTGCACTACAACATCATAAAACTTTTACAAAAAGATTAGAGAAGTTTCCTTGCACAATAAATTACTTAAATCGCTTCAAATCAAAAAAAGAGTCGAATGAAGTTTTGCAGAAACTGAAAGATGGATTAATAGATATTATTATAGGAACGCATCGTATTGTTAGTAATGATGTAGATTTTAAAAACTTAGGTCTTTTAATTATAGATGAAGAGCAAAAATTTGGGGTTTCTGTAAAAGATAAATTAAAAACTATAAAAGAAAATGTAGACACATTAACATTAACTGCAACACCAATACCTAGAACACTCCAGTTTTCATTAATGGGATCTAGAGATTTATCAATTATGACAACGTTCCCTAAAAACAGAAATCCTATAGAAACTCGTATTTCTGCCTTTAATTATGAGCATATTAAAGACATAATCTTATATGAAGTTAGTCGTGGAGGTCAAGTCTTTTTTGTTCATAACAGAATCGTCAATATTGAAGATGTACATGCAACCATTTCTCATATATGCCCCAACCTAAACATTAGGTTTGCACATGGACAAATGGAAGCTAAGAAATTAGAAACTACAATTTTAGATTTTATTAATGGAGCATTTGATGTGTTAATTACGACTACCATTATTGAAAATGGACTTGATATACCAAATGCAAATACAATTATTATTAATAATGCGCAAAACTTTGGATTAGCAGACTTACATCAAATGAGGGGCAGAGTTGGACGGTCTAATAAAAAAGCATTCTGCTATTTAATGACTCCTCCTTTTAATAAAATGAAAGACTTAGCTGTTAAACGACTTAACGCTATGACTAATTTATCTGGATTAGGTGATGGCTTTAATATAGCTATGAAAGATTTAGAGATTCGTGGGGCAGGAAATATGCTCGGAGCAGAACAATCAGGATTTATTGAAGAAATCGGCTTTACAAATTACCAAAAAATTTTAGATGAGGCCGTGAGAGAAATTAAAGAAAATCAATTCAAAGATTCTCCATCTAAAATGCTTCAAAATAATCATGATGTACTTTGTTCTATTGAAACAGATTTAGAATTATTAATTCCTAGTAATTATGTAACTGATGTGTCTGAAAGAATGAATTTATATAATAGATTAAGTAATTATAAAAAAGAAGAAGAATTAGGATCTTTTAAAATAGAGCTTAAAGATAGATTTGGGGACATTCCACATCCAACCAATGACTTATTAAAATCTATTTATTTAAGAACAATGGGTGAAAAAATAAATTGTGAAAAAATAATTATTAAGAACATGAGGATGATACTTGTTTTTAATGAAAACAATTCATTAAATTCTATGAGTGAAAATGTATGGGAGAATATTATGAGTATGATACAAAATGACCAGGAAAATAGGTTCATAATCAAAGAAGATAATACAAAAATGAAACTTTATATCAAGCACATTAATAATGTGGAAGATAGTATTAAAATAATAGAAAAATTAAGTGGTAATTGAAAATAAAATATTAAAATTGTAGTCATGAAAAAATTAGTCTGTTACATTTTTCTAATATCAACCATTTTAACTGCACAACAAACAAATACCATTTCGGGAGAAGTAAGAGATTTTGAAAACGGAGAACCCTTGATTGGTGCTAATATTACCATATATAAAAACACAAATAATAACCTGGAAATTATTGATGGTACTAGTGCAAATAAATATGGGTGGTTCTCAATTACTGTGTCTGATGCTATAAATAAATATCAAGTTGAAGTGTCTTACATAGGTTATCTTACTGAAACTTTATCACTTGAAAATTTAAACTCATTTGATAATATTATTGTGAAGTTAAAAAATAATAGCAATACACTAGATGTGATTCAATTGTCAGAAAAAAAAGAAGATATAAATATTCAAAGTGCTGACTTAGGAAAAATTACATTAAACATGAATCAAATTAATAAATTGCCTGTATTAGCTGGTGAAAAAGATGTATTAAAGTCGATACAACTTTTACCTGGTGTTCAATCAGGTGGTGAAGGAACAGCCGGTTTTTTTGTTAGAGGAGGAACTCCTGATCAAAATCTTATTTTATTAGACGAAGCTGTAGTTTATAATGCCTCTCATTTGTTTGGTTTTTTTTCTGTATTTAATACCGATGCTATATCAAACAATCCCATCCTTCTTAAAGGCTCTATGCCTGCTAACTATGGGGGGAGATTGTCTTCAGTGCTAGACATACATATGAAAGAAGGAAATAATAAAAAATTTAGTGCTAAAGGAGGCCTTGGGTTGATTGCCTCAAGAATAACTTTTGAAGGACCAATAATTAAAGAAAAAGGCTCTTTTCTTATTTCAGCGAGAAGAACATACATCGATATTCTTACAAAACCTTTTATAGACACAACATCTTTTGCTGGCAGTTCATACTACTTTTATGATTTAACAGCAAAAGCAAATTATAGGATTTCTCAAAAAGACAAGCTGTATCTAAGCGGATACTTTGGAAGAGATGTTTTTCAATTTAACAGTTCCGATTGGGGATTTGGGATTAATATCCCATGGGGAAATGCAACAGCTTCTTTAAGATGGAATCATTTTTTTAGCAATAAATTATTTATGAATACTTCCTTGATTTTTACTGACTATAAGTTTGAACTTGAAGGCAGACAGGAATTAGAAAACCTCCCAGATGCGCAAAACACACTTTTTTCTGGAATTAGAGATTGGAATCTTAAAAATGATTTTGAATATCATATTCAAAATCACAATATAAAGTTTGGCTCTAATTATGTATTTCATAAATTTAATCCTACCAGCTTCAGTGGCTCTTATGATGACCTAATTTTTGAAGAAATTATTTACCACTATGCACATGAATATGCAGCATATATTAATGATGAATACGATTTTTCTGAAAATTTAAAAATAAATATTGGACTAAGATACTCGGGTTTTATTCAAGTCGGACCTTTTGATAGGCATGTAAAAGATGATTCTGGACAAATTGGACAGAGCTCTACAGACTCTATAATAACATATAATAAGGGTGAGATTGTAGCAAAATATGGAGGATTTGAGCCAAGGTTTTCACTTCGATATAAATTAAATGAAGAGTCATCATTAAAATTTGGCTATGTTCAAAATTATCAATACATCCATTTAACTTCACTTGCAAGCTCTTCCTTGCCAACTGATGTGTGGTTGCCTAGCTCCGATTTAGTAAAGCCTCAATTTGGACGTCAATTATCCTTAGGGTATTTTAAAAACTTTCAAAAAAATAGTTATGAAACATCCTTTGAATTATATTATAAAACCATGGATAATCTAGTGGAGTATTCTGACAACTATATACCAGGTATTGCAATTGGAACCGAAAATGTAGATAATAATTTAACATTTGGTGAAGGCAAATCATACGGCGCAGAGTTCTTTTTAAATAAAAGAAGAGGAGATTTAACAGGGCAATTGAGCTATACTCTATCAAAAACTACAAGAGATTTTGAAGAACTTAATAATGGGAATAGTTTTTATGCAAAATATGATAGGACTCATGATCTATCATTTTTAATAGCCTATCAAATTCATCCGCGCTTGACTTTCTCCAGCGTATTTGTCTATGCGACTGGTAACTCACTCACACTGCCTAAGTCAACTTATTTAATAGATGGTGAGCTAATAACAGAATGGGGAGAAAGAAATAGTTACCGAATGGCGCCATATCACCGCCTAGATTTTTCACTAGAATGGAAAAACAAATCGACAAAAAAATACGAATCAAGTTGGGTTTTATCTATATATAATATATATAATAGACAAAATCCTTATTTTATTTATTTTGAAACCGATGGTCGAATTGGAGGGGAAGAGGCAGTTCAAATCAGAGCTCAACAAGTGTCTTTATTTCCCATAATACCATCTATATCATGGAACTTTAAATTTTAATTACTTATGAGATTATTACTCTGTACTTTTATTATAATTATACTTGCTTCTTGTACAAAAGAAGTTCAAATTGACATACCTAATCAATCAAATCAGTTTGTAATTAATGGATTTATAGAAAACAACCAGCCTGTTAAGATTTTATTACAAAGAACATTGCCTTATTTTGATCCTGTTAACTTAAACATCACTAATCTATCCGAAATTGCTTCAAGTAGTTTTGGTGAATCATTAATTAATGATGCAACTATAACTCTAACAAATAGCAAAGGTGAAACAGAAGAATTATCATTGGTCCCAGTAAATAATTTGTTTGGCCTAAATATTAATACTACTGACACTTGGTTTTATAATTACGTAGGGGAAATGGTAGGTGAAGAGGGAATGTCTTATAGAATAGATGTTTCAAAAGACGATACTATTTTATCAGCAAAAGCTACTATTCCAAAATTAGCTCCTATGGATACTTTAAGATTTTTATATCGTCCGGATGATAATAACTACTGCTTTTTAAAAGGTCATTGGACAGACCCTGATACAATTGGTAATTGTCAGAGAGCTTTTTCAAAAACTAATTCATCAACATGGGGAGAAGACCTCTTTTTCATGTCTATGCTTGAACAAAATGGGAATTACAATGATGAATACTTAGAGTCTGAAGAGATTGTTTCATTTTCATTCCCAATGTATAAAGGAAGGGGATTTTGGCAAGAGTGGGGTCAACAACAAGATGAAAATGACGAAGTAGACGGTAGTACTGGTGCAACTACTGGCTTTTGGAATATTGGCGATGAAGTAATCGTTAAATGGTCAGCTGTAGATAGATCTAGCTGGGATTTTTGGGCATCTCTAGAATTTAATAATCCTGCTGGCCCATTCAGTACTCCTTCCCAAGCACAGGGTAATGTAAGTGGAGGTCTTGGAGTTTTTGGCGGCATGTCATCTGAGTATATTTCATTAATTGCAGACCCTGAACTAGGAGTGCAACATATTAACTACAATATAGAATAACCAAGTTTTTATAAACCCAGATTTTTCAATAAATCGTCCTTACCTCCTAATAAATGCTCTAATGGGTTTTCTAACGCCTCCTTAACAGCAACTAAAAACCCTACTGATTCTTTGCCGTCAATAATCCTATGATCGTAGGAAAGCGCCAAATACATTATCGGTCGAATCACCACCTCGCCTCCTATTACTACAGGCCTTTCCACTATATTATGCATCCCTAAAATTGCTGATTGAGGAGGATTTATAATTGGTGTAGATAGCATAGAACCAAACACTCCGCCATTAGTAATAGTAAATGTGCCACCTAACATTTCATCAATAGATAAATTACCACCTCGTGCCTTATTAGCTAGGTGATAAATTTCTTTTTCAATATCAGCAAAATTCATTGTTTCTGCATTCCTTAAAACTGGAACAACCAATCCTTTTGGAGAACTTACTGCAATAGAGATATCTGCATAATCAAATGAAACAAGTTCATCTCCATCAATCATAGAGTTTATATTAGGAAACATTTTGAGTGCGCGTGCAACACTCTGCGTAAAAAAAGACATGTAGCCCAATTTCACATTATGCTTATTCAAAAATTGATCTTTATATTGAGATCGAATAGCATTAATAACAGACATGTTAACTTCATTGAATGTTGTTAACATAGCTGTTTCATTTTTGACCACTACTAATCGATTTGCTAACTTTCTTCTTAATGTCGAAAGCCTTTTTCTAGTTATTTTTCTTTCCCCCTTACCTGGGCCCATTGCAGGCTTCGATGATATAACATCTTGTTTCGTTATTCTTCCCCCTTTGCCTGTACCAATAACATCTTTTAGATTTTGCTCTCTAATAATTTTCTTAGCAGCAGGTGATGCAGTTTGTCCCATATTAGCTTTAGGAGATTGTGGAATGGGTTTATCTGTATTAATGGCAACATTTTTTTTCTTGCTTGACTTCACTGATGTATCAATTTGACAAATTATATCACCAACTAAAATCGTTTTTTCAGATTCCTTTAAAATTTTAATTTTACCACTTTCCTCTGCACTAACTGTAAGTGTAGCTTTATCTGAATCTATCTCACAAATCTCTTGATCCTTATCAACATGATCTCCATCTGAAACCAACCAGTTTGAAATTTCAACTTCAGTAATAGACTCTCCAGGACTAGGAACTTTTATATCTACAATCATACTTTATTTTTTAAAAACTTTATTTATAATTTTTTGTTGCCTTTCATAATATCTCTTAGAAGAACCACTTGCAGGTGATGCGCTGTCTTCCCTAGAAATTAATTCTATTTTTAACTTTACACTTCTAAATTGATCCATAACATGAAACCATGCCCCCATATTTCTAGGCTCTTCTTGGGCCCAAATATATTTATTTACATTCTTATATTGTGCAATTATAGTTTCTAAATTTCTATTTGGAAATGGATATAACTGCTCAATTCTTATAATCGCTATGTGTTTACTATTAAGCTTATCTCGTTGTTGACTTAAATCATAGTACAATTTTCCGCTTGTAAACACTAATTTTTTGGCTTGGCTTTTTATTATTTTATTATCATCTATAACTTCTAAAAAATGTCCATCACTTAAATCATCTAAAGATGACACACATTCTGGATGTCTCAATAAACTTTTAGGTGAAAAAAGAATTAAAGGTTTCCTGAAAGAACGTTTCATCTGACGTCGCAACATATGAAATAAGTTCGCTGGTGTCGTGCAATTAATTATCTGCATATTATTTTGTGCACATAATTGTAAAAATCTTTCCATTCTAGCACTAGAATGCTCTGCTCCCTGTCCCTCATATCCATGTGGTAAATAAATCACTAGTCCATTTTGTAAATTCCACTTCTCTTCAGCTGAAGAAATATATTGATCAATGATAATTTGCGCACCATTACAGAAGTCACCAAACTGTGCTTCCCAAATAGTCAAACCATGTGGCTTCGCTGCAGCATATCCGTACTCAAATCCCAAAACTGCATATTCTGAAAGAAAAGAATTATATATTTTCAGATCTTCTGTTTTGTTACTTAAAGAATTGAAAATATTAATCTTGGTTTCA
>MDTB01096127.1_pt1 | contig 17040 bp, 24 predicted proteins | sample 811161 | NCBI WGS metagenome assembly MDTB01 (sample SAMN05326650, study PRJNA326480) | marine metagenome | isolation source: seawater | place: Mediterranean Sea | collected 2009
ATCTGGAGTTTCTAATACGGGGCAAGAAATATTGTACGATGGGGTTACGGGTAAAAAATTTGAGAGACCAGTTACTGTCGGTTATATGTATATGTTGAAATTACATCATCTTGTTGACGAAAAAATTCATGCAAGATCTATTGGACCATATAGTCTAGTTACTCAACAGCCGCTTGGTGGGAAAGCTCAATTCGGAGGACAAAGATTTGGAGAAATGGAGGTCTGGGCTTTAGAGGCATACGGCGCAGCATATACACTTCAAGAAATTCTAACGATTAAGTCAGATGATGTTGCTGGAAGAACTAAAGTATATGAGTCTATTGTGAAAGGTGATAATAATTTTGAATCAGGAACTCCAGAATCTTTTAACGTTATGGTTAAAGAATTAAGATCTCTTGGTTTAAATCTCGACTTCAAAGAAAATTTAAAAGAAAACAATTTAACAAACTTAATAGGGTCAAATGAATAAAGAACTTACAAATATTTTTAATCAAAATCAAGGTGTACAAAATTTTAATAGTCTTAAGATATCTATAGCTAGCCCTGAAGATATTAGGTCGTGGTCATTTGGTGAAATTAAAAAACCCGAAACGATTAACTATAGAACATTTAAACCAGAAAAAGATGGACTTTTTTGTTCTAGAATCTTTGGTCCAGTAAAAGATTATGAATGCCTTTGTGGTAAATATAAAAGAATGAAGTTTAGAGGAATAATTTGTGAGAAATGTGGAGTAGAGGTAACGCTCTCTAAGGTAAGAAGAGATAGAATGGGTCATATAGAATTAGCCGCTCCTGTATCCCATATTTGGTTTATGAAATCTTTACCTAGTAGAATTGCGACTCTTCTAGATATGACAATTAAAAATTTAGAAAAGGTACTTTACTTTGAACAGTTTATTGTAGTTGAACCAGGGTTAACAGATCTTAACAGAGGCGAAATAATATCTGAAGAACAATATATTGATTATCAAGATGAATATGGTGAAGACTCTTTCAGTGCAGCAATTGGAGCTGAGGCTATTGAACAAATGCTCTTAGGTATTGATTTAGAAAGCGATTACAATCAATTAAAAATAGATTTAACTGAAACTAAATCTGAACTTAAAAAAACTAAAATTACAAAAAGATTAAAGCTTATTGAATCATTTATTTTATCAAAGAATAAACCTGAATGGATGATCATGAGGGTTCTACCAGTTATACCCCCTGAATTAAGACCGCTTGTTCCTCTTGATGGAGGAAGATTTGCTACTAGTGATTTAAACGATTTATACAGAAGAGTTATTAATAGAAATAATAGATTAAAAAGACTAATTGATTTAAGGGCGCCTGACATCATTATAAGAAATGAAAAAAGAATGCTTCAAGAGTCTGTAGACGCTCTCTTTGATAATGGAAGAAGAGGCAGAGTTATAACTTCTACGAATAAAAGACCGCTTAAATCATTATCAGATATGTTAAAGGGTAAACAAGGAAGGTTTAGACAAAATCTTTTAGGTAAAAGAGTGGACTATTCAGGAAGATCTGTAATTGTCGTTGGTCCAAATTTAAAACTTCATCAATGTGGTATTCCAAAAAAAATGGCTCTTGAACTTTTTAAACCATTTATTTTCCACAAACTTGATATTTATGGTTGGGCAAATACCATAAAGGCTGCAAAAAAACTTGTAGAAAAAGAAGATCCTCGTGTTTGGGATATATTAGAGGAAGTAATAAGAGAACATCCAATTCTTTTAAATAGAGCACCAACTCTTCACAGGCTAGGTATACAAGCTTTTGAACCAATACTCATCGAAGGTAAGTCAATTCAGTTACACCCTCTCGTTTGCACAGCTTTTAACGCTGACTTTGATGGTGATCAAATGGCTGTTCATGTACCTCTTAGTCTTGAAGCTCAACTTGAAGCTAGAGTATTAATGATGAGTACAAATAATATACTTCATCCAGCTAGCGGTAAGCCAATTATAGTTCCTTCTCAGGATATTATTTTAGGAATTTATTACTTATCAATTCTAAGATCAAATCAAAAAGGTGAAGGAAGATCTTTTCTTGACTTGAATGAAATTCTTAAAGCTCTTGAGAATAATGATATAACTCTACACTCAAAAATTTTTGCAAGAGTTAGTAATTTTGCAGGTAATTTTGAAAGAGTAGAAACAACACCAGGTAGAATGATACTTGGAAGCATTCTTCCAAAGAATGAAAATATTAATTATAAAATGATTAATAAAATTCTTACAAAAAAAGAAGTTAGTAATATAATTGACAATGTATATCGTCATTGCGGTCAAAAGGAAACAGTGCTTTTTGCAGATCATATCATGCAAATTGGTTTTAAATATGCTGCAATTGCCGGAATTTCATTTGGTAAAGATGACCTAATTATACCATCAGATAAAGATAATCTTTTAAATTCTACTCAATTAAAAGTTCAAGAGTATGAAAACCAATACCAAGATGGTTTAATTACCCAAGGTGAAAAGTACAACAAAGTAGTTGATGCATGGTCTGAATGTACAAATAAAGTTGCTGATAAAATGCTAGATGTTATTTCAAATCCATCAGATAATCAGCCAATTAATTCTGTCTATATGATGGCTCATTCTGGAGCAAGAGGTTCTGCAGCACAACTAAAGCAATTGTCTGGGATGAGAGGATTAATGGCTAAGCCATCTGGAGAAATTATTGAAAACCCTATCAAATCTAATTTTAAAGAAGGTTTATCTGTTTTGGAATATTTTACTTCAACCCATGGAGCAAGAAAAGGACTTGCTGATACTGCATTAAAAACTGCAAGTAGTGGTTACCTTACAAGAAGATTAGTTGATGTAGCTCAGGATGCGGTTATACGTGAAGATGACTGTAATACCAAAAATGGAGTCATTGTAGAGGAGATTGTAGAATCTGGAAATATTACTTCAGCTTTAACAGAAAGAGTTCTTGGAAGAACTCCTGTAGAAGACATAATTGATGAAAACAATAAATCTATAGTATCTGCTGGAGAAATTATTACTGAAAAACACGTAGATTCAATAGCCAATTTAGGTTTAAGATCATTAAAAATAAGATCTGTTTTGACTTGTGAAACTGAAGATGGAATTTGTTCAAAGTGCTATGGAAGAGATCTTGCAAGAGGTACACCTGTAAACATTGGTGAAGCTGTAGGTATAATAGCTGCTCAATCAATTGGAGAACCAGGTACTCAACTTACAATGAGGACATTCCATATTGGAGGAGCTGCAAGTTCTTCAGTAGAACAATCTAATGCTATGTCTCCAGTTTCGGGTATTGCTAAACTAGAAAACATTAAAATAATTGAAGATCGATTTAAAAATAAAATAGTTTTAACTAGAAATGGTAAAATAAAAATATCAGATAAAGAAGGAGATAAATATTCCTCAAATATTCCGTTCGGATCTAAAATCCTTGTTAGTGATGGTGATAAAGTAGAAAATAATCAATTACTTGCAGAGTGGGATCCTTACACTTTACCTATTATTGCTGAAAAAAATGGTTTTGTTAAATATGTCGACTTACAACAAGGTGTATCATTTAGAGAATCAATTGATGATACTACTGGTATATCAAGCAAAATTGTTATTGACTGGAGTCAAAATCAAAAAAGTAAAAACTTTAAACCTGCGATAAATATTATGGAAAGTTTATCCGATGAAGAAAATTTAGGTTTTTCAAATTATCCTATGTCAATTGACTCAATTTTAAGTGTTGAGGATGGTCAGGAAGTAACAGCTGGTCAAGTAATTGCAAGAATTCCTAAAGAGTCATCTAAAACTAAAGATATAACAGGAGGTCTGCCAAGAGTTGCAGAGCTATTCGAAGCTAGAAAACCTAAAGACCCTGCTATTATGTGTGAAATCGACGGTAAAATTTCTTTTGGTAAAGATTACAAAAACAAAAGAAGAGTAATCATTACATCTATTGATGAAAAAGACTCAGTTGAACTTTTAATTCCAAGATCAAAATACTTAAATGTTCAGGAAGATGATTTTGTAAAAAGAGGTGATATTTTAGTCGAAGGCACACCAGTTCCTCATGATATATTAAGAATTTTAGGAATTGAAGAACTAGCCCGATATTTAGTTAGAGAAGTTCAATCAGTATATAAGCTTCAAGGTGTTTATATTAATGATAAGCATATAGAAACGATTGCAAGGCAAATGCTTCAAAAAGTTTTGATAAAAGAACCAGGTGATTCCAACCTGATTTCGGGTGAACAAATTCAGAGAAAAGACGTTTTGAAGTTAAATAAAATCTTAAAGGATCAAGAAAAAAAAGAGGTTACATTTGAACCTGTTTTACTCGGGATAACCAAAGCAAGTCTTCAAACTAATTCATTTATTTCTGCTGCTTCTTTCCAAGAAACTACTAAAGTTTTAACTGACGCAGCTACATTAGGAAAAATTGACAATTTAAATGGTCTTAAGGAAAATGTTATTGTTGGTAGGCTAATACCAGCAGGTACTGGAAAAATGACTACAGACTATGAAAATATTGCTTTTGAAAGAGATAAAGAAATAATAAATAAAAATCAGTCTGAAAATCAAGAAAATTAGTAATTTTTAAGGATAATTGCTTGACTTTATTGCAATCAATTAATAAAGACCCCTACGATTTGTTAAAGGTCGTGGATTAATTTCCAAACACTTAACTGAAGGATAAAATGCCAACAATTAACCAACTTGTTAGAAAAGGTAGATCTACCGTAAAAAAGAGAAATAAAGTTCCTGCGTTAGATAAAAGTCCACAGAAAAGAGGTGTATGTACACGAGTTTACACAACCACTCCTAAGAAACCAAATTCTGCACTTAGAAAGGTAGCTAGAGTGAAACTCACTAATGGCCAAGAAGTTTCAGCTTATATCCCAGGTGAGGGTCATAATTTACAAGAACACTCTGTAGTATTAATAAGAGGCGGTAGAGTTAAAGATTTACCGGGTGTACGATATCATATACTTAGAGGAACGTTGGATACACAAGGCGTTTCATCAAGAAAACAAAGAAGATCATTATACGGCGCTAAGCGTCCGAAGTAGATATGTCTAGAAGAAGAGCAGCTGAAAAAAGAACAATTTTACCTGATCATAAATATAAAGATTTGGTTTTAGCAAAATTCATGAATAGAATTATGCTAGATGGAAAAAAATCTACTTCTGAAAAAATTGTTTACGGGGCTTTTGATATTGTTTCTAATAAAACTGATAAGACACCAATTGATTTTTTTCACGAAGCTTTAAATAATGTTAAGCCATCATTAGAAGTTAGATCTAGAAGAGTTGGTGGGGCAACTTATCAAGTTCCAATGGAGGTAAGACCTAAAAGAGCTCAAACTTTAGCAATGAAATGGATAGTTGACTCTGCAATTAAAAGGAATGAAAAAACTATGCGTGAAAGAGTTGCAAATGAAATAATTGATGCATTTAATAACAAAGGTAATGCAGTTAAAAAAAGAGAAGAAACTCATAAAATGGCTGATGCCAACAGAGCTTTCTCTCACTTTAGATGGTAAATTGTAATGACTAGATCTCACCCATTATCTAAATATAGAAACATAGGTATTATGGCACATATAGATGCTGGTAAGACTACAACAACGGAAAGAATACTTTACTATACTGGTAAATCTCATAAAATTGGAGAAGTTCATGATGGTGCCGCAACTATGGATTGGATGGAACAAGAACAAGAACGCGGAATAACAATCACCTCTGCAGCAACTACATGTTTTTGGAAAGATAATAGAATAAATATTATTGATACACCTGGTCACGTAGATTTCACTATTGAAGTTGAAAGATCGTTAAAGGTCTTAGATGGTGCTGTAGCTGTTTTTGACGGTGTTGCAGGTGTTGAACCTCAATCTGAAACAGTTTGGAGACAGGCAGATAAATATAACGTTCCGAGAATGTGTTTTGTAAATAAATTAGACAGAACAGGAGCCAATTTTTTTATGTGTGTTGATATGATTTCAGAAAGATTGGGATCTTATCCTCTTGTAACACAACTTCCAATCGGTATTGAAAGTAACCTAAGGGGAGTTGTAGATTTGGTTTCAAATCAGGCAATTATTTGGCAAGATGAAAGCCTAGGAGCAAAATTTGATATAGTAGATATTCCAGAAGAACTAAAAGATCAGTCAGCTGAATATAGAGAAAAACTAATTGAAAAAGCAATTGAAGAAGATGATTCAATTATGGAAAAATATTTGGATGGCAATGAGCCTACTATTGAAGAATTAAAATCTTGCATAAGAAAAGGAACTATTAAAGGATCTTTTGTTCCAGTTTTAACTGGATCTGCATTTAAAAATAAGGGAGTTCAACCATTATTAGATGCTGTAATAGATTATATGCCTTCACCAACTGATGTTGCTAGTGTCAAAGGTGTAGATATTAAAGATGATGGCATTGAACTAACAAGAAATTGTGAGGATAATGAACCTTTTAGCGCTCTTGCTTTCAAGATAATGACTGACCCTTTTGTTGGAAGTTTAACATTCGCTAGAATTTACTCTGGTTCAATAAACACGAAAGATACTGTGTTAAATTCAAACTCAGGTAAAAAAGAAAATATTGGACGAATGTTGTTGATGCATGCAAACAACAGAGAAGAAATAAAGACAGCAAATGCAGGTGATATTGTTGCCCTAGTAGGTTTAAAAGATGTTACAACTGGAGAAACTCTATGTGCTCAAGATAAACCAATTGTCTTAGAAAAAATGGATTTTCCTGATCCTGTTATAGAAGTGGCTGTTGAGCCTAAAACAAAAGTTGATCATGAAAAAATGGGACAAGCTCTTGGAAGACTTGCTCAAGAAGATCCTAGTTTTAGAGTTACAACTGATCATGAGAGTGGACAAACAATTATTAAAGGTATGGGAGAACTTCATCTTGAGATACTTGTTGATAGAATGAAAAGAGAATTTAAGGTTGAAGCTAATGTTGGTGCACCGCAAGTAGCTTACCGAGAAACAATATCAAATTCTTTTGATATCGATTATACTCATAAAAAACAATCTGGTGGTGCTGGACAATTTGCAAGAGTTAAAATTAAATTTGAACCTGGCGATGCAGGAAGTGGTTATCAATTTATAAATCAAATCAAGGGTGGTAATATTCCAACTGAACATATTCCTGGAGTTGAAAAAGGTCTTATTGCTCAGCAACAGACGGGAGTAATTGCAGGATTCCCATGTATTGATTTTAAAGCTACTTTGTATGATGGAGCATACCATGATGTCGACTCCAGTGTTTTAGCTTTTGAGATTGCTGCAAGAGCTGCATTTAGAGAAGGTATTGCAAAGGCCAAACCGGTTCTTTTAGAGCCAATGATGAAAGTTGAAGTAGTTACACCTGAGGAATACATGGGTGATGTCATTGGAGATTTAAATAGCAGAAGAGGACAAGTTCAAGAAATGTCTACTAGAGGTAATGCTAATGTAGTTGATGCTATGGTTCCACTCGCCAACATGTTTGGATATGTTAATAATCTTCGATCACTCTCACAAGGTAGAGCTAACTACACAATGCAATTTGATCATTATGAAGAAGTGCCTTCTAATGTTGCTGAGGAAGTAAAGGCTAAGCTAGCTTAATGGATAATCAAAATATAAGAATCAGACTAAGAGGTTTTGATAATTCGTTATTAGATAGCAGTACCCAGGATATTATTAATACTGCTAAAAGAACGGGCGCTAAAGTTAAAGGCCCTATTCCATTACCTACTCGATTCGAAAGGTTTACTGTAAATAAATCACCACACATCGATAAAAAAAGTCGAGACCAACTAGAAATTAGAACCCACAATCGTCTTTTAGATATAATTGACCCAACACCTCAGACTGTTGATGCTTTGATGAAGCTCGACTTATCTGCTGGGGTAGAAGTAGATATAAAAATTTAAAATGTTAAGATCTGGTCTAATAGCTACGAAAATTGGTAATACATCGTATTATTATGAAAATGGAATAAATACACATGTAACCGTTTTAAAAATTGATGAATGTGTAGTAACCAACATCAAGACTTCTGAAAAAGATGGATATAATGCAGTTCAACTTGCTTCTATTGAAACCAATAAAGATATTTCAAATTTAAAAAAACCACAAAGAAAAATTTTTTCTTCAATTAAAATGAAACCTATGAAAATTTTGAAAGAATTTAGGGTTGATAATGAAAATATTTTAGAAATTGGAACTAAACTTAACGCTAATCACTTTAAAGTTAATCAATTTATTGACGCTAGCAGTATATCAATAGGTAAAGGTTTTGCTGGCGTAATGAAAAGACATAATTTTGGAGGATTAAGAGCATCTCATGGAGTATCAATTTCTCATAGATCTCATGGATCAACTGGACAAAACCAAGATCCTGGAAGAGTTTTCAAAGGAAAAAAAATGGCTGGAAGAATGGGTAATAGAAAAGTAACAAAACAAAATTTAAAAATAGTTGAAATAGACGATAATAATAATCTTTTAATTGTAAAAGGCTCTATCCCAGGTAAAAAAAATTCAATTATTTATTTAAAAGACTCAGTTAAAAAATCGTAAATGAAAAAATCTATCTTAAATTTAAAAAATAAGAGTGTCGGAGATATAGATTTAGATGCAAATATATTTGGTATCAAAAAATTTCCAGATTTAATCCATCAATATATTAGATATCAAAATGCTAAATCAAGACAAGGGTCTCATAAAACCAAATCTAGATCTGAAGTTAGCGGCAGAAGTAAGAAACCTTTTTCTCAGAAAGGTACTGGTAATGCAAGACAGGGAAGTAACAAACCGCCGAATTTTCGAGGAGGCGCTGTTTCCATGGGTCCAGTAAATAGAGATTATTCATTTTCCTTAAACAAAAAAGAAAAAAAGTTAGCGTTGAAATCAGCACTTTCAGTAAAAGTTTCTGAAGACAAAGTTGTAATTATTGATTCTTTTGAAATTAAAAGTTTTAAAACTAAAGATTTGTTTTCTGATTTAAAATCATTCGATTACAAATCAGCTCTTTTTATCCATTCAGAAAATGGATTAGATAAAAATTTCAAACTAGCATCTTCAAATATTCCTAAAATTTCAATATTAAATCAAAAAGGGATTAATGTTAGAGATTTAATCACGTTTGATAAAATTTTTATTGATCAAAAATCAGTAACTGAATTAATAAAGAGGTTATCATAATGATTAATAAATCTAAAATTTCATTATACAAAGCTTATGATATTATCAAGAAACCAGTTACAACTGAAAAATCAACTACGTTACAACAATTTAATCAATATACTTTCATTGTCTCAAAAAACTCTAACTCATTTGAAATAAAAAATGCAATCGAAATGATTTTTAAAGTTAAGGTTAATAAAGTTAATACCTCTATTTTAAGAGGGAAGGGTAAGACTTTTAAAGGGCAATACGGTTTTAGAAAAGATACTAAAAGAGCTATTGTAACACTTGCAGAAGGTAACACAATTGACTCATCATTGGAGATTAAATAATGTTAACAAAGTTTAAACCTATTACTCCTGGTTTAAGAGGTACTGTTTTAGTTTCTAAAAAAGATCTATCAAAAGAAAAACCTCATAAAACACTTACCAAAAAAATTAATTCTACAGGCGGCAGAAATAATCAAGGAAGAATTACATCAAGAAGAATGGGTGGCGGTGTTAAGAGAAAATATAGATTAATAGATTTTAAACGTTCTAAAACTGATATTTCTGCAGAGGTTGTTAGAAATGAGTATGATCCCAATAGATCAGCATTTATTTCTTTAGTAAAATATGATGATGGAGAACATCAATATATTATTTCACCTAAAAACATTAAAGTTGGTGAGAAAATTATTTCAGGAGACAGTGTTGCAATTAAGAATGGTAATTGTTTACCTATTAATAATATACCAGTTGGCACAAGCATTCATAATATTGAGCTTAAACCTGGTGCAGGAGGACAATTGATTAGATCAGCAGGATCATCTGCTCAAATTGTATCTAAAGAGGAACCTTATGTTCAAATCAAACTAATTTCTGGTGAAATTAGGCATATTAATAAAAATTGTAAAGCAACAATTGGTGAAGTCTCTAATCCAGACCAAAAAAATATTAAACTCGGTAAAGCAGGTAGAAAAAGATATTTAGGATTTAGACCTAAAGTAAGAGGAGTTGTTATGAATCCCGTTGATCACCCCCATGGAGGCGGAGAGGGAAGAACTTCAGGTGGTCGTGATCCAGTAACTCCTTGGGGTGTTTCTACAAAAGGAAAAAAAACAAGAAATAATAAAAAGACTGATATATTTATTATTAGAAGGAAGAAGAAAAAATGACAAGATCAATTTGGAAAGGACCATTTGTAGATATTACCTTAATGAAGAAAGCAAATAAACTTTCTCAATCTGGTAGAAAAGAAGTTTTAAAAACTTGGTCTAGGAGATCTACAATTCTACCTGAGTTCGTAGGTTTAACTTTTGGAGTTTATAACGGACAAAAATTTGTACCTGTAACAGTAAATGAGCAAATGGTTGGTCACAAATTAGGGGAATTCTCTCCCACCAGAACATTTAAAGGCCATACAGCTGCCGATAAAAAAGCGGAGCAAAAATGAAGCAAGATAATGAAGCAGTTGCAAAGGATAATATGATTAGAATTAGTCCAACAAAACTTTCATTACTAGTAAATAGTATTGTTAACATGAAAGTTGGCTCAGCTATAAATCAATTAAAGTTTTCTTCAAAAAGAGTGTCTAAGACCTTATTAAATGTTTTGAATGCTGCTATTGCTAATGCAGAAAACAACAAGCAACTAGATATTGATAAACTTTTTGTAAAAAAAGCTTTTGTTGGAAAAAGTCTAAGAATGAAAAGATGGAGACCACGAGCTAAAGGAAGAGCAGCCTCAATTATCAAACCTTTTAGCAAAGTTACTATTGTAGTTGAGGAAAGATCTGAAACAAAAAAGGAAAAAAAATAATGGGACAAAAAGTTAATCCATACGGCATCAGACTTGGTATTAATAAAACATGGTCATCTAGATGGTTCTCTAAGAGTGAATATACCAAATTACTTCACCAAGATTTGAAAATTAAAAGTTATGTTGAAAAAAAATTAAAGAATGCGAGCATATCTAAAATAAATATTGAAAGAGCAGCAAAAAAATTAAGACTTTCGATTTACAGTTCAAGACCTGGAATTATTATTGGTAAAAAAGGTGCCGATATTGAAACATTAAAAAAAGATCTTTCAAATATGTCAAATCTTGAGGTATTTTTAGATATAAAGGAAGTAAGAAAACCTGAAGTTGAAGCTAAGTTAGTTGCAGAAAATATCGCCACCCAACTTGAAAAACGTATTTCTTTTAGAAGAGCAATGAAAAAAGCCGTTCAATCAGCAATGAGATTAGGAGCAAAAGGCGTTAAAGTTGTTTGTAGTGGAAGATTGGGAGGAGCAGAAATTGCCAGAACTGAGAAATATCATGAAGGAAGTGTGCCTTTGCACACCCTAAGAGGTGACATAGATTATTCTACAGCTGAAGCAGAAACAACTTACGGAATTTGCGGTATTAAAGTCTGGATAAATAAAGGTGAAATACTCTCAAAAGATCCATATGCAAGTGAAAAAAAACAAATTGAACAAGGGAGTGTTAGATAATGAACATGCTATCTCCTAAAAAAACTAAATACAGAAAACAATTTAAAGGAAGAATTCATGGTTATTCCAAAGGCAATTATGCACTAAACTATGGTAGCTTTGGGTTAAAAGCTATGGAACCTGAAAGAGTCACTTCCAGACAAATTGAAGCTGCTAGGAAAGCAATAACTAGATATTTAAAAAGAGCAGGAAGAATGTGGATTAGAATTTTCCCAGATGTTCCGGTATCAAAAAAACCAGCTGAGGTTAGAATGGGTAAAGGTAAAGGATCAATAGAATATTGGGCTTGCAGAGTGAAGCCAGGTAGAGTTATGTTTGAAGTTGATGGAGTAAACATTGATGATGCAAAAAAGGCTATGTCACTAGCTGCAGCTAAACTTCCTATCAAATGTAAGTTTGTTGAGAGAAATATATAATGAGCAAAAAAATTGATATCAATGAAAATAAGATTAAAGAAGAAATTCTTAATTTGAAGAAAAATCTTTTAAATCTAAATTTTCAAAAATATTCAGGACAGCTTGAAAAATCAGCTGATATTAGAAATATTAAAAAACAAATAGCCAGACTAAAAACAAAACAAAAAACATTAAATGGAGACAAAAATGCCTAAGAGAATTTTATCAGGTATTGTTTCTTCTTCTAATTCTAATAAAACTATCACTGTAAGTGTAACTAGAAGAATCAAACATAAACTTTATAAAAAAATTATTAGACAAACAAAAAAATATCATGCTCATGACGAAAACAATGATTATAAAATAGGAGATACAGTCTCGATAATTGAAACCAAGCCAGTATCCAAACTAAAAAAATGGAAAGTACTTTCCAACACTGGAGATAATTGATGATACAAATGCAATCCAATCTTTTCGTAGCTGATAATTCAGGTGCTAGAAAAATTCAATGCATAAAGGTATTAGGAGGTTCTAAGAGAAGATCTGCTTCAATTGGCGATATAATTGTTGTTTCAATTAAAGATGCACTACCTAGAGCAAAAGTAAAAAAAGGTGACGTTTATAAAGCTGTAATTGTTAGAACATCAAAAGATTTTAAGAGATCTGATGGAACTGCTATTAGGTTTGATAAAAACGCTGCTGTTCTACTAGATAAACAAGAGGAACCAATTGCCACAAGAATTTTTGGCCCAGTAACTAGAGAGTTGAGAACAAAAAAATTTATGAAAATAATTAGCCTTGCACCGGAGGTAATTTAATGAGTATTAAACTTAAACTTCGAAAAGGAGATGAGGTTATTGTTTTAACAGGAAAAGATAAAGGTAAAACAGGCAAAATAGTTAAAATGATACCAAAGCAAATGAAAGCAATAGTGTCTGAAATAAATAGAGTCAAAAAAAACCAAAAACCAGATAATAATCAAGCAGGTGGCATAATTGATAAAGAAATGCCTATTCATATTTCAAATCTTGCTTTTTATGATGCTGCTTTAAAAAAAGGTGTCAGAATAGGATATAAATTAAATAACAATAAAAAAATTAGAATAAACAAATCTTCTGATAAGGAAATTAAATGAGTAGACTTTTAGATCAATACAATAACCAAATTAGACAAGACTTAAAATCAAAATTAGGTTTCAAAAATATATTTGAAGTTCCAAAAATAAAAAAAATAATTTTAAATATGGGTATTGGTGAAGGTAAGGAAGATTCTAAACTTATAGACAAGGCTGTTGAAGATCTATCTCTTATCTCTGGTCAAAAAGCTGTCAAAACAAAATCAAAAAAAGCTATAGCTGGTTTTAAAATTAGAACTGGTATGCCACTTGGTGCAAAAGTAACTTTAAGAAATAAAATAATGTATGAATTTTTAGATAGGTTAGTTAATATAGCTATTCCTAGAATAAGAGACTTTCGAGGCCTTAATAATAAAAGCTTTGACGGAAAAGGTAATTTTTCAATGGGAATTAAAGAACATATAATATTTCCTGAAATAAATTTTGACAAAGTTCAAAAAACCACGGGTATGGATATAACAATCTGCACAACAGCAAAAAACAATACAGAGGCGATAGAGTTATTGAAAAGCTTTGACATGCCTTTTAAAGAAAATCAGATGAATTAAGGAGTAAAATGGCAAAACTAAGTTCTGTTCAAAAAAATTTATTTAGGAAGAAATTAATTAAAAAATTTAAATCCAAAAGAGATACTTTAAAATCTAAAATTAAAGACAAAAATATCTCTTTAGAGGAGAGGATTAATTTGCAAAATAAACTTAATGATTTACCAAGAAATGGCTCAGCAATAAGACATAGAAATAGATGTGAAATAACTGGAAGACCAAGAGGAAACTATAGAAAATTTGGATTGTCTAGAATTAAATTAAGAGAACTTTCAATGTCTGGTGATTTACCAGGAGTTGTTAAATCAAGTTGGTAGGAGAATAGTATGGCATTTAATGATTCACTTTCAGATATGTTAGCAAGGATTAAGAACGCTCATCAGGCTAATAAAGTATCGACGCTTTGTCTAAAATCTAAACTAAATGTTAATGTTTTAAGTGTTTTAAAGGATGAAGGTTATATTAGAGATTTCAAAGATATTGAAGAAAGAAAAGGAATTAATTCTATAAAAATAGATTTAAAATATTTTAATGGAAGCCCAGTAATAAAAAAAATAAAAAGAATATCTAAACCAGGCATTAGAAAGTATTCAAAAATAAGTGATCTAAATAAACCATATGGAGGCCTAGGTATTTCTATTTTATCTACTCCAAAAGGAGTAATGTCAGACCACCAAGCAAAGAAAAATAATGTTGGTGGTGAAATTTTATGTGAGGTTTTTTAATGTCAAGAATAGCTAAGAATCCAATTAAAATTTCTAAAGAAGTTGAATGTAGTTTTAAAGATGGAATTTTTTTAGCTAAAGGCAAATTAGGACAAATGGAAATTTCTGTAAATTCAAATTTTACTATCAATATTAAAGAAGATGAAATTAGAGTTGTTCCTTTAAAAGAATTGGGTAATGATCCTAACTGGGGAACTACTAGAGCAATTATTTCAAATATAATTAATGGGGTTACTACTGGTTTCACAAAAACACTAGAACTAAATGGGACTGGTTATCGTGCCAGCATTGCAGGCTCTAAACTCAAACTTGAACTTGGTTATAGCCATGATGTTAATTTTGACATTCCTAATGATGTTAAAATCGAATGCCCTAAACAAAATTTGATTAAACTTACAAGCATCAATAAAGAAAAATTAGGAGCTGCTGCTGCTAAGATAAGATCATTCAGAAAACCAGAGCCTTTTAAAGGTAAAGGTATAAAATATAGTGACGAATATATTTATAGAAAAGAAGGAAAAAAGAAATAAAAATGAGAAACAGAAAAGAAAGAGTAAGATACAAAGCTAAAAAAGTTTCAGAAAGAAATAGACTGACGGTTTTTAGATCAAATAATCATCTTTATGCTCAATTAATTGATGATACAAAAGGGCTTACTTTAGCTAGTTCTTCATCTATAGAAAAATCAATAAAAGAAAAAAACCTTTCTAGAAAAGAAACCGCTGAACTTATTGGCAAAAGTATTGCAAAGAAAATAATTTCGATAGGTATTGATAAAGTAGCCTTTGATAGAGGTAAATACAAATACCATGGTCTAATAAAGATACTTGCTGATGCTGCAAGGGTAGAAGGTTTAAACTTTTAGGGGTAAATATGTTTGAAAATGATAAAAATGATTTTAGTGAACATTTAGTTACAATAAATAGGGTAGCTAAGGTCGTGAAAGGTGGTAGAAGGTTTGGTTTTGCCGCAATAATGATTGTTGGCGACAATAAAGGAAGAGTTGGAATTGGTACTGGCAAAGCCAAAGAGGTTCCAGAAGCTGTAAGAAAAGCAACAGAAAATGCTAAAAGTAAAATGATTAGAGTTCATTTAAAAGAAAATAGAACAATACATCATGATACAATTGGTCGTTTTGGTGCTGGGAAAGTAATACTCAGATCTGCTGCACCAGGTACTGGAATTATAGCAGGCGGCCCAATGAGAGCTTTATTTGAATCACTAGGAATAAAAGATGTAGTAGCAAAATCCACTGGCACATCAAACCCACACAATATGTTAAAAGCAACCTTAAACGCTTTTAAAATGTCTGAATCTCCAAAATCTGTAGCTGCTAAAAGATCAAAAAAAATAAACGAAATTAATAACATTAAGAGTAATTAAAAATGAAAATTAATGAATTAAAGTCTACATTAACTTCAAACAAAAAAAGTAAAAGAAGAGGAAGAGGATCAGGTTCTGGTCTTGGCAAAACTGCTGGAAGAGGTGTTAAAGGGCAAAAATCAAGATCTGGTGTATCTATTAATGGATTTGAAGGCGGTCAAATGCCAATATATCGAAGATTACCAAAGAGAGGTTTTAAAAATTACTTTAAAACAAAGACACAAAATATTAATTTTACTATGATCAATAATATCTTAAAAAAATATAAACTTAACCCCGAAGTTATAAGTGAGCTAGAATTATTTGAAAAAAAAATTTTCAAAAGAGTAAAGGGAGGTTTAAAACTTCTTAATGTTGGTAAACTAGAAATTAAAACTAATTTGGAAATTTCTTATGCATCAAAAAAAGCAATAGAATCAGTAGAAAAATTAGGTGGAACAGTAAAGTTAATTAAGAAATAAATGGCAACAGCAGCAGACAGATTAACAAACAATTTAAACTTTGGAGCTCTAGGTAAGGCGACTGAGCTACGTCAAAGGCTTTTATTTACAATGGGGGCTTTAATTGTTTTTCGACTCGGAACCTTTTTACCTATTCCAGGTATAAACCCACTTGCACTTCAGCAATTCTTTGAACAACAATCTTCAGGTATTCTGGGAATTTTTGATACATTTTCTGGGGGAGCTTTAGGAAGAATGGGAATTTTTGCTCTTGGTGTAATGCCTTATATATCCTCATCAATTATAATGACTCTAATGCAGTCAGCAATCCCTTATCTTAAGTCACTTAAAGAACAAGGATCAAAAGGAAGACGTCAACTACTTCAATATACCAGATATTTTACTGTACTGATAGCTGCTATACAAGGATATGGAGTATCAATAGGATTAGAGTCTATGCAAACAGCTTACGGCAATATTGTTTTTGAACCCGGTCTTTTTTTTAGACTTACTACAGTTATAACTTTGGTGGGAGGAACAATATTCTTAATGTGGCTTGGTGAACAAATCTCTTCAAGAGGAGTAGGAAATGGTATTTCTCTTATTATCACTGCAGGAATTATTGCTAATTTACCAAGTGCATTTATAAGTACTCTTCAATTAGGAAGAACCGGTGAGTTAAGTATCGCTTTTATCTTAGGAATTTTAATACTTATATTGTTACTAATAATATTTATAGTTTTTGTTGAAAAAGGTCAGAGAAGACTCAT
>MDTB01148569.1_pt1 | contig 17039 bp, 18 predicted proteins | sample 811161 | NCBI WGS metagenome assembly MDTB01 (sample SAMN05326650, study PRJNA326480) | marine metagenome | isolation source: seawater | place: Mediterranean Sea | collected 2009
GGAAATTTAAACTTTTTAGAGCTTTATAATGGCCCAACATTAGCTTTTAAAGATATCGCAATGCAAGTGATTGGGAACATGTACGACCAGTTTACTACTGCTACAGAAAAAAAAATTAATATTATAGTTGCTACATCAGGAGATACAGGGGCAGCAGCAATTTCTGCTTTAAATAATAAGGAAAATATTAATGTTTTTGTATTACATCCCCATAATAAAATTTCTAATATTCAAAGAAAAATTATGACTACTATAGGATCAAGCAATATTTTTAACTTGGCTGTTAAAGGAACTTTTGATGATTGTCAAAAAATCGTTAAAGAAATGTTTTCAGATGATTTATTCAGAAAAAAAATTAATATGTCAGGAGTAAATTCAATCAATTGGGCACGAATAATATGTCAAATAGTTTACTACTTTTATGCAGTACTAAAACTTTCAAATGATAAATTAAGCTTTTCAGTTCCTACAGGAAATTTTGGAGATGTATATTCTGGATATGTAGCAAAAAAAATGGGCTTACCGATAAACAAACTTATAGTTGCTACCAACGAAAATGATATTTTACAAAGAGTTATCAGTTCTGGAGAGTATAAACCGAGTCAAGTAAAGCCATCACTATCTCCTAGCATGGACATTCAGGTTTCTAGTAATTTTGAAAGACTATTGTTTGACTTAGTAAATCAAAATGATCAAAGGGTTTCAAATTTGATGAAAGCTCTTGTTTTAAAAGGTCACTTTAATCTGGATAAAGAGGAACTCAATAAAATTAAAAATGATTTTTCTTCAGTAAAAATAACAGACAAGGAAACTTTATTTATTATAAAAAATTTTAAAGATAACTATAATTTTGATCTAGACCCACACACTGCAACAGCCGTTGGTGCTGTTAATAAGCTTAAAATAGACTCTGAAGTAGTTATACTTGGAACAGCTCATCCTTATAAATTTTTAGAAACTATAAAATTAGCAACAGGAAAAATATTAGATCCTCCAGATCAATTTTTAAATAAATTAGAGAAAGAAGAAAAATATGATATAATTGATAATAAACTCTCATCAATCAAGGATTACATATTAAAAAAAGCAATATGAAAATTAAAGTTGGAGACAAGATACCGTTAGCAGAATTTTTCGTTTTAGACGAAAATAAAGCTGTGAAAAAAATCAAATCAAACTCATTATTAAATAGTAAAAAAGTCATTATAATTGGTGTGCCAGGCGCTTTTACAAAAGTTTGTTCAGCAAAACATTTGCCTGGATATGTTAATAATTTCCAATTAGCACAAAAAAAAGGAGTTAATAAAATTATTTGTATATCAGTAAATGACCCCAACGTTATGGATGCCTGGGGTGAGTCTCAAAAAGTGGAGGATAAAATAATTATGGTAGGAGATCCATATTGTGAATTTACCAAAATGATTGGAGCAGAAGTGGATAAATATGAAAAAGGATTAGGTATAAGATCTTCAAGATATACGATGCTTGTAGAAAATAGTGAAGTAAAAAAAATAGAAGAGGAGAAGGAGACAGCTACTTGTGAACTATCTGCTGCTGAAAATTTTTTAAAATCTATTTAGTCTCTAATACTGCTAATTCATCAACGAGGTTATTAAATTTATTTTCTGCGTGAGCTTTAACCCATTTCCAATTAACTTTATGCTTTTTACAAGAATTATCTAATTTAATCCAAAGATCTTTATTTTTTACTTGTTTTTTGTCTGAACTTTTCCAATTATTTATTTTCCATTTCTTAATCCAATCTGTAATTCCATCTTTGACATACTTTGAGTCTGTGTAGATAATTATCTCAGATTTCTCTTTAATTTTGTTTAAAGCCATAATTGGAGCTGTTAGCTCCATTCTATTATTTGTAGTATTTCTCTCACTCCCAGAAATATTTGATTGATTGGATTTTTCATCAATAATAATTGCTGCCCAACCACCTCTACCTGGATTTCCAGAGCATGCTCCGTCAGTGTAAATCTTATATTTCATTAAAAAAAATAATCCTCATAAGATTTAGAATTTTTATGAAATTCAAGTCTTTTCAAATATTCCATAGGATCCTTCACTTTGACAATTGCACCTTCGACAGTGTTTAATGCATCGAAAACCCGAGTTAGCAAGAATCTTAAAGCAGCACCTTGAGATAAAACTTTAATGTTTTTTTTTTCTTCATCACTTAGTTTTCTTATTTGATTATAACCACTAATAAAATTTTTAGCTTTAGTAACATTAAAACTTAAATTATTCTTTGGTCCATCAAAACACAGTGCATTAAAGCATATTGCTATTTCAAAAGCATAAAAATCATTACAGGAAAAATAAAAATCAATTATTCCACTAAAATTATTTTCTTTAAAAAAAATATTATCGTGAAATAAATCAGCATGAATAATACCTTTGGGCAAATTCTTTGGCCAATTTTTTTCTACATCATTTAAATTATCCTCAATTAGCTTAGGTAAATCTTTATGTATTTTGATGCATTTGTGTTTTACTTGTTCAAATATTTTTCTCCAAGAATTTACAGAAAGGTCATTTTTCCTTTCAATATTTAAATTTTTTGTCAGTTCATGAAGCTTTGCAGTTTCAATACCAATAGATTTACAATCATTAGGACTCAAATTAACTTTAGGTCTTCCCTCAATAAAACTGACAATCATTATTTTTTTTTTATTAAAATCTGTAATAGGACTTTTATTATTATTTAATATGGGTTTAGGGCATTTGAAATTAGACTTGTTTAATGAAGCCATAAGTTCTGAAAAAAAAGGAAGATCATTTTCTTTGACTCTTTTCTCGTAAACAGTAAGAATATATTTTTTTTTATTTATTTGTATTAGAAAGTTAGAATTTTCAATTCCTTCTTCAATCCCTTCAAATTTATCTAAATTTCCTATTGAATAATTAGATAAGATTTTTTCTATATTACTATGATCTAGCTTAGTATAGACTGCCATATTAATTTAAATCTTTTGGTAGTTTAAATTTCACTTTTTCTTCAGCAACAATCACTTCTTCTAAAGAAACCCTACAATGTTTTTTAATTTCGAATATAAGATTTTGAACTAACTGCTCCGGGGCAGATGCACCAGAGGAAATACCAATATTTTTAGAATTTTTAATTTTATTTATAGGTAACTCTTTACCAGAATGCATTAGTTCAGAATTACTACAACCAGCTTTTTTTGCAACTTCAACTAATCTTAAAGAATTTGATGAATTTCTACTACCAATTACAAAAAACATATCGCAGCTTGGTGCAATTTTTTTAACAGCTTTTTGTCTATTAGTTGTTGCATAACATATATCCTCTTTGATTGGCTCTTTTATTTTAGCAAATTTTTCTTTAAGCATTTTTATAATTTCAGCAGTGTCATCTACCGATAAAGTAGTTTGAGTAATATATGCAACAGGTTTTTTAAATGACTCTGGATTTAAACTTTTAGCCTCATCAATAGTTTCTATTAAATGAATTGATCCAGAGGGTAATTGTCCCATTGTTCCAACAACTTCAGGATGATTTTTGTGGCCAATTAAAATTATTTCGTAACCTTTTTTGTGCAATTGTTCAGATTCTCTATGTACTTTTGAAACTAAGGGGCATGTTGCATCAATATAAAATAAATTTTTTATTTTTGCCTCTTCCGGAACTGTTTTGGGAACCCCATGTGCTGAAAAAATTACTGGCCTAGACAGATCTTTGACCTCAGATAATTCCTCAACAAATATAGTTCCTTTTTTCTTTAGGTTTTCAACAACCTGTTTGTTATGGACAATCTCATGCCTTACATAAACGGGCGATCCATATTTTTCTATTGTTTTTTCAACTATTTCTATGGCTCGTTCTACACCAGCGCAGAATCCTCTTGGTGATGCTAAAAAAATTTTAAGTTCGTTTTTCATTTATCTCTATTAAATATTCAAGCAATATATGCGGAAACGTTAGTGACGCCAAACCAATAAATATCACTTTAATAACCACATCGTTCAAACCATACGAATTAGATAAAAAAACTATAGCTATAAAATATAATATTGCTGTAACAATACTTAAAGGCAATGCTTTTTTAATAAAAGTTGTAATGCCATTTAAAAAATTGTCAGGGCTTAATTCAAAAGAAATCGATATGATATGTCTTATTGAATGAAGAAAACAAAAATAAATTGTAAAAGCTACTAACGGAGTGAAAACATAATTTAAAATAAGAATGGATAACAAATCTAAAAAAATGATCTCAAAATCTTCAAATTTATTTTTATAAGCAAAATAAAAATAACTTAAAATACCAAAACTAATACAAAAATTAATTATCCAATGCTCATTATCAAGAAAAATTATAATTTTCTTACTTAAAAATAAAGTTTCAAAAATACTTAAAGTTTCATCAAAATGAAAAAATAATGGTGAAAATATTATCAATGAACCTTTAATTAAATAGACTAGCTGATCCATACTAGAATTATCTTTATGCAAAAAGGAAGTATCTTCTTTTCCAAAATGATAAGACGCAAAAAGTAAGAAAAATAATAAAGTTAAAGAAGCATACAGACTCCACAGCAAAATTACAAAAACTGCAATAGTCAAATATACAATAAAAAATATTGCCTTATTATTTATTTTATAAATTTTAAGTAATTTATTTGCTTTATAATTATCCATTGCTCCATGAGATATGCCTATCGATAAAATAAAAAATAAACAAACTATAGAAATTATCAATTCATTAAAATTTAATAAAGAATTTTCAAATATTAATATAGTCAATGAAAATAAAATTGTTATTATAGAAAAATAAAATGAATGTTTTCCGTATATTTTTTTAATCATTTTTTTTTAATAAAGCTTTTATAAAAATTAATTTTGGCATTTTTAAAATAACCGACAAGTCTTCTAAAATATTACTTTTGTTTGATAAAAATTTTATAACTGTATCTGAGGATGCATTAAACATGTTAGAAAAAATATTAGGCATTTTTTCTGGATATTTTTTTAAGACTTTGAGAAATATGTTATCTAAGAACTGATATTTTTTTTTTATTTCAAATTTTTTTATATTTTCAATATTTTTAATGTTCATTCTTATATATTTACTATGCTCCTGGATATTAAGGAATGTGTAACCAGTGCTTAATCTTGTCATGCCGCCAGCTGTTCCAATATTTATTTTATTCTTTTCATTTTCACTTATAGAATGAAAAAGAGGAATGGCCCCTTGCTCTTTAAAATTTATTTTGTAATCTTTTAAACCCAGTCGATCAATATAATTTATTATTTGAGTTTCGTAATCTTTTAAAGATTTGTCTTCTTTAGAAAGCCAAGTTGTTTCAATCATTGCTTTGTTTTTACTGAAAGGCAAAACATAAAAAAAGTGAACATTTTTTCTTTGATCACAATCAAAATCCATTAAATTTAAAATGCTATCGTCAAAAAAGTCTTTATCTGTCTCAATTTCAATTCCATAAAAGTGCTGCCAAAGATTTGATTTGTTATTTTGTAATGAAGGTAAACTATTAAAGATGAATGAATTTTTTGTATTTAACTCTTTAATATTTTTGAAAAATTTAATGTTTTTATTTTTTTCTAATCTGTTATTAATCTCTTTATAAAAAAGTCCGCTATCAATACTTTGATAAGGGAAATTATCGCATTTAATAATTTTAGAATCTGAAGATGTTTTTATAGAAAATTCTTTCCAGCTTTTCTTAACACAGCTATCAAAGTTGTGAGGGGCAACTTTCCAAAAAGACCAAGTTTTATCTCTCTTGTATTCTGTTCTAGGTTCAATTATTGCTAAAGTTTTATCGTTAAGCTTTTGATGGATATCCAGTTCATAAGCCAGCGATAAACCAGCACAACCACCACCTACAACGATATAATCAAATTCTTTCATTTAAATTTATCTGTTCGTTAATCATTAAATGTTCATTTTTCTTTAAGTGTTCTTTGTCATTTACGAAATATATTTTTATAAGATCATATAAAGATAAAATAGTTTGGATAATCTTACCAACATTAGATACATAAATTTTTCCAGCATTATTGTAATTTTCTAAGTTTTTTTGCTTTAGTATATTTTCCCCGATCTTTCTATAAACTCTTCTAGCAACCATAATAGAAAAACGGGAACCTAGAGGAATAGCTTTAAAAGCGGGGAAAGAACTCTCATAAAAAGTATCCGCTATCTCAATAGTTTCTTTAATAGAGTCAAATTCGTGATTTATGTAAGATCTATTTCTTTTTTTGTCTTCTACTACATCTCTAGCAATATTGGTTAATTGCATTGCTATACCCAAATCTATAGCCCCTTTTAAAGAATCTTTGTCCTTAACTTTTAATATTTTGGACATAATCAATCCCACAGTTCCAGCAACTCTATAAGAATAAATAAATAATTCTTTTTTGTTATTTATTTTAACCACATCTTTTAAATCACTTTCGATACCATCAAATAAATCTTCTATTATTTTGCTTGAAATATTCTCTTTTTCTAAAATTTCCCAAATATTTTTAATTTTGTAATTAGAATAATTTTTATTTTTAAAACTTGATTTAAAATTTATAAATTTTTTTTTTTTAACTTCTAGGTTAATTTCTTCATCAGCTATATCATCTAGAGTTCTACAAAAGTCATATAAAAATGAGCATTTTTTATAAGTTTCTTTTGATAGAAAAAAAACCTGCCCAGTTAAAAGATTTAGCATGTTTTGAAAGTAAGTTATTTTTCATTAAAATAATTCATCTAGTACTTTTGCCGAGGACAATACTCCTGGCATTCCTGCACCTGGATGAGTTCCCGCTCCTACAAAATAAAGATTATTAAATATTTCTGATTTATTATGAAATCTAAAGTAGGCTGATTGTGTAAATTTTGGTTGGATTGAAAATCCAGAACCATGAAGAGTAGATAGTTCGTTAGCAAAATAATCTGGTGTTAAGTAGAAATCACTAACAACACTTTCTTTTATACCTGGCAAAACAGTTTTGTCCATTTTATTAAGAACAAGTTTTTTAAATTTTTCTCCTTCTTCAGACCAGTTTATACCAGACAAATTATTTGGCACCGGAACCAATACATAAAAAGCATCTTGCCCCTCTGGAGCCATACTAGGATCGGTAGCCGAAGGCCTATGCAAGTAATAACTAATATCTCCTGATAATATCTTTTGGTCAAAAATCTTATTTAGATGTTCTTTGTATGAATTACCAAAGCAAATAGTGTGATGGGCTACTTCTTTATATTGTTTTTTTGAACCGAAATAATAAACAAACAGTCCCATAGAATAATTCATTCGTTTAATTTTTTGATTGAATAAAAAATTATAGTTTTTTTTCGACTTAATTAAGTTTTTATAAACATTAGGTGGATCTGAATTGCACACTAGATAATCACATTCTATATTTAATTTATTATTAATTTTTACTCCCTTTACTGTTTTACCTTCACTTAAGATTTCAGTTACTTCAGAATTTTTTAAAACCTGTATATTTTCTTCAGACATTAATTTTTCTAGCGCCTTGACTACGCTTCCAGTTCCACCCATGGCATAATGAATTCCCCATTTTTTCTCTAAAAATAAAATAAGTGTATAAATAGAAGTAGTAGTGAAAGGATTTCCTCCGACTAACAAAGGGTGCATACTAAAAACTCTTCTTAATTTATCATTTGAGATAAAGGTTGATACAAGTTTGTAAACAGATTGATAACTTTTAAGTTTAAGCAGTGAAGGTATTTGTTTTATCATAAAACCTATTTCATTGAATGGTTTTGCAGATAATTCAGTAAAACCTTTATCAAAAATTTTTTCAGTAAAAGATAAAAGTTTTTTGTATCCAGAAAAATCTTTCCTTGAAAGACTTTCTATTTGATTTTTCATAGACGACTCATTTCCAGAGTAATCAAATAACGAGCCATCTTCAAAAACAAATCTATACCAAATTTCTAACGGTACAATTTTTGCATAATTAGAAATATCTTTATTAAACAAAGAAAAGAGTTCTTGGAGCAAATAGGGTGCGGTTATAACTGTAGGCCCGCCATCATAAATAAAATTGTCTTTTCTAAATACTCTAGCCCTCCCCCCGAGATCGGGATGCTTTTCTAATAATGTAACATTATAATTTTTTGCACGAAGTCTTAATGCAGCTGCCAGACCTCCAAAACCTGAACCAATAACTACAACTTTTTTAGGCATAAAATTTAACCATTATGTTAAGACTGTTATTCTAGCTAGATTTTTTTTTTAAGGCTATCTTTGTTTCTTCAATACTTGCAACAAAGAGTTTATCTAATTTACTTTTATCTAAAGAATTTTTAAGTAATTTTTCTACAGAATCCATTGCAATTTTTACTGAGGCATTTTTTATGTCTTTTAAAGCTTGCTCTTTCATTTGTTTAATTTTTTCTTCACTATCTTTTTTTCTATTATCCATCAACTGGTGAAACTCAGTATTTGTTTTAATAATGTTTTTTTCAGCTTCTTCGTTGGCTTTATCAATCATACTTTTAATTTCCGATTTAGACTTGCTAATTTTTTTTTCGTTTTCACTAAATATATTTTTTGCTTCCTCTTTTAGTTTTTCAGCATCATTAATTTGACTTTTTATATTTTTAATATTTTCATCTAACAACGATTTTACTTTTTGTGGGACTTTTAAATAAAATAATAAACCTAAAAAAATTATAAAAGAAATTGCTACCCAAAATGTTGCATCTATAGTCATAGTAAATTATTAATATTCTTTTTTGAAGATTCTTTTATTGCTGCTTCAATGCTACTTTGATTTAACTTATCACCTGAAATTTCTTCTATTATTTTGGATGCTATTTCTCCTGATATTTTAGAAATATCATTTATCGAACTTTTTTTTAAACTTAATATTTCTTTCTGAGCATTTTCAATTTCTTTTTCTATCTCTTTTTCTATTATTTCTTTTTTGTTCTTAATCTCGTTATTCAATTTATTTTTATTTTCTAATAAAATTTTTTGAACTTCTTTTTTTCCGTTTTTAATTATATCATCATATTCTAAAAGTTTTTTGTCAGCCAAATCGTTTAAAGACTTTGCTTCGTCAAGATCATCTTTAATTTTATTGTCCCTATCATCTAGACCGTTTTTAATTTTTGGAACAAAAAATTTAGAAATTGTTAAGTACAATAAAGTAAAAACTAGAATTAGCCAGAAAGCTTGAGAGTACCAATATTTTGGATCTAGCTGAGGCATTCCGGCCTCAGCTCCAAACAAAATGACCTCAGAAGCTACTAAAGCCCCTAGTATCAATAAAAACATTTTCATACTTAATTAACTTATCTTTTTATTTAAAATGCAAATAAAATTATCAACGCAATAACTAGACCAAAAAGTCCAGTTGCTTCAGCTAAAGCAAAGCCTAAAAGTAAATTAGGAAATTGCTTTTGTGCTGCTGAAGGGTTTCTCATTGCGCCTGATAAGTAGTTACCGAAGATTATACCTATACCTACTCCAGCACCCGCTAATGCGATTGCAGCAAGACCTGCTCCAATCATTTTTGCCGCTTCTAGCTCCATTATTCCTCCTTTGTTTTTAATGGTGTAAATTTAATGCATCATTCAAATAGATGCATGTTAAGATTGCAAATACATAAGCTTGAAGAAATGCAACCAAAATTTCTAATCCTGTTAGTGCTACTGAAAAACTAAGTGGTAACCATCCCCCAATAAATCCTAAACTAATTACAAATCCTCCAAACACTTTTAACATTGTATGACCAGCCATCATATTGGCAAATAATCTTACAGACAAACTCACCGGTCTACTTAGATAGGATATAATTTCAATTACTGTAATTAAAGGTAGGAGAATTGTTGGAACTCCACTAGGTACAAAAATTTTTAAATATTTAAATCCATGTTTTATAAAACCAATAATTGTTACTGATATAAAAATAAAAACTGCTAAAATTAAAGTTACAATAATATGACTTGTTACTGTAAAAGAATAAGGAAGCATGCCTATCATGTTACAAAATAAAACAAACATAAATAAACTAAATATAAATGGAAAATAGGGTTTCGCTTTGGAACCTGCCGTATCATTTATCATTTTGGCAATAAAATTATAGAACATTTCTGTAATGAGTTGAATTTTATTTGGAATTAGTCTTTTTTCTTTAGTACCAAAGAATAATACTAAGCAAATAAAAGCTGCACTAATAACCATAAACAAACTAGCATTTGTAAAAGAAATATCTATTCCAGCAATTTTTATTTCTGGCCCTATTTTATAGACATTAAACTGGTGCATCGGATTTGTAGCCATATTTCTTTCCTTTGTTTAATTCTCTTTTTGCATTTTCTTAGCAGTTCTTATAACATTTAAAATTCCAGCTGCAGAACCTAAAAAAAAGAAAACTATTATTAACCAAGGTTTAGTACCAAACCAACTATCTAAAATAAACCCAATTATTGTCCCAACTCCTACAGCCGCGACGAGCTCAGTGCCTAATTTAAAAGCATTGCCCATAAATAAGCCCTTTCTATTATCATCAACAGAAGAATTACTTTTTAATTTAGTTTTTGCAATTTTAAGGCGAGTTTTGAAGTCATTCTGTTTTGTCATCAAAAACTATGCTACTAACTTTTCTGCCTTTTCTAAGTCGACCGCCACCAATTGGCTTACTCCTTTTTCTGGCATTGTTACACCATACAATCTGTGCATTCTAGACATTGTAAGAGAATGGTGAGAAATTATAACAAATTTAGTTCTGGTTATCTTAACGAGTTCATCTAGCAATGAACAAAATCTTGTTACATTTGCATCATCTAATGGCGCGTCTACTTCGTCTAATACACATATTGGTGATGGATTAACTAAAAAAACTGCAAAAATTAATGATAATGCAGTAAGAGCCTGTTCTCCACCTGAAAGAAGAGTTATAGACTGAAGTCTTTTACCAGGAGGAGATACCAACATTTCCAATCCAGCTTCTAAAGGATCATCAGAGTCAACCAGCTCCAATTTTGCACTACCACCGCTAAAAAGCTTTGTATACACCTCGTTAAATTTTTTGTTAATTTTTGTAAACGCGTCTAGAAGTTTTTCTCTACCTTTTTGATTAAGTTCATCTATGCTACTTTTTAATTTTACTATAGCTGAATAAAGATCTGCTCTATCATCTTCCATTTTTTTTATCTCGTCTTGATATTTTTTTGTTTCTTCATCTGCTCTTAAATTTACAGAACCTAAAGTTTCTCTTTCTTTTTTTGTCTTTTCTAATTTTTCTTCTTGTTTTTCAATTTTTGGCAAATCTTTGATTTCTATAAAATTTAAATCTGAGGAAGAAAGTAGGTTTGCCTCCTCTATTTTAAGGTCATTTCTTATGGAATAAACTAAATCTTTTTTTCTTTTTTCAATCCCTTCAATGGTAGCTTCATTTCTTGCTTTATTTTCTCTTAGAATTGAAAGTTTTTCTTGAACACTTTTTAAATTTTCATTTATTACATTATATTTTTCTTCTGCTTTACTCAGTTCTAGATTAATTTCTTCTATTGTTTTTTTTGTATTTTCTAAATTTTGAATATTTTGTCCTTTAATAGTTGCAATTTTTTCAGGATTTTTCTGGTTCTCCTCAACTTCTAATTTTATTTTATTTTTTCTTTCTTTTAGCTCAATAGTCATTTTTTCAGAATTGGTTTTCAAATTTTTCCAATTCTCTAATTCTAGGTCAATATTTTTTATTCTCTCTTTACGTTTAATCGAGTCATTTTTCATTGACTCATTTTTTCCCAACGATAAAGCATATTTTTCTTGTGATGAAGTAATTTGACTAATTAATCGTTTTAGTTTCTGAAAATGATCCTTGGTTATTTTTTTTCCAGAATCTATAAGATTTTCCATCAAATTAATAAATTCATCCAACTGCTTTTGAAATTCTTTTAAATTATCTTTTGAATGAGTAAGTTCTTTTTCAGATTTATCTTCGCTCTCATATAAAGTTTTTTCTGTTTTCAAAAGTTCATTTTTTTCTTCTAATATTCTTTTTTCATTTAACGATGAATCTAGGGATATACTTTTTTCCCTTTCAAGGTCTGAATTTAACATCTCCAAAGTTTTTTCTAATTTTATTTTAATATTTTTTACTCTTGTTTCTTCTTCATCAAGATTAGACATATCTAAGTTGAGTTTTTGCAATTTCGCTAAACTTTCCATTTTTCTATCTCTTAGTGGAGCTAGTCTATTATTTTCTTCTTCTAGTAAATTACTATTATGGTTTAAATCTATTTTTACCGCACTGATTTCGTCGTCTTGTTCACTTATTTTTTCTGATATTTGGTTTTTGTCTTTATCAATTTCACTTATTTTTAAGAAATATAAACCAGCTTCTATACTTCTAATTTTTTTTGAGATCTCTTTATACCTCGTTGCTTCTTCAGCTTGTTTTTTTAAATTTTCAAGTTGTTTTTCTTGTTGTCTTTTTAATTCATCAGCTCTTTTTAAATTATTTTCAGCAGCATTAAGCCTTAACTCTGCTTCTTGCCTCCTAGCATGTATTCCAGATATACCTGCAGCCTCTTCTAAAACCGATCTTCTTTCGACAGGCTTTGAGGTAACTAACATACCAATTTTGCCTTGACTTATTAAAGAGGGAGAATGTGCGCCAGTTGAAAGATCCGCGAAAAAGGTTTGAGCATCTCTTGCCCTAACCTCTTTATTATTTATATAATATTTTGAACCTTTATCTTTTTCTATTTTCCTTGTAATTACCACTTCATCTAAATCATTATATTGCATAGGAGCATCTTTATCAGAATTTTCTAAAAAAACTGAAACTTCGGCAATATTTTTTGGTGGTCGACTTGATGTTCCGGAAAATATTACATCTTCCATGCCTGAACCTCTCATACTTTTTGCTGAAGTTTCACCCATACACCATCTTAAGGCTTCAACAATATTTGATTTACCGCAGCCGTTGGGTCCAACTATTCCGGTTAAACCTTCCTGAATTAAAAATGTTGTTTTATCAAAAAAAGATTTGAAACCAGAAATGTCTAATTTTTTAAATTTCATTATTTTAGTATTTTATCTAATTCTTTTTTAAATAGTTTGTAGCTATGCTTTCCTTCATACTTTTTTTCATTAATAAAAATTGTAGGAGTCGAGTCAATTTTATAAGTTTTTTGTGCATTAATTCTTTTATCTAAAATTTGATCTTGTAAATTTTCATCATTTAAACATTCATCCATGTTTTTATCACGAAGTCCGAATTCTTTGCCAATTTTTTTTATAGAGCTGTTTATAGTATTTATATCACCTCCTGAGGCCCATTTACTCTGATTCTCGTATAACAAGCTTAAAAATTGGAAGTTTTTTTCTTTATCATCAACACAGTTTAAAATTTTTTCAGCATTAAGAGCAGCTAAGTCCAAAGGGAAGCTTACATGTTCATATTTTACCAGATTTGTATCTATATAATCTTTTTTTAGTTTATTAATTATCTTCGAATGAAAGTTAGCACAGTGAGGGCATGTTAAAGAAGAGAAAACTTTAACTACAACTTGCTTTTGTATTGATGGTTCTTTGTGGGATCTCTCATGTCGCTCACACGAAATTACAAGAAAAAACAAAGTTATTAAAATAATTTTTTTCATAAAACAAATGTTGAAATTTAATTTATTAATTATTTTTATCATTATGAGCTTTTATGAGTTTGTTTAAAGATTTTTTTAGATTTTCATTTTTTACTTTTCCTAATTTTTCATTTAAAATAATTCTTTCCTTATTTATCTTATTTAATTTTTTTTTAATTGAAATTTTTTTTTCTTGAACAATTTTCAATTTTATTTCATTTATTAATCTTGAGCCAAAAAAACTATTAATTTTTTCTATTATTTCTTTCTTTTTATACTCCACATCAAGTTCATTACCGTGAATTACATTTATAACCAAAGTTCCATTGTTCATTTCTTTACCCATTTTTATTGAGCTCGGATAACAATTACTAGAAATATTTTGTCCTACTACTTTGCTCCAGTTATCAACAATGCTGGAAAAACTATATCCTCCTTTCCTTAAAATCTTTTTTAATCCGTGTGGCAAAGAACTAGAGAGTGGCCTTAAGCCTTGTATGATATTGTGAGTTTTACTAGTATTGTCTTTCTTGTTATGCATATTAATTTTAATTTATCAAAAAAAATTCTTTCTTGGTATGATAATAACAAAAGATCATTGCCTTGGCGTGTTAGTAAAAGCTCAAAAAAAAAGCTGTATTACAGACTTTTAAGCGAGTTCATGTTGCAACAGACGCAAGTAAAAACCGTTATTCCATATTTTAATAAATTTATAAAAAAATATAAAACCTTAAAATCTTTATCAAAAAGTAACGAAAGAGAAATTTTAAAGTTGTGGGAAGGACTTGGTTATTACAGAAGGGCAAGACACCTCTTAGCTTCAGCTAAAAAGTTAGTTAAAGAACACAAATCAAATCTACCTAGAACCATTGAAGAGGTCAAACAACTTCCAGGCGTTGGAGATTATACAGCAAATGCCTTACTTGGTTTTGTTCACGATCAGCCTACTATAGCAATTGATGGTAATGTAAAAAGAGTATTAGCAAGAAATTTGAATAAAGAAGAAAAAAAAATAAATTTTCAAAAATTTGTTACTATAAACAGAAAAAAAATTTTCAATACAAATCGTAACTCAGACTTTGTTGAAGCTTTAATGGAATTTGGAGCTTTAATATGCAAACCAAAAGAGCCAAAATGTGCAATTTGTTGTTTGAAAAAATCTTGTAAATATTTTAAGTCCTCAAATAAAGTTAAAACGAACAACAAAAAAATGATAAAAAATAAAAATTACGATATTTTTTGTTACATAAATAAAAACAAGCAAATAGCACTTACTAAAAAAAAACAAGTAAGTTTTTTAAAGAATTTCAATCTTCCTAAGATTAAAGTGGCTAATAGTTTTTCAGAAAATAAAAACTGGAATTTTTTAAAAAAATATAAAAATTCTATATCTAATTTAAAATTAAATATAAACTTATATTATAAATTTTCTAATAAAAAACCAACAAATTATGATTGGTATTCTTTAGAGCAAAATAAAGAATTTATTCCAAGTTTTACAAAAAAAATATTTAGACAAGTCTCAACTTTATTTTAATGAAAAAAAAATTAGCGATTATTGGAGCAGGTATAGCAGGACTTACTCTTGCAAATTTAATAAAAAAATATTCAGAACATGAGTTCACGATATATGAAAGGGAAGGAAGCTTATCTCTCAATAAAGGTTATGGAATTCAATTGGCAACAAACAGCATCAAGATTTTAAATAAGATTGATTTTAAAAAGATAGATAGCAATAAAATTTATCATCCAAATCGAGTTGATTTCTACAATATTAAAAATAAAAAAATATGTAATTTAGATTTAACTCAGTTTAATACTAATGATAATAAATATACTACTTTACAAAGATCAACATTGATTGAATTTTTAAAAGATGAAATATACACACAACATTTGAGGTTTGGTAAAAGAATAAAGGATGTTTCAGAATTAAAAGAAAAAGTTCTTATTAAATTTGATGATAATACCAATGATCTAGTTGATTTTATTATAGCAGCTGATGGAATTTTCTCTAACACAAGATCTTTTTTTGAAAAGAAAAAAAATGAACCAAAATTTAGAAAAGCTACTGCAATAAGAACAATTTTAAAATCTAAATTTGATTTAAATATAAATGAAAAAAATATAAATTTGATAATGGGAAAAAATTGTCATTTAGTTATTTATCCAATTAATAAAAATAGTGAGCTTAATCTTGTGTGTATAATAAGAGATAAAAAATATGATCCTAAAAATATTAAGAATTTAATTGAAAAAAAAGTTTTAAGTCAAAATTCAAACTTAAGAAATATTTTTGAGGGCAATTTAGAATCTTGGCCTTTATACTCGACTCCAAATATACTTCCATCTTCGAACAGTAAAGTTTTTTATATTGGAGATGCTTTTAATGGTTCTTTACCAACTTTAGCTCAAGGTGCAGGACAATCAATTGAAAGTGCCTATGAATTATTTAATTTACTAAAAGAGGAAAAGTTGGATGTTAAAAATATTTATTTTCAAGAAAGATATAAAAAGGCCATTATTGTCAGAAAAAGATCGAATCTTAATTTTTTTGCCTTTCACTTTTCAAGTTCAATTATGCAAAATATTAGAAACTTTTTCATGAAATTTTTAATTAAGAGAAAGAGCTTTATTAATTCTTATCTTGGTACGATCTATAAAAATTAAAATCTACTTTCTGAGATGAATTTTTGTCTTAGACTGTCTATTAATACGGTCGTTCCATTGATATCACAATGCCAGTAAGTCCATCCATTATAGCTTTCTGTTCCCATAATTTTAGCTGCAACTTTATGTATTGAACCCTCAGATTCTTTATATTTAATACTGCCATCTACCATTATTTTTGCGTTAATTTTTTTATTATTATCAAATAAGGTAGTACCTGGTTTTAATATTCCTAGTTCCACAAGTGAACCAAATGGTATTCTTGGTTTTGATTTGTTATTTTTTAATACATCCAAGTAATTATTATCGATTTCTTTAGTTTTATTTATTCTTTCCAAAGCAGCTTTGAAGTATTTTTTATCTTTTTCGATTCCCAAGTAACTTCTTCCTAATTTTTTTGCAACTACAGCTGTAGTTCCTGTACCCAAAAAAGGATCAAAAATAGCATCACCTTTGTTAGTCGTTGCTAAGATTATTCTATGAAGAAGCGCTTCAGGTTTTTGAGTGGAATGAATTTTTTTTCCATTTTTCTTTAATCTTTCTTTTCCATTACAAATAGGTAATGTCCAGTCAGATCTCATTTGTAAATCATCATTTAAACATTTTAGCGATTGATAATTAAAAGTGTATTTCGATTTTTTTGTCTTTGAAGCCCAAATCAACGTTTCATGCGCGTTAGTAAATCTTGTCCCTCTAAAATTTGGCATTGGATTATTTTTTCTCCATATGACGTCATTAAGAAGCCAATAATTTAAA
>MDTB01202637.1_pt1 | contig 17039 bp, 18 predicted proteins | sample 811161 | NCBI WGS metagenome assembly MDTB01 (sample SAMN05326650, study PRJNA326480) | marine metagenome | isolation source: seawater | place: Mediterranean Sea | collected 2009
CAGGCCCGTGCGCTGCTGCCAGCTTTCGGCTCCCGGCTGCTCCTGCCACTGGCGGCAAATGGACGCAGTGCGCCGGTCTTGCCAGACCAGGGCCGGGCCACAGGGCTGGCTATCGCCAGAACGCCACAGCACCGTGGTTTCGCGCTGATTGGTGATGCCACAGGCGGCCACAGCAGCACGCTGCTCGGGGCTCAATTGATCCTCGAGCTGCTGCATGGCTTGCAGTTGGCTGCTCCAGATCGCGAGCGGGTCTTGTTCCACCCAGCCATCGGCCGGGTACTCAATCGGCAACGGAACTTGCGCCGAAGCCAACGCTTGTCCGCTGCCATCGAAAATCACGGCGCGGGAGCTGCTGGTGCCCTGATCAAGAGCCAGCAAAAGAGGTTCGGCCATGCCCTGCATCAGCACCCTTCGGTCTTAACTCGCCTAAGCAGCGCTTTCAGGCGGCAGCGGCGGGAGATTGATGGAAGATTGAAGTGAGTTGGTAGACTTAGTCCTTGGCTAGTTGATCAAAGATTGGCCAATCGGATCATTGCGTCCGAGTCAACTCGTTAGGGAAGGAAACGGTCATGTCACGGGTCTGCCAACTCACCGGCAAGCGCGCCAACAACGGCATGGCTGTCAGCCACTCCCACGTGCGCACCAAGAAGCTGCAGCAGGTGAACCTGCAAGAGCGGCGTCTGTGGTGGGCAGAAGGCAAGCGTTGGCTGAAGCTGCGCGTATCCACTTCAGCTCTGCGCACCATCCAGAAAAAAGGCCTTGGTGCTTATGCCAAAGAGCTCGGCATCAACCTCGCGAAGATCTGAACGCGCTGATTAGTTTGGCGGTCGCTTTGCGGCCTTCATGCGGCGTCAAGAGGTTCTGAAATTATTAGGGGCTTTGCCTCTTTTGGCATTGAGGCCAGCCCGGGCAGAAGCTCTGGGAGGCACACTGCCTGAACTCGATCAACTGGCACCCGATTTCAATTTGGAATCAGCTGGCCAGAACGGTGCTCTCGGCCAAAGGCTGCAGCGCGATGACTTTCGCGGCAGCTGGCTGGTTCTTTATTTCTATCCGCGAGATTTCACCAGCGGCTGCACCTTGGAGGCCCGTGGTTTTCAACGTGATCTGAATCTCTACAAGGCAACCAACGCCGCTGTTGTTGGCGTGAGCGCTGACGGAAGCGATAAACACGCCAGCTTCTGCACCAGCGAGGGCCTGGACTTCCCCTTGTTATCTGATCCAGGTGGCGCGGTTAGCAAGCTGTATGGCTCTTGGATCCCTCCGTTCAGCCAACGGCACACCTTTGTCATCGATCCAGACGGGGTCTTGCGAGCCCGTTTTGTTGGCGTGAATCCATCCATTCACAGCGAAGAGGTCCTCAGCACTCTCAAGGAATTGCAGGTTTGAGGACTGCTTGGTGCATGGCGGCTGCCTGAACCTGTCTTCTGATGGCAGCGCTGGGGAGGGGCTGATCAAGCTGTTGCTGCCAACCAGTGGTGAGATCTTCAGCCGCTGGTAGTTGCTGCAAGTCAGCCCAGGGACAGCCCAAGGCTTCTGCGGCAGCAGCCACTTTGGGGTCATAACTCAAGGCCGACACTGGGGCTCCTGCGAGCGCCGACAAGATCAAGCCATGCAGTCGCATGGCCAACACCAAGCCAGCAGCTGAGGCTTGAGCCATCAGTTCTTCTGGACGTTGCAGCCGAATCTCACGACTGCGGCGCGCCAATGGCTCAGGCACGAAGCCGCGTTGTTGCAAGCCCTCCATTAATCCGCAGTCCTGGCCGTCATGCAGTGGCAACCAAAGGACTTGGCGATCGTTTTGTTCAGCCAGTGCAGCGAGTGCTTCCAATAAGCAAGACCAATCGTCATCACGAAGCTGGCTCGAGGAGCGCCAAGCCAACACGATGGGACCACCACGTCCGCGCCAGTGCATCGGAGCCAAGGTCCACACCGGATCTGCACCAACAATGTCGGCAGAGCGGCTGACTCCTCCAAGCCGCTGGGCCAACTGGGCTGATTGGTGATCACGCCAGCTTGCCGCTGCCACCAGGGGCAGCAGACGGCCGACCAACAGGCGACTGCGGCGGCGACGCAGTGGACCAAGGCCTTGGGCCCAAAGAATCACAGGTTTGCCTTGCAACCGGGCCGTGCCGATCAAAACGGCGTAGTACAGCAAGCTGCGCCAGCTTGTGCTGTCTTGCAGCAGGCTGCCACCGCCAAGGATCAAGCCATCGCAGTCGCCCAAAGATCCCAAGGTGGAACGCAAGCTGCGCCGATCACAGCTATCGACGCCAAATTGCTGCTGGACCTGCTGTTGATCCGCTGCCGTGATGCAGGGCCTGGCCTCAGCAGGCAAGGACTGCAGCAAGGCTTGCAAGAGCGCATCGTCGCCAATGTTGTGTTCGCCGTAGTAGCCGCAGAGCAAAGGTCGAACCAGCACGGCCGAAGAAGGCGTCACGCCATGAAATCCAGGGCCCGTACATTACGGATCATCGCTGAGGCTGATGCACGCGCTCTCCTTTCACACCTGGGTAATCCACATCAGCTCCGTTCTCGAATGGATGCTGGCGATTGCCGCGGTGACACGTTGGGGCGAGCGGCGCGGCGAGCCTGAATGGCGCTGGCTTGCCGTGGCGATGCTGCCAGCGTTGGCCAGCGCCCTGTGCGCCTGCACCTGGCATCTTTTTGACAACGCGCCAAGCCTCCACTGGTTGGTCACCCTCCAGGCTGCGCTGACGCTGGTGGGAAACAGCGCCCTTGCCATGGCGGCTTGGTGGCTGTGGCAGAACCGACGCCAGGGTGCGGCGTGAATGATCCCGCCGCGCCACTGTTCGCGCTCTCTTTACTGCCTTATCTGCTCTTTCTCTGGTGGGCATGGCGGAGTCAACGGTTCCCGCGTCTAGCCCTGCTGGGGTTTGCCCTAACCCTGTTGTTTGTGGTGATCACCATCGCCGCTGCCCTGGTGGCACAAGTGCGCTACGACGCTGAACTCGCCAACGTGGACTGGCTCCACGGGGGGGCTGAAGCATTTCTGAGCCTTAGCAATCTGATCTTGCTGCTGGGCTTTGGCGGTGAACAACTCTTACGGGCTGACACAAAATCGAACAGATCAAACGATGATTCCCAGGACGTCCCGTTTGATCCGTCTGCCTGCAGGCGCCTCTCCCCATGACCCTGTTTCCCGCATTGGTGTCTCCTCTGCTCGCCCTGACTCCCGCCTCCGTGGCCTGGAGCCCCAAGGTTGGCCTGGTGATGATCCTCTGCAACGTCATGGCCATTGCCATTGGCAAAGCCACCATCAAGTACCCCAATGAGGGTGGTGCTCTGCCCAACAGCTCCTTCTTTGGCGGCATGGGCATGGGCGCCATGCTTGGCACCACCAGCCTTGGTCACGTGATCGGTATCGCCAGCATCCAGGGCTTGGCTGCCACTGGCGTGCTCTGAAGCAACGCTTCGCTAGCGCCCTAGCCCCAAGACATAGGGCAGGGCGCGAAGCCCAAAGCGCTCAAAGCGGTAATCGAATAGCAGCGCGGAAAGTTCAGCCGCGCTGCATTTTTCGAGTACACCAAGCCAGTGCTCAAGTCGCTGATCTGCCTTGGGGCTATGCAATCCCAGCCAGGTGCGCCGAGCCAGACGTCCCGTCAAACTCCAGCGCCATCCGAGCTTCTCTCGCAACACTTGGGGATACTGCTTAACCAGCTCGGCATGAGGTTGCTGGAGTAGCAAGCCCAGCACCCGAGCACTGGTCATCGCATGGCGAATGCCCTCGCCACCCAGCAGATTTCCCGTACTAACGGCATCGCCCAAGGCCAACAATGGGCCGCGACCATGGCAATCAGTGCGCCGTACACGACTGCGCATCAGCCCTCCGTGGCGATCAAGCACCTGCGCATCAGCCAGATCCAGCTTGGCCATGAGCTGCTGCTGCAAGCTCTGCAGACCCGGCTGATGACGCCTTGGATCCAGTAGGCGGCACACCCCAAGCTTGAGAACACCTTTTTGCATGGGGAAGACCCAGCCATAACCCTGGGGCACCCACTGAGAACCAAGGGCAAAGGACAGTGCTCCTTGCCAGCGCAGCCACTGCGTCTGATCCACCTTGAGGAGCCACTCCAACCCCACACCGCTCACCAACGGATCTGGATCGGGGACTCCATCGCCAATCAAGGCCCGTTGCTGACCACTGGCATCGACCACCCAATCGCTACAAATGCTGCGGCTGCAGCCATTGGCATCACGGCAGTGAGTCACCACACCACCAGAGCGCGCTGGCTCCGAGTCCAAGGCCGTCCAACCAAGCTTCAAACGACCACCCCAGGCCTGCATTTGATCGCTCAGCCAGCAGCGCAGGGCGGCGAAATCAAGCACAACCCCTAGAGGCTGCTGCTGCTGCCATGAACGCCACTGGCCACTGGGACCAAGCAGATTCCAGTTGCTCCAGCGACTGCCGACAACCTGAGCGGGAAGGCCCAGCTCCTGCATCGCAGCAAGGGGCATAGCTGCACTGCTGAACGCGGCCCGCTGGAGGTCTGGCAGACGATCAATGACGCAAACATCAACACCGGCTTGCGCCAAACAACGGCCTAGCTCAGCCCCTGCAGGACCGGCCCCAACCACCAGCACGGAGCAACGCTCCAGAGCTCACACCGAGAGGGTTTGACGCTGCAGGCGGTCGCCAAAGGCAGCTGCAAAGCGCTCACCAATGCGCAGAGCCATCTGTGCCGGCGTCAGCCCCAAGGCCTGCTTCGATTCATCTGGGCTGGCGTGATCCACCAATTGATCGGGGATGCCGAGGCGAAGCATCGGGACCAACACATCACGATCCTGCAGGGCTTCCATCACCGCAGAGCCAAAACCACCAGCGAGGCAGCCCTCTTCCATGGTCACTACACGACCGATGCGCTTGGCCAAAGGCACAAGCAGCGCTTCATCAAGGGGACGCAGGAAACGAGCATTGACCACGGTGGCGCGAATGCCCTGCTCTTGAAGCAGACCTGCCGTCGCCATCGCCGGAGCCACCATGGCGCCGTAGGCAACGATCAGCAGATCCTCCCCTTCCGCGAGCAGCTCACCTCGGCCGATCTCAAGAGGCTCCCAGCCATCCTCCAGACAAGGAACGCCCTCTCCGGATCCACGGGGGATACGCAGCGCAATCGGACCGTCATGGCGAAGGCCAGTGACCAACATGCGCTGCAATTCGGCTTCGTCTTTGGGCGCCATCACCGTGAAGTTGGGGACGCAACGCAGGTAAGAGATGTCGTACTGACCTTGGTGCGTCGGGCCATCGGCACCAACAATGCCGGCTCGGTCCAACACAAAGGTGACCGGCAGCTTCTGAATGCCCACATCGTGAATGAGCTGGTCGTAGGCCCGCTGCAGGAAGGTGCTGTAGATGGCCACGACAGGCCGTAGGCCATCGCTGGCCATGCCAGCCGCCAGGGTCACAGCATGTTGTTCAGCAATACCGACATCGACATATTGCTGCGGTACGGCTTTTTGGAGCAGATCCAAGCCTGTACCGGTCGCCATGGCCGCAGTGATGCCAACAATCTTGGAATCCTGCTCGCAAAGCTTGACCAGAGTCTGACCAAACACCTTGCTGTAACTAGGGGGTTTGGGCTTTTTGGCCGGGAAAGATTTGCCGGTGGTGAGATCAAAAGCTGACTGGGCGTGATAGCCGACTTGGTCGGCTTCGGCGTAGGGGTAACCCTTGCCCTTGGTGGTGGCCACGTGCACCAAGACCGGACCCTCACTGCGATGGGCCTCCTGGAAAGTTCGCATCATGGCGCCGATGTCATGGCCGTCGACAGGCCCCATGTAGGTGAAGCCCAGCTCCTCAAACACAGCCCCAACCTTGGGCACTGCCAGGCGTTTCATGCCCTCTTTGAGTCGGTTCAACTCAGCAGGCACCTGACCCTGCATAAACGGCAAGTGACGAACAGCTTCCTCTGCACTGCCGGTGAGGAATTGCATGGGAGGGCTCAGCCGCATGCGATTGAGGTGATTGGAGAGGGCCCCGACAGGAGGTGATATCGACATGTCGTTGTCGTTGAGCACCACCAACAAACGGGTGTTGGGCAAATGGCCGGCATGGTTTATGGCCTCCAAGGCCATACCGCCGGTGAGGGCCCCATCACCGATTACTGCGACGCATTTGTGGTTTTGACCCTGACGATCGCGGGCCAGCGCCATACCGAGAGCCGCCGAAATGCTGGTGGAGGCATGGCCAGCCCCGAAATGATCAAAGCTGCTTTCACAACGCTTGAGATATCCAGCCACGCCGCCCTTTTGGCGCAGCGTGTGGAAATCCTTGAAACGTCCAGTGATCAGCTTGTGGGGATAGGCCTGGTGACCCACATCCCAAACCACGCGATCGTGATCGAGATCCAAGGTTTGGTAGAGGGCCAAGGTGAGTTCCACCACACCAAGCCCTGGACCCAGGTGACCACCACTGGTGGACACGGTTTTGAGATGCTTCTCACGGATCTGAGCTGCAACAGTTTCGAGCTCTGCAATGCTCAGGCCATGCAATTCGTTGGGATGACTCAGCTCGCTGAGATGCATTCGGCTGGCTCCCCGTAAGCGACAAATCTAAAACCCCTAACTAACGGTTGATGGCATCAACCGCAGCAAACCGTGAGGATGGAAGCAATCAAGACCAGTCCATGGAGGGTTACCTGCAACGGATCCTGCGAGCCAGGGTCTATGAGGTGGCCCGCGAAACGCCACTGGAACCAGCCACCCGACTCTCCAAGCGGCTAGGCCACTCGGTGCTGCTCAAACGCGAAGACTTACAGCCTGTTTTCTCCTTCAAGTTGCGGGGCGCCTTCAACAAGATGGTGCAGCTTCCGCCTGAGCAGCTGCAGCGTGGAGTGATTGCCGCCAGTGCGGGAAACCATGCCCAAGGGGTCGCCTTGGCTGCTGAACGGTTGGGGTGTTCTGCCGTGATCGTGATGCCCGTTACGACCCCGCGCACCAAGGTCGAGGCTGTGCGAAGCCGCGGGGCTGAAGTGGTGCTTTACGGCGACAGCTTTGATGCGGCCCAGGCCCATGCCAGAGCATTGGAAGAGGAGCGGAAACTGTGTTTTATCCATCCTTTTGATGATCCAGAGGTCATCGCTGGGCAGGGAACGATCGGGATGGAAATCCTGCGCCAGTGCAGCCAACCACCTGCAGCGATCTACCTGGCGGTGGGCGGCGGAGGCCTGATTGCTGGAGTTGGGGCTTATGTCAAAGCCCTCTGGCCCGACGTGAAGATCATCGGGGTTGAACCAGTTGATGCCGATGCCATGACCCGATCCCTTGCAGCAGGGAAACGTCAGCGCCTTGAGCAGGTGGGGCTGTTTGCCGATGGCGTCGCCGTGAGGGAGGTGGGAGAGGAAACCTTTCGTGTAGCCCAGCAGGTGGTTGACCGGATGGTGACGGTGGATAGCGATGCCATCTGCGCTGCCATCAGAGATGTTTTTGAAGACACTCGATCGATCCTGGAACCGGCTGGAGCCCTTGCAGTGGCTGGATTAAAAGCTGACGCAGCGAACTGGAATTCGGGCAGCTGCCTGGTGGCCGTGGCTTGTGGAGCCAACATGAATTTCGAACGGCTGCGCTTTGTGGCCGAACGGGCTGAATTGGGGGAACAACGCGAAGCAATGCTGGCGGTGGAAATTCCTGAGCAACCAGGCAGCCTCAGGCAATTTTGTCGGCTACTTGGCAGTCACAGCCTGACGGAATTCAGCTATCGCCAAGCCCGGGGGCACAGGGCCCAGATCTTTGTTGGCGTGGAAATCAGCAACCGGCAGGACGCCATGGCTTTGGTGAATTCCCTTGAGCAAGGCGGATTTCCCTGCGTCGATCTGTCCAGCAATGAGCTGGCCAAGTTGCACCTGCGCCACATGGTGGGCGGCCGTCTCCCTGAAGCATCACAAGGCCAAGAAACCATTCCAGAAAGGCTCTATCGCTTCGAATTTCCGGAGCGTCCGGGCGCCTTGATGGCCTTTGTTGAGGCATTGCATCCAGGCTGGACCATCAGCATTTTTCACTACCGAAACCAGGGATCCGATGTTGGCCGCATCGTCGTAGGGGTCCAGGTGCCAGCAGACGAATTGGAGACGTGGCAACGCGTTCTCGCTGAGCTGCCCTTCCAAAGCTGGGAGGAGACCAACAACCCTGCCTATCAGCTTTTCCTGGCCTGAAGCGAAAACGACCGCTACGTTGCGCCAATGGTCTCAACTGAGCTTTCCCTTCCGGCCCAACTGGAAGCGATCCTCTATCTCAAGGGTCGCTGCCTGAGCTTGGCTGAATTGAGTGAATTAGCGGGTTGTGAGCGCGATGAAGTGGAGCTGGCCCTGATCACCTTGATGGCCGACTACGCCCATCGCGATACGGCACTAGAGATTCGCCAGGAAAGTGCTGGTTACAGCCTGCAATTGCGTCAGAACCTGGCTGCCTTGGTCCAAGAACTCGTCCCCGTTGATCTGAGCACCGCCAGCTTGCGAACGCTGGCCACCGTGGCCTTAAAGAAACGCATCCTGCAATCAGAACTAGTGGACCTCCGGGGCAGTGGCGCCTACGACCACATCAAAGATCTGCTTCAGCACGGATTCATCGAACGCAAGCGCCAAAGCGAAGGTCGCTCCTTTTGGATCAGCCTGACTGAAAAGTTTCATCGCACCTTTGCCCTGAATAACGTCACCGCAGAGGCTGCTTAAGCAGGAAAAGCACAAAAACAAGTTTAAATTTCTTCATTTCACATTCCTCAACGCAAATTTTCTTTGCCTTAGTTCAAGTTTCATTGCCTGGCAAGTCGGCCTCAATCTGAGCGGATATTTTTAGCAAGCATTGAGGCCTCTTTTAAGCCTCAAAAGCATCTCAGTCATGCCTTAATCAAAACGGCATGTGCTGAAGCCGAACCAAAAAGCAACGCCTCATGGACAACTCTCTGTCACCCAAGATGGACTTTGGTGCAATCACCAAAACCAATGGCGTTACTTACAACAAATCAGGATCAGAAAGCCGAGGCGCTGCAGTCTCAAACGCAGATTTCCTCAGAGACTCCTGCTCCCAAATGAAGATTGGGGTTGGACCGCGCGATCACCACGAATGTCCTCATCGTGTGACGTTTGACTATTACGCCCCCTCAGACAGCTCAACACTGGAGGAAACCATTAACACTGCTTATCGGCATCTTCATGGCAATTGCTATGTGATGTCCAATGAGCGATCAGCTGAACTGGAGTCACAGCTCAGCAATGGTTCATTAAATGTCAGAGACTTTGTGCGAGGGATGGTCAAGCGAGATTTCTACAAAGATCGCTTCTTCTCAGCCGTTGCTCCTTTCCGCGGAATTGAGCTTGCCTATAAACATTTACTTGGCAGACCGCCCCTAAACGAGCAAGAAGTCGCCACTGCAATCGCCATCCAGGCTGAGCATGGCTACGACGCCATGGTTGACAGCTTGATTGATTCCGCTGAATACACAGAAGCCTTTGGAGCAGCCACTGTTCCCTACTCAAGAGCCTGGACTTCAGCCAGCGGCATGCCAATGATCAACTTCGTTCGCATGGCCGCTCTTGAGCAAAATTTTGTGACCAGCGATCGCAACAACGGCTCGGCTTCAATTTTGTTGAACAACCTTGCAAGAGGAACTGCCCTGCCCATCAAGGCCAGCAAAAAAGTCAGTTTTGTTGGGGTCTCTGCTGCATGGGGTGCAGGCAAGCCACCGGCCGATTACGAAAAACTCTGGCGTGGCCTTGCTCTGGTGGGCGGTGCTCACCTGGCAGGGATGCTCGTGAACGTCTTATCTCAGATGGCGGGGATCCATGCCCTTGACCGGATTCCAGCGATGTTCCTGGGGCTCTGATCTCCCTAAAGAAGAGGGGCAACGGTTGCTGCCCCTCTTCCTTTAAAAGAGATGCTGGATAGATTCGGGGAAATAACCAACGCTATGGACCTCAGCTTCCTCCTCGGCGTACTGGCTCAGACGCTCAGCATCTACACCGTCGTGCTGATCGTTCGGGTGCTGCTGAGCTGGTTTCCCAATCTCGATTGGGGAAATCCAGTACTGAGTGCTGTCAGCTCGATTACTGATCCTTACCTCAATGTCTTCCGGGGCTTGATCCCACCACTAGGTGGACTGGATCTCTCCGCGATCATTGCTTTCATCGCCCTGAATTTGCTGCAACAGCTGCTGGCCAGTGCCAGCGCCTCCTTCTACAGCGGCGGTTTTGGCTATTGAGCCTGAGGCGACAAGCCGCATGGACAACATTGCAATTGTTTTTCTCCATACAAGGAGAAGGTGCTCTCGGTGAGCCAGACTGATCAAATGCTTTTGATCTGGTGAGTGAAGCAAGAGCAGATTGAAGCGGCCACACACGAAACCCTCAATGAGGTGATCTGGTTGCTGGATCGGTTAAAAGCCATCAGTGGCTGCAGCGACGAGCACCTCGCCAAAAGTCTTGAGCGACTGGCATCTGCCTACCGCAAGTACAGCAAGCCCAAAGCGATCCCCTACAGGAGTTAGAGAGAGCGAGCGCCTCAACTCAAAACTGGGACCCAGGCCTTAGCCGAGCGTTAACCGAATGCTTGCCAGGCGTAAATCGAGGCTTGACCTGAACGAAGCGAATTCTGCTGAAACCATGTCAGGCCCATGGAATTTGCAATCCGATGCCTCTGTGCAGATGTGATTTTGTAGGTCGCTGAAAAAGTTTTCGAAGATGGATTCCACCTCAGCCTGGTTGGTTTTGTCGGCTTAGCTCTGCTGCTTGCTTGGGCGGCACTCCAGGCTTAGGCCAACCAAGCAAAGGCGATTCATCGTCGATTGGTTTAGTCCCTGAGTTCAAGCTCCAGAGGGAGCAATTCATCGTCTGCCCCAGCCCGTGTTCGCACCGGGGCGGCAAAGCCTCTTGCACGCGCTTTTGCAACGCTGAGAGGTTCCGGTGTGCCCGCTGGAATGGAGAGGCGCAGCGCGAAGGGGGAATCGCCGGGGGGTACATCCCCAAGAGAGCCAACACGGGTGCGGTTCTGCAGGGCAGGCTCTCCGCCCCGATCAAATATCTGAGCGAAGAGATCAGCGTCAACGACAGCGCGCTTTCCGGGGTTATGGACGACGCCGCGCAGCGCATAACAACTAGCTCCAACCGGCCGCTTCAAATCAGGCTGAGCACCGGCATCACCCTCAGGGCAAGGAGTGAGCTGCAAATCGCTGACGCTCAGTTCAGCAGCCCAAATCGGTTGGGGCAGCCAAAGAGCGAGGACAACCAGAGCAACCAAAAAGGCTCGTTTCATCGCTGATCTCCACTGCCGCCAATCATCTGACGCTGGGCACGGCTGGCCAATTTGTCGAGATTGGCCTGGGCCACGCTCTCAAGGCTGTAGCCCAGCTCATCAGCAAGTTGAGAGACGTACCAGAGCACATCACCGAGCTCCAAAGCGATCGCCTGACGGCGCTCATCGTTAAAGACACCACCAGCATCCCTCAACACCTTTTTGACCTTGTCAGCCACCTCTCCAGCTTCCCCACAGAGCCCAAGGGCGGGGTAAATGGGATTACTGCCCAGATCGGGGTAGAGAGCTGTGCTGCGCGCCTGCCGCTGATACTGGTTGAGATCCATGGGTGACAATCGGGTGGTAGCTTCCGCAACGCTTCAGGCCCGGTCCATGCCCACGCCCGATCATCAGCGACGCACCAAAATCGTCGCCACAATCGGGCCGGCCACAGAATCACCAGACAGCATTCGGCAGCTGATTCTGGCCGGTGCCACCACCTTCCGACTGAACTTCTCCCACGGAGACCACGAAGAACACGCCCAGCGAGCAGCCACGATCCGCCAGGTGGCTCACGAACTGGGTGTTCACGTTGGAATCCTGCAAGACCTTCAAGGCCCCAAGATCCGCCTAGGCCGTTTCGCTGACGGTCCGATCACCGTGGCAAAGGGCGCTTCTTTCGCTCTAACGGCACGCGATGTGCCCTGCACCCAAAGCATCGCCACAGTCACCTACGACAAGCTCGCCACTGAAGTAGAGCCTGGCAGTCGCATTCTTCTGGATGACGGAAAGGTCGAGATGAACGTCGATTGGATCGACCAGGCCGAACAGACCTTGCATTGCAAAATCACTGTTGGGGGAAAGCTCTCTAACAACAAAGGGGTCAACTTCCCCGACTGCCTCCTCTCCGTTCGTGCTCTCACCGCCAAAGACCGCAACGATCTGGCCTTTGGGCTGCAACTCGGAGTCGACTGGGTCGCCCTGAGCTTTGTGCGTAACCCCTCCGATATGCAGGAGATCAAAGAGCTAATTAGCTCTTTGGGCCATGCCACTCCCGTGGTGGCAAAGATCGAAAAGTTTGAGGCCATCGATCAAATCGACGCCATCCTTCCCCTCTGTGATGGGGTGATGGTGGCCCGCGGCGACCTTGGTGTGGAAATGGCTGCAGAAGAAGTGCCATTGCTGCAAAAAGAGTTGATCCGCAAGGCCAACTCCATGGGCATCCCGATCATTACGGCCACCCAGATGCTGGACAGCATGGTGAGCAATGCCAGGCCGACCCGAGCAGAGGTGAGCGATGTCGCCAACGCCATCCTGGATGGCACCGATGCGGTGATGCTCTCCAACGAGACAGCCGTTGGTGACTACGCCGTTGAAGCCGTCGAAACCATGGACCGGATCGCGCGACGAATCGAACAGGACTATCCCAACCGCCAACCCGATACCCAGCTGGCCTGCACAATCCCCAACGCCATCAGCATGGCGGTGAGCACCATTGCGACCCAGCTGGATGCTGCCGCCATCCTGACGCTCACCAAAAGTGGAGCCACGGGCCGCACTGTCAGCAAATTCCGTCCCTCCACGCCGATCCTGGCGATCACAAGCGACGTCAAAGTGGCTCGTCAGCTGCAGCTGGTTTGGGGCGTGAATCCCCTCGTCATTGCCACTCAGGCCTCAACCAGCCGAACCTTCAGCCTGGCCATGGGCGTCGCCCAAGAACAGAAACTGCTTCAAGACGGCGATCTCGTCATACAAACCGCTGGAACACTGGCTGGCGTGAGTGGCTCCACCGATCTGGTGAAGGTGGGCATTGTTTCTGCAGTCCTCGGACGCGGGACCGGCTTTGGTAGCCAACCGGTCAGCGGTCAGGTCTGCATCGCCAACTCACCGGAGGAGGCCGCCCGCATCGAGGCGGGTGAAATCCTGGTGGTGCCCCACACCGATGCGAAGTACCTCGAAGCGATTCGACGCTGCGGAGGAGTGATCGCAGAAGAAGACGGCAGCCAAAGCCATGCCGCTGTGATTGGCCAGCGCCTTGGCATCCCTGTGATCACAGGCGTTGCCAATGCCACTCGCGACGTCCGTCAGGGAGAGGTGGTTACCCTCGATGTCCGCTACGGCATGGTGCACAGGGGCACCCACGTCCATGACCACAGCAGCGCCGACACAATCGGTTGAATCCCCCGCGCTGGTGGTCGCCCGACTGCCGCTTCGCGAAACCGTTGGCATGGCGCTGGGTGCGCTTGGAGCTAACCGATTGCGATCCCTGCTGACGATGTTGGGCATCGTCATCGGCAATGCTTCGGTGATCACCTTGGTTGGTGTTGGCCAAGGCGCCCAGAACCTGGCCAAAGACCAGCTCAGCAGTCTCGGCGCCAACGTGCTGTTTGTGGTGCCAGGAAACAACGACACCCGCCGCCGGGGCATTAGCAATCCCAAAACCCTTGTCTTGGCCGATGCCGAGGCCATCGCCGAACAAGTTCCCAGCGTGGCCAGGGTTGCGCCACAGATCACCACCAGCCAAACGGTCCGCGCGGGCAACCTCAGCGCCACGGTGACCGTGACAGGAATCACACCGGAATTTCTGTCAGTCCGGCGATTTGACATGGCTCAAGGCCGCTTTTTTTCGGATGAGGACCTCAAGGCCGCCCGCACCGTGACCGTGCTGGGACCGGATCTTGCTGAACGACTCTTGCCCGATGGCTCACCGATCGGTCGTTCAGTCCGAATCAAAAATCAGAGCTTTCAAGTCATCGGAATCATGGCCTCCAAGGGAGCTTTTCTTGGACAAAACCAAGACGACGCGGCCTACGTACCTTTGAGCACGATGGTGAACCGTCTCAGCGGACGTGATCCCACCTTCGGTACATCGCTGAGTTTCATCAGCGTGGAAGCCCGTGATCCAGCGTCGATCAGTGCCGCGAGGTTTCAGATCACCAACCTGCTGAGGCAGCGTCACCGCATCCTGCGGGAAGACGACTTCGCTGTCCGCTCCCAGAAGGATGCCCTATCAATCGTGGGAACAATCACCGGGGGGCTCACCCTCATGCTCGCCGCAATTGGCGGCATCTCACTGTTGGTTGGCGGAATTGGGATCATGAACATCATGCTGGTCTCGGTCAGTGAGCGGACCCAAGAGATCGGCCTGCGGAAGGCGGTTGGAGCGCGCAGCGGCGATGTCTTGTTGCAGTTCCTGGTGGAAGCGCTGGTGGTCTCGAGCCTGGGAGGTTTGCTGGGCAGCGGGCTCGGGGTTGGTGCCGTGATGGCAGTGGCGGCCGTGACACCGCTACCCGCCAGCATTGGGGCCATCAGCGTGCTGGGCACCGTGCTGCTGTCCGGCTCTATTGGTCTGTTCTTTGGAGTGGTTCCAGCGCGCCGCGCCGCCCAACTCGATCCGATCGTGGCCCTCAGACGCCTGTGACAGAGGTCGCCATCGCCATGATTGAGTGCGATGGCCTCTGGTTATTGCAGCTGCGCGATGACACCGAGGGCATCCTCTATCCGGGGCAATGGGCCCTGTTTGGCGGCCATCTCGATCCAGGAGAGACTCCGGAGGTAGCCCTGTGCCGCGAACTCAAAGAAGAAATCGATTGGGAAGGCAGTGATCTGCCGTTTTGGTTTGAAATCCGTGATGAACATCGCATTCGCCACTTTTTTCGTGGACCACTGGGCGTGCCCATCGACTCCCTCACCCTGCTGGAGGGGCAAGACATGGTGCTCGCTGATCTCGATGAGTTGTTAAGTGGCTCGATCTGGAGCCCAAAGTGCCGAGAGAAGCGTTCTCTGGCACCTTCCTTGCAACGTGCCGTACAGGAGCTGAAAAAAGAACGCGATCAAGCCTGAGAAGACTTTACAATCGCGAAACATTTTTGTTGGCACCGGGCAGCTTCCTATGAACAACCGCTGGCGACTGATTGCGCTTTGGGCCCTGCCCATCGCCCTAGTTGTCTTTTTTGGCCTTCAGGTGGTTCGCAGCGGCGGTCCCCAGCAAGTGGCCAATGGTCCAACGGTGGCACCTCGCAACAGCGCCGTAGCGCGTGTGGCCTACGGCCGTTTTCTGGATTACTTGGAAGCCGGACGCATCACCTCAGTGGATGTCTATGACGGTGGGCGAACCGCGGTCATCGAGGCTGTTGATCCCTATATCGATAACCGCGTCCAACGCCTACGCGTCGACCTGCCTGGCTTGGCCCCTGAATTGATCAGTCAGATCGAAGAGCAGGGGATCAGCTTCGATGTCCATCCCCCACGGACGACACCACCAGCCCTTGGAATTCTTGGCAATCTCGCCTTTCCGCTCCTGCTGATCGGTGCCCTGATTTTCCTAGCGCGGCGCTCCAGCAACATGCCCGGTGGCCCGGGACAAGCAATGCAGTTCGGCAAGAGCAAGGCCCGCTTTGCCATGGAAGCTGAAACCGGCGTCATGTTTGACGACGTTGCAGGTGTGGAAGAGGCCAAACAAGACCTGGAAGAGGTCGTCACCTTCCTAAAGCAGCCCGAGCGCTTCTCCGCCCTTGGCGCCACCATTCCCCGCGGTGTTCTGTTGGTTGGTCCTCCTGGAACCGGCAAAACACTGCTGGCCAAGGCCATTGCTGGTGAAGCCGGTGTGCCGTTCTTCTCCCTCTCAGGTTCGGAGTTCGTGGAGATGTTTGTTGGCGTTGGTGCCAGCCGTGTGCGCGATCTGTTCAAACGGGCCAAAGAGAATGCCCCCTGCCTGATCTTTATTGACGAAATTGATGCCGTTGGCCGCCAGCGCGGAGCTGGTGTCGGCGGCGGAAACGATGAGCGCGAACAGACCCTCAATCAGCTGCTCACTGAGATGGATGGCTTTGAGGGCAACAGCGGCATCATCATTTTGGCGGCCACCAACCGTCCTGATGTGTTGGATTCCGCCTTGCTGCGACCAGGCCGCTTTGATCGTCAGGTGACCGTTGATGCACCCGACATCAAAGGACGTCTATCCATCCTGCAAGTCCATTCACGCAACAAAAAGCTGGCCGAAGACGTCAGCCTTGAGGTGATCGCCCGACGGACGCCTGGCTTTACTGGAGCTGATTTGGCCAACCTGCTGAATGAGGCGGCCATCTTGACGGCTCGGCGCCGTAAGGAGGCCACCACCTTGAGCGAAATCGATGATGCGGTGGATCGCGTCATTGCCGGTATGGAAGGGCAGCCCCTGACCGATGGTCGGAGCAAGCGCCTCATCGCTTATCACGAAGTTGGCCACGCCCTGGTGGGCACCTTGGTCAAAGATCACGACCCAGTGCAGAAGGTCACCCTGATCCCCCGTGGTCAAGCTCAGGGTTTGACATGGTTTGCTCCTGACGAAGAGCAAATGCTGGTCAGCCGAGCCCAGCTGCGCTCACGGATCATGGGCGCGCTTGGCGGTCGTGCTGCTGAAGACATCGTGTTTGGTCACGCTGAGGTAACCACCGGAGCCGGTGGCGATATTCAGCAGGTGGCCAGCATGGCCCGCCAAATGGTGACTCGCTTCGGCATGAGTGACTTGGGTCCTCTATCTCTGGAGGCCGGTAACCAAGAGGTTTTCCTAGGCCGGGATCTCATGACCCGCAGTGATGTCTCTGACTCGATCACCAACCAGATCGATGAGCAAGTGCGCTTGATCGTCGAACGCTGCTACACCGAAACCGTTGCATTGTTGGCAGAACAGCGCGACTGCATGGATCGCTTGGTGGATCTTCTGATTGAGAAAGAAACGCTTGATGGCGATGATTTCCGTGATGTGGTGGCTGAATTTGCCACCATCCCCGAGAAGGAACGTTTTACCCCGTTTTTGC
>MDTB01212685.1_pt1 | contig 17038 bp, 15 predicted proteins | sample 811161 | NCBI WGS metagenome assembly MDTB01 (sample SAMN05326650, study PRJNA326480) | marine metagenome | isolation source: seawater | place: Mediterranean Sea | collected 2009
ATTTTTCAGAATATTTAAATCAATAGCAGACTGAGGGAATAAATCTTGAACATTAAATATAAATTTTGAGTCAAAAAAAATTTTTATTATTGATCCAGTTAATCCCAAAGATAGTGGAGGAGAATAAATAAAAACATAATCAAATTTTTTAAAAAAAAGCATTGCCTTAAAAAAATAAATTAACGGCGCTAATAAAGTAAAAAATCCTCTAATCAAATAAAGTGATGACTTTTGAAAAGGAATATAAATTCTTTTGATTTTGATACTTTCATTCAACTCTTTCATTGAGTCTGGAGGAATTCTATCTGGTTTAGACGTGAGAACAAAAACTTCGAACTCTTTTAATGACAAATATTCGCATAATTCAGTCATTAGGTTTGCGGCTGAGCCAATTGATGGGAAAAACTGATCACTTATGACAAGTATTTTTAATTTTTTCACTTGTATTGTTATTTAGATAATTCTTCAACTAAATCAAAAGTTAATTCCATTGTGTTAATTTCATCTAGTAAATTATCTTGATAATTTATTTTTGGAACTTCTGAAAGGAAAAAATCTAATTGATTTTTAAAACCAAAGTCAAATTTATAAGAAGTTTTGGTGCTTTTCGTTTTGAAAATTTCCAAAACCTTGAAATCTGTTATTTTGTAATGACAACCATTTTGGATTACTTCAAAAATTTCTCTAGAAAAACTTTTTGAACCTTCAGAAAAATAAATCAAATTAGATAAGCTTCCATTATCATGGGTTAAAGAAGAAGAAAAATTCTCAAATCTTTTCTTGGTTGATCCTAAGCCCGAAGCACTGGATTTTATAATTTTTGATTTTGAAATATACTTTATCAAGTCAATAAAATGTGAACATTCTGCGATAACTCTATTGCCTCCTTCTTCTTCATTATAGAGCCAATGATCGTCATCTATTTTTCCTGCATTTACCCCAATATTAATAATCATAGGTGACTGATAGTTTAGGTTCTCTAGAAGCTTATTAATAACTTTAGAGTACCTTCTATTGTGACCGATTGTTATTTTTGGAAGCTCTTCTTGATTTTCTAGAAAAAGTTTTAAACTATTTAATTCTTCTTTTGATGTGCATAAGGGTTTTTCTATAAGAAGGTTTTTTTTATGTGAAATTGAAGATTTAATTGTATCTAAATGATCTGAATGCCTTTCTAAAGAAATAATATGACTTATTTCATCATCTCCAAAAATATCTTCTTTATTTGTAGAGCAAGAGCTGAAGGAAAATTTCTGGGACACGTGATTTGCCTTTAAAGATGATTTTGAAACTAATGTTTTTAAGTTTACGTTTTTAATTTTTTTTAAAACAGGTAAAAAAGTCATCACAGCATGGCTTCCTGCGCCAATTACACCCAGATTAAATTTATCTTTAGAGGATGAATTTTTTTTTATGTTTTTTAAATATTTCTTTTCTATATTTTCTTCTGAGTTGGAGAAGTTTAAGATAACTCCAATATTGTCTTGCTCTCTTCCAGAAATAAGATCTTCATATAATGAAATTGATTCTTTGAAATCTTCTTCGCGAGTGATAATGCTCTTAATATTTATCAAATTTTTTTCAATTAATCTTATAAACTCTTTTAAGTTTCTTTCCTGCGTCCATTTAATAATGTCTTCAGGATAATCCTTTCCTTGAACTTCATATTTAGAATCTAAGGCGCCATATCCTCCAGATTTAGAAACAATTATGGACGCCTGTTTTTCCCACATTAAATGTCTATCAATTGAAATATCTAAATTTCCCAAAATAACAATGGAACCATTGTTTTTTATGATATCTAAGGCATGTATAAGAGGTTTATTATTTTGAACGGCACAAGCGATAATCACTAAGTCTACGCCAGAAGAATATTTAGATTTGATGAATGCATTAAATTCTTCTTCAAGATTAAAAGATTTTATTCCATTTTTTTTTAAAAAATTAGATTTAAATTTGTTTGGATCGTAACTAATAACATCACTTCCATAAGCTTTTAAAATTTGGGAGCTTATATTACCTAGCAATCCTGTTCCTAATACTGCTACAGAGGAACCGCCAAGCTGGATATTACTTAATCTACAAGCATGCATTGAGATACAGCCCAACATCCCAAAAGCACTTTCCTTAAGGATATTTTCATTTGTGTGAGCCAACATCATTTCTGGAACGACAATATATTCTGAATGTGATGCAAATCCTGAACCAATAGCTGAAACAAAATCTCCATCCTTGAAATTTTTTATTTTTTTTCCTACTTCTATAACTCTTCCGCTTGCGCTATAGCCTAATGGAACAGGAGTATCTAATTTATTCAGCGACATCTGAATAGCCTCGGAAAAACTGGTTTGCTTTACTTTATCAAGAACTTTTTTAACAAGATCTGGTCTCTCAAGAGCTTTTCCAAAAATATTTTTTTTTGCTAAATTTATCATTGAAGCTTCTGTACCTAGGCTAACAGCAGAAAAAGATGTCTTTATTAAAATTTCATCGTCTCTTATCTTTGGGTAAGGCAGATTTTCTATAGAAATTTGACCTGAAGAATAATTCTGTATTAATGTTTTCATAAATATTTTAATTTCTAACTGCAGAACTCATTCCGGGAGGAAAGTCAGTTGATTTAGAAATTTCGTCTTCGAACAAGTCAAACCATTCAAGGGTAAGCGAAAAACCATCTTCAAAATTAAAAAAAGGAGAGTATCCAATTAATTTATTAGCTTTTGCTATAGATGCCAAAAGCCTAGGCTTTGTATCCCATTTTCTCCTTGGTTTGTATAAAAAATCTAAATCGTTATTTGTAACTTTTTTTACTAATTTTGCCATCTTTATTATTGAGGTCTCTTTCCCTGACGCTAAATTAAAGTTCTCTCCAATAGCGGATTCGTAAAATCCTGACCTAACTAAGCCCTGAACAAGATCTAAGCAAAATGTAAAATCTCTAGTTTCTTTTCCATCACCGGTAATGGGAAGGGCCTTATTGTTTTTGGACCAAAATAAAAAGTTTGGAATTACATTTCTATATTGGCCAGGAACCTCTCCAGGGCCAAAAGAATTAAAAAATCTACAATTCACTATTTTTAATCCATAATGATGATGGTAAAAATTACAGTACATCTCTCCAGTCATTTTATTTATCTGATAAGGAGTCGTAAGATGCATTGAAATAAAATCTTCTTTTAGTGGGAGTTTTGGATAAGATCCATAAATTGCACAACCGCTCGAAGCATAAATAAATCTCTCAACTTTAGTGAGAGTAGCGTATTCAAGAAGCTTTATTTGCCCTGTAACATCAACAGATGCTGAGTTTTCTGGAAAATCAACTGAATTCTGATTTGCAAAAAAAGCTGCTAAGTGGAAAACAATATTTGGTCTTTCTTTAAAAACTCTTTTTAAATCTGACTCATTTCTAATATCTCCTTTAACGAAAATTAAATTTTCTAAAGAGGGTAAATTCCATGGATTATTATCTTTTATTGCTGAAAGATTATCTAAAACTATTACTTTTCCTTTTTTTCCAACAAGGTTAGATAAGCATATAGTTAAATTGCTACCAATAGCGCCTGCCCCACCAGTAACTAAAATTATTTTACCTTTATAGTAATTTTTTAAGTTTTTTTCAAAATTACATTTTTTCAAATAATCGTTACATATATTTTCTCTAAAATTGTTTTTCATATTGAGAAATTACCTTATTTATAATTTTTTTTGATGTTTTGCCGTCTCCAAAAGGATTTTTTATATTTGACATTCTTTTATATAAAGCATTGTTTTGGAGAATTTTTATGGTGGTATTATAAACTCTATCTTCATTTGTACCGACCAATATGCCCCCTCCTGCCTCTAAAATTTCTGGTCGTTCTGTAGATTCTCTTAAAATAACTATTGGTTTGTTAAAGGATGGTGATTCTTCTTGAAGACCTCCGCTATCAGAAAGTACTAAATCTACTTTATCTAATACCTTGATTAAATCAAAATAATTCATAGGTTTTCTTAAAGAAATATTTTTAGTTTTTTTAAAATACTTTTCAGCGACCATCCGGACATTAGGATTTGGATGAACTGGAAAAATAATATGGATCTGATTATTCTTCAACAATCTTTTGATAGCCTTGAAAACTTCTATAAGTTTTTTTCCATGATTTTCTCTTCTATGGATTGTAAGTAAAATTGTTTTTACGTTTTCTAAATAAAAAACTTTTTCTAATGAATCATCATTTTCTCTTTCTTTATTTTTAATCTGTTTTTTTATGAAGTTTACTGAATCTACTACAGTGTTTCCGACTACAGAAATCTTCCTAGGAAGAATTCCTTCATTGATGAGATTTTTTTTTGAATTTTTTGTGGGACAAAAGTTATGATTAGCTATTAAAGAAAGGGTTCTTCGATTAAATTCTTCAGGAAAAGGTGTATTTATATTATTTGTTCTAAGACCTGCTTCTATATGAAAAACAGGCAATTGATGATAGAAAGAAACGATGCCAGATACTAGAGAAGATGTTGTATCTCCTTGAACGAAAACACCTTGGAATCTTTCTCTTGATATTATTTCTTCTAGCTTTGAAAATAAATTTGAAGAGAGGTTGCTCAAAGACTGATTTTTTTTCATGACATCTAAGCTGATATCATGCTTCAATCCAAAAAAGGGTAGAACGCTTTGAGCCATATCTTTGTGCTGTCCAGTAAGTAGAATTTTAAATTTAATCTTTCTATTTTTCATTTCTAAGCATATTGGAGCCATTTTTATAGCTTCAGGTCTTGTTCCAATAATTACTAAAAATGGCTTCATAATTTGGTTTGAGATGATTTTAATAAGTTCCTTGAAAAGAAAAGAGTAAATAAAGGGTATATAACCACAATAAGACTTAGAAAAAATAAATTAAATGAAGACAAAACCAAAGACATAAATAAAGGTGGCCATATTAGTATATAAAAAATAGCTCCTTCTTTAGCTTTTATATAAATCCAAGCGGTTAATATTAAGAACAAAGATGCAATTAAGAGACCTCCTATTGCACCAAAATCTAGTATAAGAGGAGTTAAAAAAGATGTAGTGTTAAAGACGTCTGTTACTAAGAGACCATATTTATCATCTTGATTTAAGGATAGAAAGTTTTTTAGAGCTGATGGCAAGATGTTTGTAAGGGAATAATTAAGGCCAATTGAAAAATCAGGACTATTTGAAAGATTTAAATCCATATTCATAATTGGTGTAGAAAGATAAAGAAAAACTGGGATAAGAAATAAAAGAAAGATATTAGGATTTTCTAGACCGACAAATTCAGCATTATTTATTAACATTTCTAAGTCAAAATCTCCATATCTTAAAACTTGAATCAAACCAAAAAAAAATATGAAAGAAAAAAATAAAAGGAAGCTATAAGATAACTGTTTCGAATATATCTTTCTCAATAATAAGTACATACCTATGGGATGAAGTAACATCACTAATCCATTTCCTCTGCTTGTCTCAATAAAAAAAGAAGACAATAAAAAATAAGCTCCAATTAGGTAAACATATTTTTTATTGTTTCTATTTCCAAACATTAAAAGAAGCAAGCAAGCTACTAAACCGAATGATCTTGTCAGGTTGAAAAGTCCTGATATGGACGGAATAATAAAATCCACATATGTCCTTTCATCTCCTATAATTATCCAATAAAGAGGAAATCCACCTAAAAAGATAGTCGCACAGATTAAGTAGATCACATGAGATATAAAAATAAGAATGAGAAGATTTTTTAATGCAAAAAAATTGATTCCTTCTATTAAAATCTTATCTAAATTTTTTGATGGAAGGCTATAGAACCTGAAGAACAGCAAAAAAAATAAAAAAATAAAAAATAAATAAGAAAAGGCAAAAATTCCAAAATTAGAAATTTCAAAAAAAATATTGGAATTTATTCCTAAAATAAAGGCAATAAGCATTCCTAGAATCCAAGGCATACTAAAAAAGAAAATTGGTGAGATAAACATCTTAAAGATTAAAAAATTTAGTTACTAAGTTTTTTAATTTTCTTTGATGCATCATTTTCCAAGCTATTTTAGAGAAAGATAAAAGATACAAGAAAAAAAAGACAGTTGATTTAAAAGCGCTCTTTCTGAGTATTTTTTGAGCCTCTAATGTTCTGCCTTCACTCAGTAAATATCTAGATTTATAATAATCGCCTCTCAAAAAAGCTTGATCAAAAAATTTTTTATTATTTTTATAAAGCACTCCATGGTTATCTTTTAAATAGTCTAGAGTTAAATACCTTTCAGATGCCCAATTTTTTATTTGATGATTGGTTAATGATTCTTCGTAAACTCTATAAGATCCTAATACTTGCTTTTGAACTTTTACCGGTGAAAGAGCACAAATTTTCATAAATAAATTATATTCTTCTGAAGCTGTAAATCTGTGATCAAAATTTAAACTATGTTTGGCTAAAAAGTTAGAATTTATAATTGGTGTCACCATATTAATTTCGAAATTTTTTAATTGCTTTCGGAAAATATCACCTGAAGTGTATTTAGGAATTTGTTTTCGAAATACTCTACCCTCTTTATCAATTTCTAAAACTCCAGCATAACCTAAAGCAAAATCGGTTTTATCAATTTCTGAGAGCTGTAAATCTAACTTATTTCGCATCCATAAATCGTCAGTATCAAGAAAAGTCAACCATTCTCCACTAGAGAGGTTTACTGCTTCTGCTCTTGCCTGACCAAGGTTAATCAGAGAAGAAGAATCAAAGATTTTTATTTTTTTTCCAAAAGATTCTGCTATTTTTTCACTTTGATCATTAGATGCATTATTAAAAAAAATTATCTCCCAATCTTTAAAAGATTGTTCAAATATAGAATGTAGAGATTTTTTTAAAAATGGTTTTCCATTATGACAATTTACAATTACAGAAACTTTAGGCATTACTCAAAAAAAAATTTGATCGAATGAATGACATGATTAATGTCTTTTTTAGTAAGTTCAGGATGTAAGGGAAGAGATAGAATCTCTTTGCCAAAGATTTCACTATTTTTTAATCTATATCTCGTTTTATATCTAGATAGTAAATGATTAGGCTGATAATGAATGCCTGTTTGAATTGATTTTTCTTCAAGAAATTTTTTTAGCTTATCTCTTTTATCATTTAAGACTCGTAAAGGGAAAATATGTTGATGGTTGTTGTCATAGTTGATTTTCAATAGCTTTATACCATCAATTTTTTGTAAATTGTATATGTAAAGATCTACTATCTTCTTTCTTTTACTTTTGAAGAAATCAATTTTTTTTAATTGCTCTCTCCCTATTGCAGCGAAGAGATCGCTAAGATGGTATCTCCAACCCTGTTCTTCCACATCAAATTTCCAGCTTCTAGATTTAGAATACCTCCTGACAGAATCTCCTTTTACTCCAAGTAATCTTATATCTCTTAATTTAGAGAAAACTTTTTTGTCTCCTGTTAGAATTGCTCCACCTTCTCCGCAAGTAATATTTTTAATTCCGTCAAAACTAAAACAAATTATATCCCCCTTATATCCAACCATATTATCGTTAAGAAACGAGCCAAAACTATGAGCAGCATCTTCAATAACTCTCAAATTATTTTTTTTTGCAAAATTGTAAATCTGGTTCATTTGACTTGCGTTACTAGCATAGTGGACTGGCATGATTGCTCGTGTTTTACTTGTGAGTCTTTTTTCTGCATCTAATATATCTATGAAGCCAGTATTGATATCAATATCACATGCTACTGGCATTGCCCCAGTGGCGGAAATTGCCTGAAAAGATGCGACGTAAGTGATAGAAGGAACGAGAACTTCATGGTTAGAATTTATATCACAAGCTTGTAAGGCAAGATGAAGAGCTGCTGTTCCAGACGATACAGCGGTTATTTTTTTTGAAGTTCCTAAATAATTTTGAAGTTCTTTTTCAAATGATTCAACCTCAGGTCCCATTCCTAAGTAGCTATTTGAAATCACTCTACTTAAAGCAGATTTTTCTTCTTTTCCAACTGAAGATTTCGAAAGTTTAATCATTATTATTAAACCTAAAAGTATCTAAAGGAGCATTAGATGCTTCTTCAGGATTATGAGGATAATCAGAAATATTTAAAAGCATATTTCTATTCTTCATGCCCATAAATGCAAGCCACACTCCTGGAGGGACAGTAAGCCTATAATAATTTTCTTCGCCTAAAATAAATTTTTTTAATTTAGCCTCATCATAATTTGAAGCATTAAAGTCATGAGCAAAAAAATGTATTTCTCCTAATGGGACAATTAAATTTAAAGTTGCAGAATTATGTTTTTTCCACCCTTTGATCTTCCCTTTTTTTATGAATGAAAAATATGCTTCTCCAAAAGAGTTAAACTCTTTATCAGATGACCTTATACCATGCCAAACTTCTCCTAAGGAGTTTGGGATTTTCTTCAAAGGGCTATAGGTTATAGAATCAATTAAATTTTTGCCCATGATAGTTTTCTATTTCTTGCTTTGTTCTCGTATGACTTAATTTGGTTTGACGTAAGATCAATTAAACTTTCTTTTTCTTTCAAAAAAGAAAAATACCATTCTGAAACATAATTAATCATCTCATCGAAGCTTAAGACAGGTGACCATTCTAGTAACTTATTCGCTTTTGAGATATCTAATTGTAAGAGTCCGGCCTCAGGAAAGGCTTTATCATTTATTATCTTGTAAGGAGTTTTGACTTCGAAGTATTTTGACATTTCTAAAATAACATCTTTAACAGTCCTTATTTCTTTATTTCTTGGGCCAAAATTGAAAGCTTCACCATTAAAATCTCTTTTTTCATAAATCAACTTTGCTAAATGAAGATAGCCAGATAAAGGCTCAAGAACATGTTGCCAAGGTCTTGTTGATAAAGGGTTTCTTAAAGAAACGGGTTTTTTTTTCTTCCATGAATTTATGGAATCCACAACTAGTCTATCTTTTGCCCAATCGCCTCCTCCTATAACATTTCCCGCTCTTCCAATTGCAAGGGTAAGGTCATTTTTATTTTTTATGTAAGTTCTAAAAAAAGAACTTATAAGAATTTCTGCTGCAGCTTTTGAGGAGCTATATATATCTTTCCCACCTAATAGATCAGTTTCTTTGTAACCCTTTTCTTTTTCAATATTTTCATAACATTTGTCGCTAGTAATTATCACCGCTGAACATTTCCAGTTTATCTTTGAAATTACATCTAATAAGTTAGCCGTTCCAAGAGTATTTGAATAAATGGTTTCAACTGGATTTTTAAATGATTCAGAAACAATTGGCTGAGCTGCCAAGTGAAAAATAAAGTCTGGCTTCTTATCCATAATAATGTCTTCCAAAGAAGAACTGTCATTTAAATTACAAAAATAATGAGATATTTTGCTTTCCAAATTAAGAATTTCAAAGAGAGAGGGATTAGTTGGAATGTCTTTGGAAATGCCAATTACATTTGCTTCAAGTTTCAACAACCATTGACTTAACCATGATCCTTTAAAACCAGTATTGCCAGTGACTAAAACATTTTTATGCTTAAAAATATTACCAAACATATTTTCGTCAAAATATTTTCCATGGAGGAGCGCCAGATTCCCAATGAGCCTGAAGCTCATTTTTATCCTTTAGAGTATCCATACACTTCCAGAATTCTTTGTGGCGATAAGTCATTAATTCACCTTCATTAGCCAAAGATTGAAGAGGTTCTTTTTCTAATGAAATACTATCTGAACTTAAATAGTTGAAAATTTTCTTGCTGAAAATAAAGAATCCTCCATTTACCCATGAATTTGATTCGTTAGGTTTTTCTATAAAAGAAGTTACTTTGTTATTATCGCTTTGAAAAACACCAAATCGTTCCGTTGGTAAGACGCTTGTCATAGTTGCAGCTTTACCATGAGATTTATGAAAATCCTGTAAAGCTTTTAAATTAACATTTGAAAGTCCATCTCCATAAGTCAGCATAAAATCTTCTTTACCAATAACGTCTTCTGCTCTTTTAATTCTTCCTCCTGTCATAGTATCAATTCCGGTATCGAGAAAAGAGACTTTCCAATCTTCACATTCATCATTAAACAATTCTTTTTTTCCATGCTTGAAATCAATAAAAAACTCTTTTGAATTAAAAGGATAATTTAAGAAATATTCTTTTATGATGTTTCCCTTATAGCCAAGAAGAATCACAAAATCTTTAAATCCATAATAGAAGTAATGCCTCATAATATGAATCAGGATTGGGATTTGTCCAATTTCCACCATTGGTTTTGGGACTGAATTTGTTTCTTCTGAAAGTCTTGTTCCGAGACCACCTGCTAAAATAACTACTTTCATTTCGATTTTAAGATTTTAGTAAGCCACATTGGATAGTTGTTATCGTCATCATCATCTTTGTTTTTTTTAAAAAAGCTTTTTAGCCAATTAAAAAAACTATTCAAGAAAGTCATAATTCTCGAATTATACATTCATTAAGAATATTGTTTCCTAAATCATTTAGATGAACGGAATCACAAAAAATAGTATCTAATGTATTAATCCATTGATTTGAATCAAAAAAGCTTAAATCATTTTCAATTGCTAATTTTTCAAGGCCATTTGAGTATTTTGTATAGTAATTTTCATCTTTTAAGATTTTTGATACTTCAGGCCAATTTGTTTTGAGCTGCTTTCTTTCAAGATATTCTATTGTTGATTTTTCTTTTTTTGATATTTTTTTATTAGTCCAATAGATGAAGGGTTGAAGAATGAATATTAAAGAGATATCTAAAGACATTGATAGACTTTTATACAATAGAAAATTTCTTTTGTACTTATCTAGGGTGATATCAATTCCATTGATATCAGATATCTTTTCTTTTCTTTTAATTCCGGTTAAAAGTTCATTGAAACTTTTTTTTGAAAAAAAAGATTTAAAATATGTGTAGGAAATTCGTCTAGGAGAGTAAAAGGATAAATTTGAATTAAAAAATTCAAACCTATTATCAAAAAAATTAGCCTCGCCCTCCATAGTATTAATGTAAAGATCATTTATTCCACTGAGAAAAATAATTCTTTTAATTTTTTGAGTCTTTTCAATTAATTTTAAAAGATACATATATTCCTGAAGAGAAACACAACCCCTCACTCCAAGATTAATCCAAGTTTCTCCAGTATTTTTCATTAACATTGACGATAGGGTTAATTCATCAGATGAAGAGCCTACTCCAAAAGCTGTTGAGCCTCCAATAATGATGTTCAAAACTTCTGAGGTATCAAAATTACAAAAAGATTTTTCCTTGCCATCAAAAGAAGAAAATCTAAATCCCTCTTGATCTGTATTTATTTCTTTAGATGTAAAGTTTGAAGGACCTTTGAGCATTGCAAAAGGAGTTACTTCTCCAGGAGGCATCTCATCATAAGCTTTCATTTGAGGAAAGTTTTGGTGCTTTAAGTTAGTCAAGTTCAAACTCCTTCATCCAAGAAGAATCAGATTTTTCAACATTTTGATCCTTTTTCAAAACTATGAAGTTTCCTATTACTAAAACGTCCATTTCAGTCCTTTTGAAGCACCTTATACTTTCCTCTGGAGAACAAACAATTGGTTCGCCTCTTACGTTGAATGAGGTATTAATTAATACCGGACAACCTGTTCTGCCTTTGAAATTTTTTAACAATTTGTAAAAACGATTATTTGAATTTTCTGATACAGATTGGATCCTCGCGGAGAAGTCAACATGAGTAATAGCGGGTAACTCGCTTCTTTTTTCTTTCAAAAGGTCGAGCCCAAAACTTTCTCCTTCTACAGAACTTTTGGCAATTTTTTTTACGTCTTTGATTTCTGAGACGATTAGCATATAAGGACTAGGTTGTTTTAAAAGAAAATAAGCATCTAAATCTTCCTCTAAAATCGCAGGCGCAAAGGGTCTGAAACTTTCACGGTATTTAATCTTTAAATTCATTTTTGACTGCATATCCTCATTTCTAGGATCACCTAAAATACTTCTTGAACCTAAAGCCCTGGGACCGAACTCCATTCTTCCTTGATGCCAGCCAATGACCATTCCCTCTTCCAAAAGTTTAGAAACTTCAGAGAGAAGTAGACTTTCATCAGTATAGTCTTTATAAACGCAATTATTTGATAAAAGAGAATCAAGAATTTCTGATTCTGTGGACTCTTTTCCAAGAAGAGATCCTTTCATAGAATCTTCTTTATTTGTGACTCTTTTATTTTCTTTTTCACTGTAATAGTAATCTAGAGCAGCTCCTAAAGAGCCACCCGCATCTCCAGCGGCAGGCTGAATCCACAAATCATCGTATATCTTCTCAGATAATATCTTTCCATTAGCAACACAATTTAAAGCAACACCCCCTGCTAAACATAAATTTTGTTTGCCTGTCTCCTTTTTAGCCCTGAAGGCTAAATTCAACATTGCTTCTTCCAATACTTTTTGAGTCGAAGCAGCTATATCCATATCTTCTTGTGTAAGATTAGCTTCTTGCTTTCTAGGATCTTTTTTAAACAAATTAGAAAAATTTTTATCAAACATTTTTTTATCTGTCGCAAAGGTAAAGAATTCTCTATTTAGATAGAAAGAACCATCGTTATTTAAATTAATTAGATTATCTTTGATAAGCTCAACATATTTAGGCTTTCCGTAAGGAGCTAATCCCATAACTTTGTATTCCCCACTATTTACTTTAAAGCCTAAGAAGGAAGTTATTGTTGAATAAAATAACCCTAAAGAATCTGGAAAATCTATTTGAAATACTTTCTCCATTGTGGTTTCTTCAGCATTCCAAATAGTTGTAGTATTAAATTCACCAACGCCATCGGCTACTATAATTGCTGCTTTTTGAAACGGACTAGGATAAAAAGCACTTGCTGCATGAGATCTATGGTGCTCACTATAAACTAATTTTGAATCTGCCAAATTATAGCCGCCTTGCGATAGGTATTTTTTTACTTGCGCTCTCCATTTTCTTTTAGTGAAAAACCAAGCAGGGAAAGATTTAAAAATTAACGGAACACTTTTAGGAAAAAAATCTCTATAGGTTTTTAATAAGCGTTTATATTTTAATTGGGGATTTTCGTAAAAAGCTACTTTTTCTATATCATCAAAAGAAATAGATGCAAACTCTAAACAATTTTTTATACTATTTATTGGAAAAGATGGATCATGTTTAATTCTTGAAAACCGCTCTTCTTGAAAGGCACAAATTATTTCTCCATCCTTGATAAGAGCTGCTGCTGCATCGTGATAGAAACATGAAATGCCAAGAATGAACATATTTTATCTATTTTACTATAATTAAAACTTTATGATTCTAAGATATTTATATTTTCTTAAATATGTGAAGTTGACTCTTTGCTTTTCTAGAAAGAATCTGTCTGCCAAATACTCTTGGACTAAATTTTATTAGTTTCATGTTCCAATTGTTATCTAAATCAAAATAATAACTTTTAGTAGGTAAAGTGTTAATGGGTAAAAATTTCTTTATTTGTTTTTCTTTTCTTAAATAACCCCATAATGTGAAAAATCTATATTTTTGAAGATTGATATTTTTCAATACAAAGCTTTTGACAGTTCCAATAAAAAAACCTAATAAAGATCTGCATTCTTGCTCATAAATTATGAGATAACCTCCTTTTTTTAATAAGTTAGTGAGTTTAAATAAATACTTCTCTAAGTCTTCATCGGAAAAATTATATAGAGTTGAAACTTCATAAACTAAATCGAAACTCTCAAATTTTAAATCATCAAGAGATGATATATATTTTACTTCGTCAGACCAAAACTCAGATGATTTTGAAAATTCTTGTGCGGAAACTTCTAATCCCTTCTGAGCTAAATATTTTTCTGTTATACCTAATCCTGCTCCAGAAGAAAGAATTTTTAAATTATGAAAGTCCTTAAATAATTCAGAAATTATTTTAAATAAATTTTCGCCTGTAGATATTTTACTTTGAATAAATTTGTTTTCGATTAATGAGCTAGCTTTTCTCTTATCGATCTCTTCGTAAAGTCTTTTGTAAAAATTTGGAGCGGGTAAAAAATTTTTTGAAATTTCTAAGTCCTTAATTTCAGAAAATTTTAGGTTATGAAAGCTATCTACAAATATTTCCTCATTCATCTAAAGATTATAACAATAAGAAAAATCAAAATAGCAACATTTGATTCACTTACTAAATATAATGAATTGATGATTAATGATTTAGAAGCAAAAATAACGAATTTATTCAAAAGTTCTTTCATATACGGCTTGGGTAGTATTGCTCAATCGGGTTTAAATTTTATTCTCATTCCGATAATGACTTTATTTCTTACTCAAGAAGAATTTGGTGTTTATTCTTTGATAATGATGTCGGGATTAATTGCATCCACAATTTTTTATTTAGGCATAACGTCTGCTTTACCAAGATCCTATTTTGAATATTCTGACGAAAGGAAAAGAAAAATTATATTTTCTACAGGCTTAATGATCATAATTTTGGGAAGTATTTTTCAAATTCTAGTTGGATACTTATTCAAAGATAATATTTCTACCCTTTTATTCAGGGAAATATTGGAGACTGAGGCTATTTTTTGGTCTTTTTTTGCTGGCTCGATTGGAATATTAATTCAATATCTTTTAGGGTTTATGAGAATTTTGAAACTTGCAATTACATCTGTTTTTGTAAATATCTTGTCACTTCTTTTAAGCTTATTTCTAATCATATCTGCATTGTACCTTTTTCCAGAAAATAGAATTCTAGCAACGTTTATAGCCCTAACTATTTCCCAATTTATTTCTTTTTTTATAATCTCATTGATAATTGTTTCCAAACATTTTTTATTCAAAGTAGACTTTTTGGAACTAAAAAAGTTATTGGTTTTTGGAATTGCAACAGTTTTTGTTGCTGCAGGACATATGTTTTTAGAATGGAGTGATAGGTTTATTATTGAGCGCTTTATGACTGTTTCAGATGTAGGACTTTACTCTGCATCAGTGAGAATTGGTTCAATAATAAATGTTTTGATGATCGTTCCTTTTGTTCAAATTTGGAATCCAATGATGATGGAATACAAGAATGATAAAGATATCAAAGATTTTTTTTCAAGGATAATGTCTTACTTCATGATAGTTGGTTTAGTTTTTTTAATTCCTGGGATAATATTTTCTCTAGAACTTTCTTCTCTTCTGATAAATATAGAAGATATCAACTTTAATACGCTCTCGGTTATTACTTCATTATTCATGATAAGTTATTTTATTTATGGATTTTCAAATATCACTACTGCCGGAATTCTTTATGAAAGAAAGACTCATATTTTGCCTTTTATTTATATTGCCTTTGGAATCTTAAAATTTTATTTGGGAATGCTCTTGGTTAGCAACTTTGGATTAATTGGACTAAGTTTTATAGCTGTGCTGATATCAACATGTTTGCCGGTAACATTTTATTTTGTCTCAAAATCTTATTTCTCTTTTAATCCGCAAGTAAAAACAATTCTAAAATCTATCATGATAATTTTTTTACTTTTATTGTTTAAATATTATGAATTTTCAAATCAAGTAGGTTTTATTTTTAAAATGGCAATGATTTTATTTTTTTATTATTTTGTCTACACAAATTTCTTAAAAACAATCGAGAGGAGAAAAATTAGGATTTTTTTAAAATCTAAAATATTTTAATTCTTAAAATACTTTCTTATTGAATAGGCTAATCCAGCTTTCGTCACATTGGAAGATGCTAGATTTTTCCAACTTAAAGATGTTTTGTTTATATTACTATGTAAATTGCTAAAAATTAGATCTGAATTATGATTATTTTCGACATAGTTTCTACATAGATCTCCTATATTCTTTTTATTTGCAATTATCTCTTCTATTACAGTTTCTATATTATGAATACCGCTTCCTGAATAATTGTGATGAAGAAGTTCTGCTAAATTAAAACCTTTAGATTCAAACAGCCATTTATATTTATAATCACTGTTAAGGTTTTTAAAGCAAATGTCCAAGATGATTGTTGGAATACTGCATACTCCTCCCTCTAATGATGAAGTTCCCATGGCAAACAATATGTCAGTATTTTTGCTTAAAAAAGAATGAAGATCTGGGGTATTCAAATAATCAATGAATTTAAATTCTAAATTAGAATTTCTAGAATGTGATTTAATTTTTTCAAGATCTTCTCCTTGTCCAATGATGTTTATAATGATTTTTAAATCATGAACAGCTCTATAATCTTCAAGATCACTTATAACTTTTTCCAAAGATTTGGTTTTAAAATCTTCAACTCTTCCCAACCAGCTAACATTTAAGTTGTTCTGAAATTTTTTATTCATTTCTTTCAATCTTTTATTTATTGGGATGGGAATTGGGAGTTTTTCTGCTTTATTTATTTTTAAGTCTAAAAAAAATTCAGTATTTTTGATATTAACATCATCCATAAATACAACGGATTGATTCTTCAATAGTAAATTTAAAAATGTTATGGATTTTTTTTTATATTTTAGAAAAAATAAATTAATTACAAATTTTTTGTAAGTTAAATGATTTTCAAAAAAATTATAAAAAATTGGTATAGAGGGAATTAAATTATTTGGATGGCAATTCCAAAAAAAAAATCTTGTTTCTTCATGAAATTCTAAATTTTTATATATAGACCATGGAGTCATTAACTGCATTAAACATATGGAATTTTTTGGAATTTTTATTTTTGAGAGTGTGAAGTCTACTTTTTCAATATTATGATGATTGATGTTTTTTGACATAAAACCATCTTGGAAGTCAATTACTTTAACATTGTAATTTTTATCTGCGAACCACTCTGCAACTCTCTTAAAGAGAACTGAAACACCTCCCGCACCTTTGTAAGGAAATATAAGATAGAGATTAATATTCATATAGATTTTCTAAAAGTAAAAACCATGACTCTTCTTTCGCCTTCTTCAAGGATAGAACTCGAATGCAGGCTTGAAGTATCTATCAAGATCATTGAGATTGCATCTGATAAAAAGGCTACTTTATTTCTTTTTGTAAAATCAGAAATTTTATCATCAGCATAATATTGATCTTTTGTTCTTGTAAGCCAAAGCCATAAAAAAA
>MDTB01161141.1_pt1 | contig 17036 bp, 17 predicted proteins | sample 811161 | NCBI WGS metagenome assembly MDTB01 (sample SAMN05326650, study PRJNA326480) | marine metagenome | isolation source: seawater | place: Mediterranean Sea | collected 2009
TGCATACCTATTACAAGGCCAGCATAAATTATAAACATTGAAGCGGAGCCATACCTCCCAACTAAACTGCCATTAAAACTAAAATTCATCACCATTATGCTTATATATATTGATAATAATAAAAAAATTAAGCTATATTTTGATTTTGAGGTTAATTTAAAAAGCAGTATTAAAATTACAATTATAAAAATTACTTGAAGATAAAGATTATTTATTGGAAATAGAGCCAATAAGTTACCACCAAAAATTGAAAAAAATAAGAATTTATAATAATTATAAATAATCATAGAAAAATCAAATCCTTGAATGATTGACAATCTTTTTGGATTAATCAAATCTTGACTCGCATAACTAACTAACACATAAAGTTCATAAATTAATATAAAAGAGCCAAGCAGAGCAATGTATAGGTCTAATCTTTTTTTTGTGATTAAATATTTCAATAAAAATAAAGGTATAACAAACATGCAATAGGGACTTGTAGAAAAGGCAAAAAATAAAAAGATAATATTGAATGCAAAGTTTTTCTTAGAAAGTGAATTAAAATTAGTAAATATTAGAAATGGTGCCACCATACCAAAATACGTCATAGTGTTTATAGTATTTAGCCAAATTTCCGGATGATTTGAACTTGCGAAGAAAAAAATTATACATAATAAAAATCTACTTCTAGAACTTAGATAAAAATAGAAATTATTTTTAAGTATAATAAAAATACAAAATATAGTTGCAAAGTGTGATGAGATAGTTGTAAAAAAAGGAGCAAATTTTGGATCGATATATTTTACTATTGCAAAAATGAAATTAGTAAAAAACATATTAAAATTATCATTTTTTGCAGTGTAAGTTAACATTTCGATTGAAGATATTTTTTGTGTTACTCTAAACCACCTTTCCCCTTCCTCAGCCCAAAATCTTCCAAATTGAGTTACAATTTCAGGTGCTCTAAAAAAAAAGAGAATAGTTATGATTAGTAAAAAAAAGTAAATGTTTGGAAGTGGTATGGTGGATGGATAAGTGTCTTTGAACAAAGACTTGATTTTTAATAATTTATTCAAAGGATAACACGTATTAGACTTCTATTATTGCTAAAAGAAATTATTTTAGATATTGAGAATTTTTTTTTCAAAGACTCAATTTTTTGTTCATCTAGATTAATAAAATAAATATACGCATTATTCATGAGGGTAAATTTAGATAAAAATAAATTAAAGTCACTAATTTTTTTTAGTGGATCATTATAAATATATACTACTTTTTCATTGGCCATTAATAAATTAACATTCATGAAGTTTTTGTTTTGAATTTCAATATTCTTTGATTTTAATAAGTAGTTTCTGTTAAGTTTTGTGTAAATTTCTTCATTTAACTCAAAACCCACGATGTAGATTTTTTTATATTTGCCAAAATAGTAGAGGACTTTCCCATAGCCGCAACCGAGATCTATTATTTTTTTGGGATTAAAATTGTATATATCTTTGAATATGAAATTTAATAAGTAAAAGGTGATAGGAATAGGGTCAGTCGCTAATTCATTGCTAAATTTATTTATAGAATTAAATTTACTGCTGATAAATATTGAAAAATAAATTTCATAAATTATTATTTTGATAGCATGGTAGTTATAGTTTTGAAAAAGTGATATTATGTGTTTAATTATTGGCATAATTTTATGACTCCCTCTACAATCAAAAAAAAAATTAGTTTTATTCTTACTACTTTAAACGAGGTATCATATGTGACTGATACTATCAATATTATATTAGAAAAAATAAATCCATATGAAATAATTATTATTGATGATGGATCAACAGATGGAACCTTAACTTCGATAGAACAAATTCAAGATAAGAGAGTCAAATTATTTGTTAGAGAAAGTAAACTTGGATTGTCATCTGCAATATCTATGGGCATAAATAAATCCTCTGGTAGCATCATTTGTTGGATGGATACAGGAATGAATTATTTATTAGATAAATATTTAGAGGGAATAGAATTATGTGACACTGATAACAAAATTATTGTTTTATCAAGATATGTTCCAAATGGTTCTGATGAAAGAGTTTTTGCAAGGAAGTTTTCAAGCTATCTCATAAATAAATTCTGTAAAATTATTCTTAATCTTAAATTTAATGACTTTACATCAGGTTTATTCGTTATTCCAAAAGTATTAATGATGAAATATCCTTTCAAGAATAGTATTCACGGAGAATTTACAATTGAACACATATATAGATTAAATAAAAACGGAGTGAATTTAATTGAAATTCCATATAATCACCTAAATATAAACGAAGAGAATTCAACTTCATTCCAAAACTTATTTGATTTTATTAAATTAGGGTTCTTCTATGTGCTTTTTACTTTAAAGATAAAATTTAAATGACTAAAATTTTTTTACCAGTTTCAAGACCTTTAGTAGATAAAGATGATATAAACTTTATTACAAAAGAATGCCTCCAAAAAAATTTAGTGGGACCCTCAGAAATAATAAATAATTTTGAAAAAACTATATCTAAAGATCTTAACAAAAAATATGGCTTAGCTACAAATAGCGGAACATCTGCATTAATTACTGCGGTAGCATCTTTAAAGCTACCTAAAAAAAGTAAAATTTTAATTCCTAATTCTACAATCGTATCAGTACTCAACTCAGTTTTGATAAATAATCATATTCCAATTTTTTGTGATATCAATAATGATGATTGGAATATAACTTTTTTAGAAGTTAAAAGGATTTGTAAAATTCATAATATTTCAGCATGTATAATTGTTGAAAATTTAAATTCCTCACCAAAGGAATTAGATCTTATAATTAAATTTTTGAAAAAATCGAAAATAAAAATTATTGAAGATGCCTCAGAATCTTATGGCGGATCTTTTAAAAATATAAAATTTGGGTCTATGGGAGATATTATAACCTTAAGTTTTTATCCAAATAAACTTATTACAACTGGTGAAGGAGGTATGCTATTAACTGATAATAAAAAATATTTTGAATATTCAAAAAAACATATAAATTTATTTTTTAGTCAATCAAGAAACTTTAAACATTATAATATAGGATATAATTTTAGGATAAATTCTATTTCAGCAGCACTGGGCTTATCTCAATATAAAAAAAAAGATAGGTTTTTGATATATAGAAAAAAAATTTATAAGAAATATCTTGACGAATTAAATTGGAAGTATTTTAGAACTCAAAAAATATACAGCTTTATTGAGTCTAGCTATTGGGTATTTCCCCTAACTATTAATTATAAAAATTTTAAAGCAGCTGATCTTATTAACTATTTAGATAATCATAATATACAATCTAGGCATTTATTTTATCCATTATCTCAACAACCCCTGTTAAACAAAACAAAAAAAATGAATAATAGTTTAAACCTATATAATTATGGATTTTATATACCTCTAGGAAATGGGATTACTATTCCTGAAGTTAGAAGAACAATTAAAACATTAAATAATTTTTTTAATGATTACTAGAAGAGTCAATTTTTCTTAAATCACTCTCACACATAATATTTATTAATTGTTGTATATTTACTTTTGGAGTCCAGTTAATCAATTTAGCTGCTTTTTTTGCATTACCCATTAAAAAATTTACATCAGTTGGCCTAAAATACTCCTGATCAGTTTCAATATATTTTTTGTAGTCTAAATCAAAATAATTGAATGCTTTTTTTGCAAAATACTCTACTGAATAACTTTTTCCAGTTGCAACTACCAAGTCACAAGGTTTTGCTTTATTTAGCATTCTCCACATCATTTCAACATACTCTGGGGCATATCCCCAATCTCTTTTGGCAAAAAGATTACCTAAGAAAAGTTTTTTTTGAATTCCAAATTTTATTCGTGCAGCAGATAAGGTTATCTTTCTAGTCACAAATCTTTCATCTCTTCTAGGGCTTTCATGATTAAAGAGTATCCCACAATATATGTCTAAATCATATGCTTCTCTGTAGTTTTTACACATATTATGGGCTGCTAATTTCGATACCGCATATGGAGACTCTGCGGAAAAATGAGTTTTTTCACTTTGAGGCGCTTTCATATTGCCAAACATTTCAGAGGTACTAGCTTGATAAAACTTTATCTTTTTTCCAGTACGATCTTTAAATTTTTTTATGATTTCTAAAAGTTTTATAACCCCACCGTAGTTAATATCTGATGTATAAAGTGGAATTTTAAAAGAAACAGCCACATGACTCTGAGCTGCTAAATTGTATATCTCATCAGGATTTATTTTATGTATTAATTCCTCAATGCTGCTTGGCTCAATTAGATCTCCATAAATTAATTTAAAACTACTTCTTTTTTTTATGCTAAGTTTTTCAGAGTATAAATGATCAATTCTATTAGTATTAACAAAACTCGTTCTTCTCAAAATGCCATAAACCAAATATCCTTTAGATAAAAGTAATTCAGCTAGGTAAGATCCATCTTGACCAGTAATACCTGTGATGATAGCTTTTTTTTTATATTTCATGTTAAATTATTTTTATCATAAATCTAATTTGAGTGCAGTATTAATTAGGTCGTCCAGATTACCTAAAAATAATACATTTCATACTAAGAATTCTGATACCATGCAACTTGGAGAGTTGTATTTTAAAAAAGGTTCTTTAGTTGAACCTCATATGCATTTACTCAGAAAAAGAACAGTTTTTAGAACTACTGAAACTCTTATTATAAAAAAAGGAAATTGTGACATTTTCTTATATGACAAAAAAACAAAAATTAAAAAATTTAATTTAAAATCTGGAGATATTATATTATTAAATAACATCGCTCATTCAATTGAATTTAAATCTAACACTCATATTGTAGAAATCAAACAAGGGCCTTATAGTATTAAGGGTGACAAAATAAAATTTAGAGAAATAAGCAATGAGAAATAAAAAAATCAAAAAATGTCGATTATGCTCAAATCAGAAACTTAATATTTTAAAAAATTTTGGAGACTTTTATATAAGTAATTTTGTAAATAAAAATAAAATTAAATCTTCCAAAAAAGCTCCTTTAAATTTAGTCAAATGTACTAAATGCAAATTAGTCCAATTAGAACATACCGCTCCTATGGAACTAATGTATACAGGTCATTATTGGTATAGGTCTGGTGTTACTAAAACAATGATTGACCAACTCAAAGAGATATCTTCAATTGCAAAAAAATATACAAGAAATATTCATAAACCAACTATATTAGATATTGGAGCTAATGACGGTACTTATTTAAAAAATTTTTCGAAAGATAAATATCACACAATTGGAGTTGAGCCAGCAAAAAATATGACTCAATCCTTAAAAAAAAACTGTTCTCTATCTATTAATGATTTTTGGAATATAAAATCTCTAAAAAATAAATTACGAACTAAAAATGCAAGAGTTTCTGATTTTACAACTGCTCTTGGAATGTTTTATGATTTAGAAGAGCCTAATAAATTTATTAAAGATATTGCTCTTTCATTAAAGCCCAATGGTATATTTGTAGCTCAACTTATGTGCTTAAAATCTATGCTTGAAAAAAATGATTTCGGAAATATTTGCCATGAGCATTTAGAGTACTATAGCTATGAAACGTTAAAATATATGTATGAAAATAATGGTCTTGAAATTTTCAAAGTAGAAGAAAACGAAATAAATGCGGGCAGTTATAGAATATATGCAATACTTTCAAGCGGCAAAGGTAGTATTTCATATAAAGAGAACGTATCTAATAGAAGAATAAAGAAATTTATTGACGACATTGAAAAATCAAAAAAAAATACAGTCAATTTTATAAAAAAAGAAGTTTCTAAAGGTAAAAAAGTTTATGTATATGGCGCCTCTACAAAAGGAAACACAATTCTTCAGTATTTTGGGTTAGATTCTAATTTGATCCCATTTGCTGCTGATAGAAGCCCAGAAAAATGGGGTAAATATACTGTGGGTACTGGAATTAAGATTATATCGGAGAACGAGGCTAGAAAATTAAAACCAGATTACTTTCTTGTGCTGCCATGGGGATTTATTGAGGAATTTAGAAAGCGTGAAAAAAACTTTTTGAACAAGGGTGGTAAATTTATTTTACCTTTCCCTAACTTTAGTTTAGTTGAAAAATAAAAAAAAATTATTTGTTCATATTGGTGTAGATAAGACTGGCTCAACTTCTATCCAAACTTTTTTTAGAAAATATGAAAAAGAATTAAGGAAAAAAAAAGTACATTATTTTTCAAATAAATTTGGGAATTTATATCATTTCAAGATCAAAGCATTATTTCAGGATGCCAAATCGTCTTTTATTGAAAACCGTTTAAAACAAGATCAACTAGATAGATCTATAATAAAGAAACAAATCATCCAAGAAATAAAATCTAACATAATAATGTGTGATACTTTTATTATATCTCATGAAGATATTTTTCATTATACTGAAAATGACTATGAGCGTCTAGTAGTTTTTTTTTCTGAATATTTTGATGAAATAACACCAATTTTTTATATGAGAGAGTATGTTGCATACTTCATAAGTAAAAAAACTCACAAATTAAAAACTTTCTTCGGAGCAGATAGAAATTTTTATTTAAATGCCAAAGTTTATAATTACTCAGATATCATAAACAAACTTAATTTATGTTTTAAAAAAATAACTTATGGTATTTATGATAAAGAAAATCTTTATAATAATAATGTTATTTTTGACTTTCTTCAAAAATGTGAATTAAATCATATTATTAAAGATCAAAGTTTTGATAAAAACATATATGTAAATGTGAATCTAGACACAAAATCTTTAATAAATCTTTATTTTTTGAATAAACATTTAAATATTTTACAGAGATTTAATTTGAAAAGATTAAGGAAAATTATATTTGAAGAATTGGACTCAAATAAAGGCAGAGGCATTAAATTAAGTAAAAAAGAGGTAAATACCATAAAAATGAGAACTCAAGAATATGAAAAAATTTTATATGAACAATACAAGATAAAATTTAAAGATTTTAATAGTTATGGACCATATACTTTTTCAAAATTTAATTTAATCTTAGGGTTTTTAAGCTTTACTTATTTTTTTTTTAAAATTTTAATATATTATTTACTCGCAAAAAAAATTCCATTTATCGATAACTAAATTTAATGAGAAACTATTTTAAAACTTTGTTTAATTTTTTATTTGATAAAAAATATTTTCAAATAGCTTATCTTGATCTAAAAGGTAAATATAATCAATTTTTTATCGGTATATTTTGGAGTGTTTTGCAATCTATGATTTTTATAAGTTTTATTGGATCGCTGTTTTCAATAGCATTTAAAGTCGATTATAAAGAAATGATGCCTTACTTTGCTGTTGGATATGTATTTTGGATGTTTTTCTCAGGATTGTTTAAAGATGGTTTTACTTTAATTATTGGTTCTAGAGGTCTAATGAATAGCTTACATGATATGTTTATTTTTCAGTATAATAGATTAGTAGCTAAACATTTATTAATCTTATTCTTTCATATTATTCCACTTGTAATTTTTTTATTTTTTCTTCAAATTAATATTAATTTTACAATCACTATATTATCATTTACTTTGTTGTTTTTTTTTCTACTTCCATTAACTCTCTTATTCTCACTTATATGTTTATTATTCAGAGACTTAATTCCTTTTTTATCAAGTATATTACAATTAATGTTTTTTATATCACCTATTGTCTGGAAAAGAGAATTTTTAGGAGAGTATATGTATCTTCATGACTATAATCCATTTTATGTTACCATACAAATAGTAAGAGATGGATTAATCAACAATACATTGCAACTTAATTATTATATTTTTATTTTTATTTTATCTCTTGTTTGTTATGTGCTTTCATTCCATTTATATAATAAATACAAAAATAAGATGGTATATCTAACATGAACCCTTTAATCCTAATTGAAAATTGTACTGTTGAAGTTCAAAATAAAAAAATATCTCATAAAATACTGAATTCAATTAATTTTTCAGTTAATGAAGGTGACTTTTATGGCATTTTAGGAAAAAATGGCTCCGGTAAGACATCTTTAATCAGATTAATGTCTAAAATATATCCACCAACATCAGGTTTTTATGAAATTAAAAATAGTTTTTTCCCTTTTATTACTATTGGAACAGGGGCTAATGGTGAATTAAGCGGAATGGATAATCTTTTTTTATTAGGTATTTTTTATGGAATATCTAAGAAAGAAATAAATAACAATTTTGAGCTTATATTAGAATTTAGTGAGCTTGGTGATGATATTTTTAAACAATTTAAAAATTACTCCTCAGGAATGAAGGCTAGGCTTGTTTTTTCTCTTTTAAATCTACTAAATCCTGAAATAGTTTTAATAGATGAAAAAATTTCAGCTGGAGATGAAAATTTTCAAAATAAGATAATTCATCATCCTAATAGTTTTTTTAAAAAGGCGAAGTGTGGAGTCTTTGCTAGTCACTCTAACGGTCATTTAAAAAGGTTTTGCAATAAAGGTATTGTAATGGATCAGGGAAAGATTGTTTTTAATTCAACCATGGATGAAGCTATTGATTTTTATAAAAAAAATTATGTGCAAAAATAAATTTTAATTATTAGCGTTAAAATAAATTATCTTTATCTATTTTCTTTTTTAAATATCTACTACTAATTATAGATGAGTATAGAAGAGATAATCTTTTAAATACCAAATATATATCCAAAGTCTTCCATAGAGCTTGAAATGTATTTAACAAAATATATACGAAAAAATTTAAATAAAAAACCCATGATTTTTTTAGATTTACAGACTCCAAGAAATGATTTCTGCATTGATAAAATAGTTTAGTTTCGTCTGTGAAAGGATTAAAAAGAGAATTTAGTCCTTTAAATTCTTGAATTTGATACTGACTAACCTCATCATTATATTTTTCAGAAACTGGATGAATGACATCTTGATCATAAATTTTCAAAATAAAACTTTGATAGATAGGTATTCCTTTTTTTACTAATTTCCTAAAAAAATTATGATCATCCGCATAAAGTTGGTATTTGATTTCGGGGAGATCTAAATATTTAAGTTCATTTGATCTTATTATCGCTCCACCAAAATGAGCTTTGTCACATTCACAAATCATAACTCTACCCTGATCATTAATTGTAGGTTTTTTTTTAAAGTATTTATTCATGATTAATTTCGTTATTGACCAATTGAAAATTGAGTTAGAAAGATCATAATTTAACAATCCAAAAGTTAATTGGTTCGTCCATTCAGCTCTATTTACCCTATGTGATAAAACAATAAACTTATGATCAATTATCGAATTAATTAAATATTTAATAGTTATTTCTAATTTTTTTTGAAAATTGTTTTCAAGAAGCAAATCATCATCGAGAATTATAAAATATTGATTTTTAACTTTTTGAAAATTATCTTTTAAAAATTTGATTAAAAAAAACATTCCAGATGTACCGCCTGTGTTTAGATTTTTTGGTACTAACTTAACCTTTGGTATTTTAGATGCCAGATTAAGTAATTCTTTATTATCTGTATTTCCATTCTGGATTATGAGTATTTTATTTAAATCATTGCCTTCTAAATTGTAAATAAGCTTACTTAAAAAGTTAATTCTTTCAGAGTTGGTTAAAATAATAGCGTTGAGAATCATTTCATATGATGCTTTCTTAAAAGGGCTATATTTTCTCTAGCATTTCCAAATTCGTTTAAGTTGTTAATTTTAATTGAGCTGTTTTCAAGTAAATCTGATAGAAATATTTGATCTCGTGAGGGATATTGTAATATTAAATCCCACCATTGATTAAATATATTTTTATTTTCATCGTTATGTTTTCTATAAATAAAACTAGCTTCGTAAAAAGAACTAATATTTTTAATATGGTAATTTTGAAAATAATTTAAGATGTTTATTTTTTTATATTCCTCAGTGTGCTCTGATTTAATCAATTCAATTATTTCTGTAAATGTATTATTGCGTTCGGGATGTAAGAAAATACCTAAATCGTAGTTTTCACATTCTTGTATAATTTTTAATAAACTATTTATATTTTTAAAAATATAATTTGAGTCGATATAAAGCGAATGTGAAAATTCACTAAAATATTTCCAGGGCATTGCCTTTAAATATCTAGATCTTAAAAAATCACTATCTAGCGATTCTAGGGTTTCTAACCTAATATTTTCCCATCCATCATTTGAAACAGTTAGGTCATCAGTGATACAAACAAATTTAATATTAGAATATAAATGATTACTTATAGGTAGAAGTTTATCATAATTTCCAAACAAACATGTATAAATAACTAGGTCATTTTTATTGAACTTTTGATCTAAATCATCTTGTTGAATTAGATTTTTATTTAATTTATCGTAAAATAAATTTTTATTTAGTGATTTACTAAAGATTTTAGAAAAAACTCCATTCTTATTTTTGATAAGTTCTATTGCTGAATTATAATCTTTCATATAGATAAAATTCTTAATTTTATGAATGCTATCTTGCAAAAAACGATGATCATTATTTCTAAAATTTATATTAACTTTTAATATTTCCTTTAACTCATTATTTTTTTTATCTAAAATTTTTTGAAGTAAATTTTTTTCATCTATATAATTAAAATATTTTTTTAAATAAAAAGCAAATTTTTGTTCATAGTTGTTATAAAAAAATTCAAAGTTATCTATCAAAAAATTGTCTAAATATTTCTTATATTCCAAATTATTGCTTAAAATGATGCAGCCATAAAATTTATTAAAAAAATCAAAATTCCAAAGATTATTTTTATTGAATTCTTGAAGGTAAATTTTAATAAATTTGTTAAACTCATAATTATTAATTAGATGAAAATAATTTTTAATTAATTTTGTATTTGTTATCTTATTTTTTATATCAAATAACAAATTTTCATAATTTGGTAATAAAACTTGAAAATTTTTTTGCATAAAAAAATTAGTTGTTCTTTCTTCATGAAATCCAATTAATAAAAAATGCATTTTTATAAGCATGTCATGAGAGGGCAATTTGTTAGTATTAGCATAAAATTTAAAGTAGGTGCTTTTATCTAGCGAAATAATATCTATAAATTTGAAATAAGAGATAAAATCAAATTTTAATTTGATCAAAATTCTTAGAGTTTTTGGAGAGTAATAAATAATTTGTAGAAAAAAAGTTAAGTGTTGGTTATTTCTAAAAAAAAGAATTAGGTATTTATTTTTTTTTATAAGATTTTTCATCTAAATATTTGTTGAATGAAATAAGTCCTTTTTTAAGTGTCATTTTAGGTTTCCATCCTAAAATTTTCTTAGCCTTTGAATTTGATGGGTTTCTTACGCTAATATTGTTTTTATCTTGTTCTATTATATTCGGTTTAATTTTTAAAATTTGAGATGATATTTCTATAATATCCTTCATGCTGATTATTTCATCTCCTGAAATATTTAGAACTTGATTTGTTTCTAATTTTAAGGATTTAAATATTGCTGCACAAATATCACTAACATGAATAAATCTTCTCGATGATTTTAGAGAGCCAACTGTAATTTCATTATTATTGTCTTTTAAAGATTTGAAAATTGACTCGACTGCACAAAGATTAACATCTTTATTTCCATAGATTATTCCAAATCGAAGTATGATTAATTTTATATTATAGAGGGTGCAATAATATTTTAAGAAATCTTCACCAACCCTTTTAGATAAGGCATAGCTTGAGCCTAGTGTTTCTACATCTACAATATCATTTTCTTTTTGTGATCTATTAGTTTTTTGACCATATACCCACTCTGAGGATGCAAAAATTATTGTTTTTGATTTTTTTGCTTTTGCTATTTCTAAAATATTTAAAATAGACAAGATGTTTGTTTCATAGGATTTTTTTATATTATTTGCAAAGTTCTGCGCAGTTGAAACAGCGCCTAGGTGAATGATATGATCGACTTTTTTTGATTTAATGTGATTTATTTTTAGTTTATTTAGATCTGAAATAATGAAGTTTTTTGATTTATGATCAGTCTTTATATCACTAAGAGTGAGTAAATAATTTTTTTTATTAAAATTTTTAATTAAGTTTTTTGCTACAAAAGAGCTAGCTCCTGTGACTAGAATATTTTTTTTCATTATTTATAATTTTTTCTATAAGGTATTTATGGTCAAATTTTAATTTTATTGATGTATAAATTAAAACTTTTCTAACGTCCAGTTTAAATTTTCTTTTAAACCTATCTTCGTCATTTTCTTTCGAAAAATATATTTTTGATCTATTATTATGAAAATAGCTCTTAAATTTATTATGTAACTTTCTATAAAAAAATTTCATGGAATATGATTTTTCATTGCCTAAATTTATTATTTCATTGATATCAATCTTAGCGGCCAGTCTGATGAGGACATTAACCAAATCATCTAATAAAATAAAACTTCTATATGATAAGAAGTTTTTGACATGAATACTTTCATTATTCATAACAGAATAAAGTATAGTTCCAATCAGAGATTTTTGATGGTTTTTAGGAATGACATTAGATATTATAAAATGTACGTAAATAAAATTTTTAATATTGATATTATAATTTTCTTTCAAAATTAAGTTTTTATAAAACTCATAAGATCTTCTATGTTCATGATTTATTATTTTTTCTTCAGTTAACAAAGATCTATCGGAGCTATATTCTTCTATTGACCCTGCAAAAAAAAATTTAATTTGAAAATCTTTTGATCTTTTTTTTAAAATTTTAATTAATCTCTTTGTATTTTGATAATTTTTTTTCTGTAGACTTTCTCTATTTGGTTCAGACATTCCACCCCATCCAAAATGATAAAAAACTATTTTTCTCGAAGGTAATGTATCCAAAATTTTATTTAAGTTTTGTTCTTTAAAGTAATTGCAAACAATTTTTTTTCTTTTTGAACAATTTAATTCATCAAAACTCTCATTTAGATTATTTTTATTATATGAAAGGCCAATAACTAATTTTCGTTCTTCGCTCAGGCTATTAAAAAGTGCAGAAGCAATTTTTCCATTGCATCCAGTAATAAAAAATATCATATTTAACTCAATGTTATCTCAACAAATCAATATAAACCTTATCAATGTTAGAATAAAACAACTATTATTAAATTCTATGCTTGGCTCTAAAATATTTAAAATACCTGTTCATTTAGCATTAGGTCATGAGGCGATAGCGGTTAGTTTGACTGGATTAAATCTAAAATATTATCAGCTAGTATGCACTCACAGAAATGTACACCATAATTTAGCTAGAGAGACAGACTTCAAGAATACTATCTTAGAGTATAAGTTGTCAAAAAAAAGTGTTTCTAAGGGAAAATTTGGTTGCATGAATCTTCCTAATGAAAATAAAAATCTTCTGTATTCCTCAAGTATATTGGGGAATAACTTGGCTATTGGTGCTGGAGTTGGATTAGCAAACATCAATCAAAGAAAAAATAAAATTATTGTGATATCTACTGGTGATGGCGCATTAGAAGAAGGTTCTTTTTATGAAACAACTCTTTTTCTGAAAAGTCAAAAAATACCTTCAGTTTTATTGGTTGAAAATAACGAGTGGTCTATGTCCTCTCTTATAAATGAAAGACGAACCACAATTGATCTAAATAAATTTGCATCATCTTTTGGTATCAATTATTACAAGCTCTCTAGCAATAATGTTCAGGAATATTATAAATTTTTTTACAAAATATCTCATCAGTTGTTAAAAAATAGTACCCCAATAATTATAGAGTGCATGGTTAAAACTCTCGGTTTTTGGAGAGAGGTAAAAGATGATTTTCCAAAAGGTAAATTCATCAATTATCATCATGGTCACTCACCAAGCGCAAATTTTAAAAAATCTGGTATTTTATTAAATAATAAAGATGATCCTTTGTATGTTCTAAACAGAAAAATTGGAAAAGAAAAATATAATTCAATTTTTAACAAACAATATAAAAAATTTAAATCAAATGCAGTCTGAAACTTATATAGCTTTTATCAATAGATTGATAAATTTCTACTTGTCTAATAAAAAAAATACTATTGCATATGGTCAAAATATTTGCACGGGAAGTTCGTTTAGTGGTATGACTAGGGATATATTATCAACTGGTTGTAAAGTTATAAATTCACAAGACTCAGAAAATCTCTTAACTGGCATTGGGTATGGAATGCTTTTAAATAATCAAAGCTCCGTATATTTCTTGAAACAACAAGATTTTTTATTTTTAGGTTTAGATCATATGGTTAACTCATACAACTTAATTAAATTACAAAAAAAATTTGAGAAAAATTTTTTTACAATTTTTTTTATTACTGTTGATAGTGGTTTCGAAGGTCCTCAGTCTAGGATCAATAAACTACCTTCAATATCATCTCTTACTAACATTAAATCATACTGCATTAACAATCAGCATGATGCTGAAGTAATTTTTAGGAATTATTTTTCCACTAAAGGTGTCAATTTGATCAGCATCAGTCAGAGAATGTTTAAAAAAGCTATAATTAGGTCAAAATATTATAAATTAGTAGATAAAGTAAATTGTTTAATTGAATATTCAAAAGGTTCATCAACTTTAATACTTTCAACAAATTTTGCGTTTATTCAGGCTGTGGAATTTATAAACACTATCAATCTTAAAGAAAAACTTACTCACGCTCATATGTCTAGTCATAATTTTGTTAAAAATAAAAAATCTACAAATTATTTTAGTAAATTTAAAAAAATAATTGTCGTAAATGATGCTAAATCTGGAGACTATAAGCTACTAATATCTTTATTTGAAATAACTAAAAAATTATTATACCTCGAAAGTTCTGATGACTTGAATAATTTAACTCCTAATCAGGATAAATTTGCTATTGATATAAATGCTATCAAAAAATTTAAGAATTAATGACTGACAATGACAGTTTACATAATCCATTACTAGATAAATTTTTATCTAATTTTAATAATTTACAAAACTATAATTTCTTAATCTTTTTAAGGAGAATAAAAGATTTTATTCCAATTTTATATTCATTAAATAAATTAAATATTAATCTCAATAATAAAAATTGTATTTCCTTGGGTGCAGGTTCAGGAGATATTGAATTATTTCTCTCTTATATTTTCAATTTTTCAAAATTTGATTTATCCGATCACAAAATTAGCTCACAAAAAAATTTAAATATAATAAATTCATCTCAAAACTACAATTTTAAGGTATTTGATGTAGACAATGAAAATCCATATGAACTTGAAAGCTATGATATGGTTATGTCAACCCAGGTAATTGAACACATTAAAGATTATAAATCATTTTTTAAGCTTAAATCTGAATTATTGAAAAAAGATGGAATTATAATTTTATCTACTCCCTTTTTTAATTCAAAAATAAAACCACCAAAATTACGTATGCAACGAGAATGGGATCTTCATCAACATTTTCATCCAGGGTTTGATTTTAAAAATATAAGTACTCTTGCAGAAATAAATAATTTAGAAATCGTTTACTCTTCATATAGTTCATTTATTTATGGCGAAGAGTCGTTATATGAAGCGTTTTTAAGTTCAGCAGCAATTTATGACGCCAATCTTGAAACTAGCTTTTTGAAAGATATTTTAAAGCTTTTTTATAAATCGCATTTACTTTGCCTTAGAAAAAACCTCAATCAAGCAAAAGATATTTTTTGTATTTTAAAGAAAAACTAATTGATCTTTATTTTCCCACAGTAGTCAATAAGAAGAAGCAACCATATCTGATGGGTATTTTCAATTATGTTGAAGTTTTTTGAGTTAGCTATGAGATTCATATGACCTAGTTTTGAGAGCTTATTATTTCCATTAAATCCTGTTAAAGTTACAATAATTGCTTTTTTGGATTTTGCTACTTTCGCAGCGTTTATCATATTTTGCGAATTACCCGAGCTACTTATTAAAAAAATTAAATCATCTTTTTTTATGAACCTTTTTATACAATTGCTAATCCAATTATCCCAACCAAAGTCATTTGCAAAACATGTTAATAAGTTATCATTATTAAAGTTTATATTTTTCAAATTTAATTGTTTAATTAAATCACTTCCAAAATGGTTGGCTATTGAACTGCTACCACCATTACCAAAAACATAAATGAATTTATTTTTTCTCAAAATTAATTTAGATATCTTTTCCAATTCTGAAAAATTTTGGTCTAAAAAAGTTTCATTTAACTTATTTAGCCAATTAAGAGAGTAATTATGAATTTTCATTAATTTTATAATATTTAAAATATTCACTAAAGTCTACTAAGGGTTCTTTGCTCAAACTCCCATTAACTCTTACTTTAGGCTGATTATAATGCATTTTTTTATTCCAATCTAATTTGACTATTTTATTAGTATATTTTTCATAATTTTTTTTAATAAATTTAGCAAACTGTAAGTTGGATACGCTAAATTCAGTTGGGTAAATAATTTTAGATGAATTTGATAAAACTAATTTTGAATAAATTTTTCCAAGGTTTTTTATATAAATATTATCTCTAACATAATAAGGGAAACGAATATAAGGTGTTTCATTTTTTTCCCAGGTGCCAATTAAATAGCTTAGAAACCTCCTCTCTTCTAATTCACCCCATGGATTTGGAATAACTATTCTCGAAGCAGGAATTTTATTTTTTTGAGATAATTCATAAATAAGATCATTTGTAATTTTTTTGCTAATACCATATTTTCCAATACATTTATTTAGTTCATTGCCTTGAAAAATAGAGTCACTTAAGATGATTTTAACTTTTTTATTTTTTAATATTTGAAAAACCTCATCAATATTATTTAAATTGCTTTTAAGAGCATTAGATATAGAAAATTCATTCTCACTATTATAATTTTTAGTATGTGTGCCATGGATGCATAATATGAAATTATTTTTTTCGGCAATGAGATTTAAATATTGTTTTGAACCAAACTTAATACTATTGTGACAAATTGCTTTTTTATTTCTCGATATAAAATTTAATCTTAGTCTTTGAAGTCCTGAGTAATTTTTTTTTGTCAATAAATAATTAACTTTTGATATTTTATGGCTAGCGCA
>MDTB01067383.1_pt1 | contig 17035 bp, 19 predicted proteins | sample 811161 | NCBI WGS metagenome assembly MDTB01 (sample SAMN05326650, study PRJNA326480) | marine metagenome | isolation source: seawater | place: Mediterranean Sea | collected 2009
AATTTGAGATAATATATATATGAACGATGGGGGAAGGGCTTTCATCGTTCAAACAACAAAGTGTCGAGGAGACAACAAAATGCAAAGAGTAGTAAGCAACATTCAAAATCTTGGTTTCACCATCAACAACGCACCAAGCGAGGACAAGAAGGTCAGAGCAGGTGGTATCATTCTTGACCAAACCATTGTCAATGGTCAATCCGAGGGCGTGTCGGTTCGACTTATCAACGGCAGCAAGAAGACCGCAGCCGTCAAGCTAGACCGAGCAGCACTATCGGATCTTCTCGCAGCAGTACAGGAAGTGCTCGCGACCGAAGAATAAAAAACGCTATAGGCTTTTGGGGTTGAGCCTTACCTTCCATAATCAACCCCGTTTCATTTTGCGAGAACAATAAAAAAAAGAAAGTAAAGTATAATGTTTATTCAGTCAAACGCAGCACAATCAAACGCACACAAGAATGGTTTATGTATTGCTCAGAGAAGAGGTGGAAGAGAAACTCTAGTACAGTGGAGCAATGGTGATCAACAATGGTGTCCTACTTCAGACCTTGTAGGCAGAGTGGTACTACTAGGGGATGCTACCTACAATGGCTAGAAAAAAGACAAAGGTAAAGGTAAGCTGGGTTAAAACAAAAAAACGATAAGGTGCGGGGAGGATACTGCCCTTTCATAGAAAATTCATTATAGAAAAATGAATAGTGGTACCTTGTGGTTTAAAGTGTTAGAAAGTGTAATAGGGTGTTACGACTTAGTACACCCGTCACATAACTAACGATTGGAGTGTTAGAATGTTAACGTGCAATACTGTTATTGAACTGCGCATCGCATATGATCTTGGTGCACATATGCCTGAGATGCACGATTTATGGTGGTTTTTCTTTAACTGCAATCTAATAGCCTAGGCGTTAGTTAGCTAACGGGCCCGCGTAGTGGACGGTAGAAACACGCGGCGTATCAAGTAGATGGTGGGGACTTGGTTATATTGGCTTGCTCGCCCTAAGAGCAACCTAAACTCAGAGCGTTCAAACGGCAATTTTCGGGAGTACAAACAAAGAAACCCGACTCAGCACTAGAGGCCAAATCGGGTTTAGGTGGGAATCGTTAATTTATTTACGCTTGGTTTTTGACCAGCTTGTGCGGACTCTAGCCATGGTCGCACCACCTCATTTGTGGTGGTAGGTTGAGCATGCGTCTAGCATTCTCACTGGCGCGGGCATAAGTAAGCCTAGGCACGATCAGCTTTCGAGCGCCTTGTGTCCAGTCTTCACTAACGGCTTTTGAGTAGGGGTCGACCCATAGTATTACACTTGAACGCATTATAGCAAACCTCCTACGACACATAGTGCCAACATACCAACAACAAACGAGTCGTGTACAAGGTCCAACAATGGCCGCTGTACTTGCTTTTCAATCCATAACATCATAACATACTCCGAGAACAATTAAATAAAATAGTAAAGTAGGCTAGTTTCAAGTCATAGCCTAGGACCGATGGACTAGTGAGACTCAGTAGCTAGAATCTCCTGCAATGCTTCCGCAAGATCTTGACAAGCTTGTCGGTCGAGCTTTACAGCACCAGACTTCTTCGCGCCATTGATAAGGCGGAATGAGACTACAGCCGACTTACCATTTAGAATGGTTTGGTCGATTGTCATACCAGCTTTGCCGTCCTCGTTAGAGATAGCAAGACCAAGATTTACGATGTTAGATTTGTTACGCTTCAATGCCATGATAGGCTCCTTCAATTTGTGGGCTTCCAACCCGTTTTGTGGAGCAAGTCACCCTATGTTCCTTGCCTCCTTATAGTACTATTATATCATTTTACGGGGACAATCTCAAATCCCCCCGCTATCCCCCCGGAATCATTAGGAAAAAACGACACCCACGAAAACACAAAACGTGCCCGTAAAGACTCTAATGATTTCAACTACTTACGCTACCTACAGGCAGGGAAAGGTAGGCAAAGATAACCGTTACACCTACATAAACCGACATGTAAATGAAGTTTTTTTTCTTTTTTTTAAATTATTTTTCTTTTTTTTCATTTTATTTTTAATGTAGGTAAGGGTGCTACTACCCCCCCTCCCCCCGTACACGTAGCCGAATGTAAGTCTTACGCATACATGTAGGGAGATGTGCGCGGGCAGATACACGTTCAATACGGATGAGATTTTCCGAGATTTCGGCTTCCTATAAGCTATTTAAAGAGTGTAGAGGAGATACCCCATGAAAATCACCAAAAAAAATTTAGAGAATATTATAAAAGAAGAGATTGACAACATTTTGCAAGAGCAAGAAATAACAACCGAAGAAGCGATTGAAATAATTCGAAAGCTTACAAAACAGGTTAGAACATTAGAAAAGGAACTAGAAACACTAAAACCCGGAGAAATAAGGGTTGGGCCAAACGAGCCACCGAAATACGGACCAGACACAGTGAGTTTTGGATCAGGACTTCCAGACACCACTAAACCAGACTTGGTAATAAAAAGGCGCAAAAGTCCTTAAAACAATGAAAACAATAAGAATCGGGAACAAGACCCTAAAAGTAAGACTCGCCACAACACCAAAGCAGCAAAAGCAAGGTTTAATGAACATACAGGGAATGCCACCAACACAGCTGCCAGCAAACGAAGGCATGTTGTTTGTTTATCAAAGAGAAGAGATGATAAGCTTTTGGATGAGAAACACAACGTTGCCTCTTTCTATTGCATTTATTGATAAAAAAGGTTATATAACAGAAATAAAAGATATGGAACCAGGTTCGGATGCTAGTGTAAGGCCTGAAAGACCTGCGCAGTTCGCTTTAGAAGTAAATCGTGGGTGGTTCTCTAAAAACGATGTAAGAGTGGGCGACAAGGCTGAACTCGGCCTTCGGATGATCCGGATATCTATCCAGCCAAAGGTGTACACCGAAGAGTAAACTACTTAGGGTATGGACAACCCCCAGCAAATCATAGAAACTACTGAAACTATTATTACCGACATGATTGGTCATTACGGCTGGATGTTTTTTGCAGCGTTCGCTGTACTCCTTTTTAAAAACGTTGTATCAAATGTTTTAGATGGTTTGCTGTTTATGTTTGGCCATGATTTTGATGTTGATGATATTGTTTATATAAAAGGTACCCAACGCGCGAGAATAATAAGACAAACCCCAACCAAAACTGTTTTTCATATGATTGATACCGACAGAAAGTTAGTTGTTCCTAATACCGACCTTTATGCTTTGCGCATAGAAAAACCTATGCCGGGTTCTAACGAAGGTAAAGATATTTAACTTTTTTGTCTTTTTCCGCTATTATACGTAAGTGCTAAAGCGTTTTTGAGACTATTTAATGTGATTAGCACAAAAATACCGCGAAAAAAATCGGCGGCAAAAGGAAAAAACGACATGAAAATAAAAAAATCCGACTTTTTGAAAATGATTAAAGAAGAAACTGAAAAGGCTTTAAATGAACAACAGAAATTACCTTCTAACTTTCAAGTAAGAATGAAAGTAGCTGGTGTCCCCGTAAGTAAAGAAGGGGTCATCGACCAAGTTGCTGTAAAACTTGGAATTGATCCTCTGGCTTCGATTGAAACCGGCTATAGCGCTGGGCGTTCTGATGGTCGCAAGCCATTTGAAGCTAACGAAAATGATTTTTCAAGAGTATCAATTATACCGGCTGTCAGCAAAAAATACCCAAAAGGATCTCCGTTGAGTTCTTTTCTGTATAAGATTGATCGTGAAGACTTGGAAGAATTGCAACAAGGGTTTAAAATGCTCGCGTCTGCAAGAGCAGTTTCTCAGGATCCTGATGGAATGGGAGTAACTCAAGGTTCAGGAAGAACTGACGCTATCCCTGCGCAGGTGGCACAAATCAAGAAAGTTGCGGATAACATTAAACAAAAGGCAGTAGATGAATTTTTCGATTATCGCAAAGCTGCAGTCGGAATGATAGCAAGAACGAATGAGCCCGGCTCAACAGCGCTGGCTGCTCAAAATCGGTCAAGAGTAATGCATCACTTAGAAATGCAAAATAAATTACATGCAGCGGTTGCTGATGCACAGGCTGATAATTATTATGCAACCCAAAACAAGTATTCAGATCCTTATCGGAAATTGAGAGGCCCCAAATACAAATTTACAGTAGCTGACGTCGAAAAGTACGCAAGGAACGCTGGGGGACGTTTTGCTAAAGCGCATAAAGCCGGTGAAAAGAGAAGAGCACAACAACACGCTGCAATGATCGCACAAGACAAAAAGAAAGAACTCGAAAAGCAAAAAGCAGCACAGAGAAGAGATAAAGAAAATCAACTACAGAATATGGCACCAGCGCCGTCGACGCGCACTGGTACTCGGGTACAGGAAGAAATTAACTCTATTTTTGAAAGATATTTTGTTAAAAATTTACTTGAAAGCGATGCTTTTGCACATAAATCGCCTTATGACCAAGCAAGTATTAACATGTTGGCAGTAGAACTCAACCGAACAGCTCAAGCAGGTATACCTAATGGGCTAGAAATGGATATTACTCGTGTTCTAGGTGATGAATTTGCTGAAGCTAAAACTTCTTATATAAATGATTTAAACTTTAGAAAACAAGTCGACAATAAAGCTGCCGCCGCGGCAAGAAGAAGATTAAAGAAAGCTGGTAAGGCCGGCGAAACAATATCTATAGTTGATGCTGGTGAGCCACCCAAGAAGAAGAAGCTCAATGTGACTACCAAAACTCAGGATCAAGGAAGAATGCTAAGAAGATCTGGAGCTAATATTCCTAGTACAATCAATAGGGTCCCTAGAGGAATCCAAGAATCTTTTGGTCAAATCGTTGCAGATGAAGTTAACAAGGCTGTATCTCAGATACCTGAAGTCAAGTTAGCACTACAAGTTATATCTGAACAAGACGCTAACGATCCTTTAGTTAAGCAAATCACCGATATGGTAAGCAAATATGGTCGACAAATCGGCCTGGATCTTCTTACAAAGATGAAAGAAAGATCAGAAACAAGCTCAGAAGAAGGAATTACAAATTTAGAAGCAGCAATTGCTGATGAAATGGAAAATATGGGCATTGGTGTGGGCACTGAAACCGCATGAGGTGGTTAATCCCACTAGCTTTTCTACTTTCTTGTACACCTACACAGAAAAGAAACGCAGAAATAGTCACAACCTATGAGGGAATTGTGGAGCATTATGAAAATCCACTATACAATACAGAAGCAGAACTAAGAAATGCCTTAAATGATGATAAAGGTCCAGACTTTATCATTTTCTCTGCCGATTGGTGTCCGGCTTGTCGTACCTTAGAAGATACAATTAATGGTTTAGGCTGGAGAGAAGATGTCATAGTGTTAGATTTAAACCAAGAATGGGTAAAATTTCTAGCAGAAACGATTGGAATCAGTGGAATTCCAGCCATGATCGTCACTTATGACGGTGGCGGAGAAAAATCAGAACTAATTATAGGACCTGGTAACATTGGCCGGGTTTTATTTGAACATATAGAGGTACCACCATGAAAGAAATGAAGTTAATAATGGAAAATTTTAGAAGATTCGCTGAACAAGAAAGTGATACCGGTGATGATGACTATATGACAGGTGGAAGCAGCGGTACCCCAGATGAAGAGGTCCTACAAGAGATAAAAGCAGAAAAAATGATAACGGAATCTTTAGAACTAGCAGTTAAAAAAATATTCTCAGCATTAAGAGAAAGAGATTTAAGGTTCTGGCCAGCACCTGTTGAAGCTAACCCTGGAGGGCATATGTTTAAAAGCATCATGGCCTTCGTAAAAGCCAGAAAAGACATTAGATCTATTGATAAAACCATAAACAAGTCAGGTCCAGTTTGGAAGCTCTCAAACAAACTTGCAAACCTGTATAAAAACGCTAGCAAAGTGTTGGCATCATCAATAAGATTAGCTAGCGATTCAGCGTTGCAGACGATTAAACTTGGAAAATTAGCTGGTAAGCAGTTAAGCAGAGAGCTAAAAGTACTTGATAGGGGCGTAAAAATCATTGCAGCCGGTTTATCTACTGATTTGGTTATTCATGAAGTGATAAAAGAAGAGGATTCCTATGTTGCTAGAGAATTAATTGAGTCTATTGCAAAAATGGTAGTAGATAATTTACCAAAAACGCATCGTGATTTCCATAGATTTGAAAAATTCCTCGAAGAATCAGAGAAGGGTCTCGAAAAAGCAACTTTTCTAGACAAAATTTTAAATAGGAGCCAAGAAAAATGAAAGATATGCAAGACCCTCCTGGATATATGCCCGGTGAAGGTGGAAATTACTAAAATTATGTGTATTATTTGTATTGAGCTTGAAAAATCTTTAATTTCACCTCTTGAAGCAAGAAGAAATCTTGCAGAAATGGCTTTTGACATAGATTTAGAGCACTTTTTAGAAGTAGAAGAGAAAATTGAGAAAAGAATCGAGAAAAATCAGTTTTATTCGCTGTTAACTGGTGAAAAAACTGTTGAATTGTGTCCAAATTGCGGTTATGACCCGTGTGATTGTCTGTGGGGACCAAATGAGTGAACAGGTTTCTGATTTTTCTATTAATTCTTCCGTTTTTTGGTGCGCATGCCGAGCCCAAAACAAAATTTTATGATTTTGATGATCTCTTGATCAATGGTGAATATAAAAAGCCCCAAGTTATGTATACCGACACTCAAGCCAAGGTAAAGTTCGAAAGATTGCTAAAATTAAAGAAAGAATTTATTGAAAACCTTCGTAATTCAAAAAGAGACACCAGTTTACGTTAAAAAAAACTACTTATAAAGTATAATAACGTTGAGGTTCCTTATAAATGTCTAAAAAATCCATTCAAAGCCGTAAATTTTTGGAAGAACAAGTCAAATTAATGCTGAACGAGTACGCGTCTGGAACTCCAAGTTCGTGGTTCCGTAGTCTCAGCGATGTCGAAAAGGCTGTGGTGGAAACTGCGATAGGCATACTTGAGGGTGGGTATGAGCAATTTGTTGCTATTGGTAATCAAATAATTAATAAACTTTATGGTGGGAATTTTGAACAAGCTTTTGGATCATTAAATTATGATAAAAAACCCGGGATGGAAAAAAATCTTGAAGATTTAAAAACAGTGAAAGATTTTTTTATTCTTTTTTCGGAACCAAACCTTGCTGATCAAGAATTGGGATCAGCAGGTATGGGCGACTACTTAGATCCTAAATTTGCTAAACCAAGTAAGTACTTAAAAAAGTATTTATCCTTTATTAATACAAAGCTGATTCCAATGTGGAATCAGGCCAAAAACAATAAAAATCAAAAATTTACCTCTGAACTATATGAAAAACTTTATAGTAAAATATATTCTAGGGCCCCAAGAACAGGGGGGTCCCCTGTACCAATGAGGTTTGGCTTCATAGGTGAATACGGCACTATGGCAAGTAAAAAAAGACTAAAAGAAAAGAGTTTTTTTGATATGGCTTCAGACTTAAAAATGCCTTTTGCTCATTTTGCAATACTTTGTTTAAGGCCTTTTCAAGAAATGATCTGGAATTATTCTGAAATGACTGAACAACAAGTGTTTGATACTGTAGGGGAGTTCTCTAATCAGGAAAGCGCGGAAGAACTTTTAGATACATATAAAGATTATTTTGTTCAATCTTTAAGCATGAAAGATAAAGAAATGCTTAGAAATACTTTTCTTGCATTTTCTGTCGCAAAGATAGTTGATCCGAGTGGAGGAACACCTCTAGATCAATGGTATCAAATAATAAGCAAAGATCCACCAAAGGTGAAAATAGGTGGAAAATCACTTGGGCACGAAGTAGCTAATTTTGTAACAGACTGGACGCTTTATGGCGCGGAATATCGATCATTGCAATCAATTTTGCAAAGAACTATAAAAAAGCCCGTAAAACTTTTATCTTGGTGGACGGTTGCGTTTTTGGCTTTTTATATAATTGATCCTTTAAAATATCTAGATACTGGATCTCCAGTATCATTGCCGGATTCTTCTCTAGATTCATTAAAAATATTTAAAGCAAAAATACCTGGTGCTGTTGATAATACGCTGAAAGTAATAAATGATATAGAGAAAACTAAACCAAAAGATAGTGATTGGTTTTTTACTTCTGAAGAAAATGAAGCTTGGAGAAGAGAATTTTCTGAAATTGAAAAAGTTCTAAAAAAAGAATTAGAAGCCGGTGCTGCGATTAGAGTATTAGATTCTGCAGCTAAAAAGTATGAAACTTGGAAAAATATTCAAGGATCTTTTAAGCAAATGTTTACTCTTATGAGATTATATCTTCAACTTGAAATAAATAAAGACAATATTGAAGAAAACAAGCAGGCACTAAAAGGTTCTAAAGATTTAATGATCGATTTTTATAATCAAGTTAGAATTCCAGACACCTCTTTTATATTTCATGTAAAGGCACCTGATCTAGGGAGTGAAACAAATGAGTCTATGAAAACAACAATAACCAACAGAAAACAACTTTCTTCTATTGTTAGCAAAATCTTGCTTGAACAAGAAGAAGAAGAAACTGAAAAAACTGAACTTGAAAAGCAAAAAGAAGAAGAAAGGAAGAGAAAAGAAGCAGAAGCTATAGAGAAAGCCAACCAAGCTAAACTCGACCAAGAAATTGCTGCCGGGAGAGAAAAAGCCGCAGCAGCAAGAAAGGAAATGTTAAAAAATAAAGGTGATTTATATGAATTCCTCGCAAACGGGTGGAAAGGTTATGGAGGACAACACGCGGTCTTTGCAATAAAAATAAAACGTAACAAAAGAGAAGAAGTCGACGTCGATGTTGCTTTTCCAAAGATAAACAAGAAATTAATCGAACTCCACAAATTGACAGTATTTAACGTATCTGAAAAATTATTAGATGCTGAAGGATTGTGGAAAAAAGCATCCGGCGTGGAAAATAATATGACTGTTAGTACTCTTAATAAACGATTCTCTAAAAAGTATGAACAGATATTTCCTACTTCACTAAGAGACGCGCTTAATGCAAACTTTAGAAAGCGGGATGATGTCGGTCCAGATGATCAACTTTCCGTTCTTATCCCAGGCAAGGATGGGTTTACTCCTGCAGTTACGTATGGTGGACTTTATCACCAGATAGAATCTTTAGATATTTTAGGTTTAAAGGCTAGCGAGGGAGGTACGCAGGACAGTTTTCCTATTTACTGTTATTATGCGCCAAGGTTGTACGAGGGAGGTCCTAAATCTAGTATTTTTATGTTAACGGATGACCCAGGAGAAGCTAGAGAAGCTATGTACAACCAAAGTCTGTTTTCTGGCTACTACGCGGGTTACGAAGAGTCTGCTTCAAAGACCATGAGAATCGATTCTCTTGATAAACTTTTTCCTACGGTCACATTGTCACAAAGAGCAGAACTTCATCGACTTCAATATGAAAAAGCTGTATTTTCCGGAAAAGGAAAGTTTAACTTAGGAGAGATTTATGTGAAAAATTATAAAGCTCTTTTAAGCAATGCTAAAGATGACCCGGAACAAAAGAGGTATATTACAGCAATGCGCGATTATGTTCTTTTTATAGGTGAAATGACCCAAACGGCCGATTTCTTAGGAAAAATAGGAGAAGCTAATAAAGAAGCTGCAAAACTTTTAGATAATGAAGCGACAAATTCAACAACCGCCAATAATGAAAGAATTGCGGCCGCAACAATGATGGTTCACTTGGAAAAATTATCAGTCATAGACAAAGCACTCAAAGAAAAGGGCCTAGCCTTGGACACAGAGATTGAAATGTCCGATGAAAAAGAGTAAAAAGGAAAATTATTTATGAAAAATATATTATTATTTGAACAAGAAAGAGTCGATTACCTAAGATTCATGCAAAAAGGCAAAGGCGCCGGAGAAACGAAAAGAAGAGTAAGAACAAGAACCCCTGCTGGCACATCGGGTACTAGCTCCAATAATAAAACTGATCCCAAAGCGGACACAGGTACTGTTAATGTTGTAACAAAAAACCAAGAGATAGAAAAGGCTACAAAAAAAGAAATACCAAAACTAAAACCAGTTGTTGATAAAAGAAAACCAAAAAAAACCAAACTTGAAACAAAATTGGAAAAGCGTGCCGGGCAAATTGGTGTGCTTAATAAAAAAGGCAATAATACCGTTGATCAACAAAAAGCCAAAAAAGGTAATACCCCTGGAATATCAGACTCTGGTGCCGGCACAGGTGGGGGTACCGGTACGGAACAAGATTATCGAAATCAAATAGGGACGCTTTTTGGGTTAGAGTTTAGTTCAAACTGTTTTGATCAAATTAATACCTCGACAGCCCTTATACTATCTACGGCCGGTGGTATAACGGCAATAATGGGCATAGGGTATGCGACTGCAACCTGGTCTCAGGTTGCATTTTTCGCTAAGGGTGTCCGGAATGTATACGAAAAAGCACCATTAAAACGACTTCAAGCAATAAGAGACCAAAGGGAAATAATCAAAGCGTTTTCAGAAGAAATTAAAAAACTAAAATCAAGCATGGCTCCGGAAATGAAGCTTGATACGGCTAAAAACTGGTGGAAATCTATTAAACAGGGAGTTTTCAGAAATTTTTGGGGTAAACTAAAGTTGGTTCTTAAAACCGCGGCGCAAGGTGGCAATATTTATATGGCTACTGTTCTTACTATGTGGGGCAGTATGAAACTACTCAAAAAGGCGGATGCTATTGCTCTTAGTGATCAAACTATTGATGAAATTGCAGGAGTGGCTCTTTTAACAAAACTGATAGACAACATTTTTGCAGTAATGCTGGGCTATGCGCTACTTGATGTGGACTCTAGTGACGAAGAGAAGCTTAATTGTGCTATGATGTATTCAATTATTGGTATAGCTTTCGCTTTAACAGTTGTTGGTACGCTTTTGCTAAAAAGAAGAGCATCACCAGAAGAATTTTCAAAACTTTTTCAAACAAATTTATCGAGATATGGGGGACTCTTTTCAGAATCTTTTAAGAAAACATTCATAGCCAGTGCAAATAAAATTATCAATAAAGCAAGGAATCCGGAAGCAAAAGCAGCGCTTCAAGAGTTAAGGAGTTTACTCGCCGGAGCCAAAAGAAGTGTTGACGCTAAAGGTAATATCAAGAGTTCAGCTGGTGAAGGCGGCTATGAAGCTGCTTTAAAACACGTAAAAGATACTGTGCAGAAATTTGACGGGCAAAATAAAAAACAAGCGCTTGATGAATTTGATAGATTGGGACAACGAATGTTGGATGAATTATTCTTAGGATATAAATCAACGATTAAAAAATATCAAGCGGTTGCAAAAGGCACGTTCACAACAGCTAGAACAACAGCAAATCAAGTAAGCTCAAAAATTGATTCTAATTTCGCGGCTATACAAAAACAAATTCAACCTCCAGCAGGTAATTTACCTTTGAGAAACCCGTTTTCAGCTACTCCTGCTGTTCCAGCAGTTGCTCGAAATATTGACTATAGAAAAGTGACTCAAGTTATTGGTGAAACTGAAAGACTTTTCTTTAGTGGGGATCCTTTGGGCGCAATAAATCTTAGTGGTAAAATTGGAAAACAATTTGTATCGACAGTTTCAAGCGGACAAAAATCAGTAAAACCAGGAGACGCGGCTGGTATATTAAAAATATTGAAAGGCATAAATGGGTCAAATCTTGCGTCGGGTGGATTTGATAACCTTGGCCGTCGAACACTTTTAAAAAACTTAAAAGAATTAAAAGGTGCACCGTTTGTTGCTTCTCCTGCGCCTTTAGATCTTACAACTCGACAAGTGGCAGCCTCATATCTTGATGATCTTATTTTTTATAAATTTCCTAACTTTTCACCAGCAGCAAGAAAAGAAGTGAGACGAGTTCTAGAGATTATTACAAAAGAGGTCGATAATTCTGCAAAACAAGCATTACCTGGAAAACTACCTTCAAACTTAACAGGTAGATTGCCTGTGTATTTAGGCATTACAGCGATTGGTATAACTTCAAGCTTAATAGCACATTTTGTTTATGGTGGAGATCCTATAGACGATGTTCCTGGTGCTCCAACTGAATTTAATGGTTTATTGCCCGATGAAGTAAACGCTTTCCTAAACACTATTTCTGGAACAAAATATTACAACAATATTCTGCAGAGGTTAAAAAGGACCCCAAAGGGAATTAAGGGCGCCATTCAAGTTATATTCACCCCAGGAGGCGACAATTTTGGCGCAGATTATCAAAAAGGAAGTAACGGTCAAAATGACCTAGAATGGCTCAAAGAAGAAATAGCAAATCAAGGAAAAGTAGCGCGGGGCGAAGTCCCAGAACGGATAAACGAGATCTTGGTTAAATTTGCAACAATTAAACAAGACGCTCTAATTGCTTATGCTCAAGAAGCTTATGACAAATCTGGTAAGAAATTCCCTGTTTTTGGGGACGCCACTCGAAAAACAGACCCACAAAAATATATAAGAAGCGTAGCAGCACAACACTTAATTGTTAATATAATTGTTTTTAAATCAGGTTTAAGAGAGAAATTAAATAGGTATTATTCTAATGTACACAATACTAATTTAAAGGGCCCTCGATTAACAGCACTGAATAAAATATTTAAATACAGCCCCAGTCACTTTCTATCAGTAAAAAAAGGTATAGGCGTATTCAATGATTACTATAACAAAGATCAGCGCAAAGAAGTAGATAAAAAAATTGAGAAACTTAGAAAAGAAAAACAGGAAAGAGAAGGTGATCAAGGAGCACCAGAATCATTACTTGACAGTCCTAGTAAAAACAGTGTTCCAGAAGGTGCAAAAATAAAAAGAAATGCATTGCCTCGTCGCGGCGAAAGATATGCTAATATGATAGAAAGAATAGGATTGGAAGAAGGCGTAAATCCAGCACTGTTTGCAGGGCTGATTTTTACCGAGTCAACTTTTGAGCCAGACGCCGTAAGCCCTGTGGGGGCGATAGGATTAGCTCAACTTATGCCTGAAACCGGGAAAACTTATGGGGCCGGCGACATGAAAATTTTTGAACCCGAGGCGAATATAAGAGCTGGTATGAAAGCCCTAAAGGAACAAAAAAATGTAAATATCTTAAAATCTGCAATGGCTAAAAACTCATATCAAGACTGGGACAGCCTTAGCGAAAAAGAAAAAATGAAGATGAGATTATACTCTTACAACTGGGGTGCAGCTAGGTTTGCTAGTCAAAAACCAGGTTTTGATCTCGTAGGCAAAGACAAGAGATTGATGAAAGGGCTCCCAGGTGCAAAATTTCCATATGGTCGCAAAGGTCGTACTAATGATCAGCTTATGAGAGCTATTACTAGTTGGTATAAAACGAAAGGTGGTGGTGAAGATTACGCGGATAAAGTTTTTAGATATGCAAGAAAATACGGCTGGAATGGTAAATCATTATTTATTTCTAAATCACCCAGTAAATCATCTAATGAAATGCCTGGTAGATCAGCTGTATCAACCCCGATGCAAAATCGCCAACGTGCACTGAACTGGAAAAAAAGATTGGATAAGTACAAAGGTAGGAGAGGTATTCCAAGGCTTAAACCAAGAAAAATAAAACAACAAGGAGTAAAAGAAATGAGCAAGAAAAATATAAAAGAGCTAGTAGCAGAAATGCTTAATGAAAATTCTGGACAAGGTTATGCTCCTTATCCATACGGCTCTTCGGTTAGAGATGACGAGCAACCAAGAGAAGACTATGTGGAAGAGTGGAAAGCTTTTTCTCTTGAATTAGTTAGGGATCAAAGTAGAAATATGGCTATTGAGGTGGCTAAGTTACTAGTCAAAGATTTAGAACTTTTTGAAGATGTATTAGACTTAGCTGGTCAGAACCAATCAATTGGAGAAGAAATTCTTCAAAAGTTAAAAGACTCTAAACAAGCGTAATAATATATGATATGATCAACCAATGAAGCATATCACAGAAAAAAAATGGGCAACAGGGAACAATGAGCAAATAGATTTTTATGAACTGCTCAACTTGTCTAAAAAACATATTTTAAAGGGTTCCAAAATGTTTATTGGGTCTGATTCTTTTATTTCAAAGCAAAAAATTTGTTTTGCAAGCGCGGTATGTCTTCACGGCGGTGAATTAGGCGGCCGTTATTTCTTTTTTAGAGATTTTGTGTTAAAAAATCAATTTTCTAATTTAGTTTCCAGAATAACAGAAGAAACTCGGCGCTCAGTCGAACTAGCTGACATGTTTATGAGTGAATATGGCTTTAACCCTTCGGATATTGAATTACATCTTGATGTATCGCCTTTTGGGCTAAATAACGGCACTTCTAAGTACTCTGATATGCTTAAAGGGTACGTTCAGGGCTATGGTATCGATTATCGCCTTAAACCGGACGCATGGGCCTCTCAAACAATAGCGGATAAGCACTCCAAATGAGAAAAAAAGAAGAATCCGGAACTTTCTATCAACAAGTATACTCTATATCCTTGGAGGACATGATAGAAGTTTGGATTGAATCATTTCACCCCTTCGGTACCGTTCTAGTTATTTGTGATGCAGGAAATTACTTTCAGTTATTGCAAGATTGCGGTATATTGTGTTCTCAACTCAATGCATATAGCAATAAAATACTAACTGTGGAGGTTTTAGGGGTAGATGAGGCCTTAAAAGTGATGGATAACATTAAAAATGCCGGTATTTCTCCAATTATGTATCTTTATGACAATGCGAAACTAGTTTTGGACAATATAGAACCATGACTACTAGTTACTAATGGTCCGGAGACCTGAAATGATAAAAGTTAATATTGTGCCAAACGATTCAAGAAAAGTAGCAAAAGTTGTAATAATAGATGATTCTAATCGCATACTTTTCTTAAAAAGATCAAATTATGTTGATAAATACGCAGGAGAATGGGATTTACCCGGTGGGCACATAAAAATTGGGGAAAAATTAGAAACAGGAATGAAAAGAGAGGTAAAAGAAGAAACAGATCTAGATGTTAATAAATTAACGTTTGTACAAACTATAGACAACTTAGATTTTTACTATTGTGATTATAATAATAAACCCATAAAAATTAGCCATGAACACACGGGATTTAGGTTTTTCGCGAAAAAAGATATGGACCCAACAAAAAAGTTCGATAAAGTTGCTCTAAAGGCACTGGAGATGAAGAATGATCAAGCTTAAAATAAAAGATAGTAATATTGATTTTGGACCAGAGTTTAATCCTAAGCTTTTAAAGCCTAAATCTGAATTGTTTCAAAAATTTTGGAAAAATAATACCCTTAATCCTATAGTTGCAAGAAAATTAATGGAAATTGCTGATAAGATAATAGAATCACTAGACTTAGAAGATGTAGAGGATGTAGTTATAACTGGATCTATTGCCTCTTATAACTGGCATGAATTATCTGATATAGACCTTCATATTATGTTAGACTTTGATAAAATTGATGACAATTTTGATTTAGTCAAAAGAATGCTGGATCAGACAAGAATTAATTGGAACAAAAAACACAATATTTTGATTGCCGGCAAAGAAGTGGAAATTTATTTTCAACATTATACAGAACCACATGAAGCAAACGGTATTTGGTCTTTAGAATTAGAAAAGTGGCTAGCTGAGCCAGTAAAATTAAATCCAGAGTTAGATATACAAACAACAGAGAAAAAAGCTGAAGCGATAGCGCAACAAATTGAACACGTATATGAAATGTTTTCAGATGAAAATTATAAACAAGCATACGAGTATTCTATAAAGATAAGAGAAAAAATAGCCAGAATGAGAACGTCCGGTTTAAACAAAGAAGGTATTTTTTCTCCTGAAAATCTTGCTTTTAAAATGTTAAGAAATGCTGGATATCTAGAGAAACTGTCTACTATAAAAATTGAATCATACGATAAAATGATGTCTTTAAATCTAGAAAATAAGTCAATTGATGAAAACAAGATATGGAAAAACTATTTAAATCAGGGGGATAACTAAATGCCTTTCAAAAGAAAAGGAAAATGTGTATTTACAATCACCAAAAAAGGCAACCAAGGTAAAAAGAAAGGGTGTTCGAAGTCTGTTGCAAAGGCTAAAAAATACGTTAAAGCGCTTTATGCTAACTCAGAAGACATGATGGCTGAAATAAAAGATTATTTTAAAAACCAGCAAGACGAAGATTATTTATCCTTTCAGGATCACCCTTTGGCTGATATTGATTCTTTGTTGGACCCTACAAAACCAGCACCATGGGACCACTTAACAAACCCCGATGGTGATGAAGATGTGGATATAGATATAGAGGAAAGGATAAAAGATTGAATTTTTTAGATTGGATGAATATGAACATGATTATAGATATTGCTTTCATTGTGTTTGCTACGGCTTTTGTGTGGAAACTTAGAAGTATATCAAAATTACTTGATTTACATAAAGCTGCAATTATAGAAATGAACGAAAATATAAAAATTATTGATAGTAATTACGATGAATTAAGAGATGATTTAGAAATAACCATGAAAAACCCACAAGCAGCAAGAAGGTTATTAAAAGAAAGAGAACAATAGAGTACTATATACCAGTAATCAATGAAAGGATAAATAATGATTGCTGATGTAGTTGTCGATCTTCAATACGGAGATTGCGGAAAAGGTAAAATAGCCCACGCCCTATGCCGTGAAAATAAGTATACACATGTTATTAGATACAATGGTGGTTGTAATGCAGGACACACCATCTATCACAATGGAAAAAAGTTTGTAACACACCACATCCCCTGTGGTGTTTTTTTTGGAATCAAGTCTATAATTGGTCCTGGTTGTGTAGTTCATGTTGATACGTTCTTAAAAGAATTAGAAGAATTAGAAGAAGCAGGTATACCTGCAAAAAAATTAGTTCATGTAGCAACTAATGCTCATCTTATAACTGATTTTCATCGTTCTGAAGATGGAAAAGACGAAAAAATTGGAACCACCAAAAGAGGCAATGGTCCTGCATATAGGGATAAATATGGTCGTAAAGGTGTGAGGGCAATGCATGATCCAAGATTACAACCTTACATTATAGGCATGTATCACGAGCTTTACGAAAATGAAGATTATAAAGAAATTAAAATACTTTTCGAGGGG
>MDTB01066521.1_pt1 | contig 17034 bp, 16 predicted proteins | sample 811161 | NCBI WGS metagenome assembly MDTB01 (sample SAMN05326650, study PRJNA326480) | marine metagenome | isolation source: seawater | place: Mediterranean Sea | collected 2009
ATAGCTAAAAGAGCAGGACTAGATTTAGAAAGTTTTTTTGATGCAATACGTGTTTCTGCTGGTAATTCTTTTGCATGGGAAACAGTTGTACCACATATTTTTAATCAAAAATATGAAGCAGGATTTACAATGGATTTAGCATGCAAAGATATGAATTTAAGTTATTTACTTAGTAAACATTTAAATGTTCCGCTAGACTTGCACATGGAAGTTAAAAAAAAGATGGATGAAGCAAGAGTTCAATACGGAGATAGTGAGGGGTGTTATGTATACCCACGTACACTTGAAGATAAACTTAATGAACCACTATCTTTAAAAGGCTGGGATAATTGGGGCTATGATATAAAAGTTGTGGATGGATCAATAGTTGTTAAACATAAAAATCGTCCAGTTTCAAAACATCCTCAATATAATTCAGAAAATAATTAATGATAAAATATTTAAAAATTATAATTATTAATTTTATAAGTATAATATTGCTTTATGTACTAATTGAATTTCTAACAGGAATTTCATTATCTAAAAATAAATTAAATTGTTCTTATTTGTTATGTGATGCTAATTTTTCATACTCAAATACACTCACATCAGATAAAAAAATAATAAATTATAAAAGAGATAAATATGGTTTTAGAGGAAGAACAAAAAAAATAAATGAAATAGATATAATTGCAGTAGGCGGAAGTACAACAGATGAAAGGTATTTAAACATTGAAGATACATGGACAAACAATCTAGAATATTATTTTAAATCAATTAATAAAAATATTGATATAATAAATGCTGGAATGGATGGCCAATCAAGCTACGGTCATATTTGGAATTTTGAAAATTGGTTTAAAAAAGTAACTGGCCTGAGGTCAAAATATATCATTTTTTATCTTGGAATAAATGAACACAATAAAAATGCTACATATACAACTTACAAAGACACGAACTTATTAACAAAAATAAAATATATAATTAAAAATAATAATGGAATTACATGGAAATTATATAATTATTACAATTCAAAAAAAGATTATTTAAATGTCGGCCACGCTAAAAGAGTGTCAAATTATGAATTAGTATCATTGGAGAAAAACATTCTTAATAAAAATTTATTAAAACTTGATGAAAATTTTGAAAAAAAATTTATTACTAGATTAGATAAAATTAAAAATCTTACTTTAGATTTTGGCTCTATACCAATATTTATTACTCAAAGAACTCTCAGATGGAAAATCGAAGATAATAGAGTTTATTCAATAGATAGAAATATCAATTATTATGAGAGAGAGAAATTAATATCAGATATAATTATGCAATTTTGTAAAACAAGAGAAATGTTATGCGTAGATCTTTTTTCAAGCGTAAATTTTGAAACAGAAGACTCCTATGATTTGGTTCATTTGACTGCAAATGGATCTAAAAAAATTTCAAGATTAATATTTAAAGAATTAGAAGATTTAAAATTTTAAATTCTTTTATTAAATTTATAAACAAAAAATCCATTAGGTGGATTTTCTTGCGTGTCGTAATTGTTATATAGAAGATTAATTTCTGTCGATATCTCTCTGAGTTTTGTGATTTTAAAATCATTATAAAGATTTGGGAAATTATCCTTAAAATATGTCTCCCATTCACTAAATGGTGAGTGATGACCAACTAGTAAAAAATTATTTGGGATATTTAATTTGAGATAGTTTTTTTTAAATTGTGAAAGAGGTATAAAATAAACTGATTTATCGCTGTTCTCAAAATATGCCAATGCTTGAGTACTATCATATAGTAAAATAGTCTTTTCAGTCAGATTATCTAAAAATTTATAATTAAAAAGAGTTAGCTTTTCATCGATTTTAAGTTTTGATGTACCTACACTTAAAGGGACCAAAGTTATTAATAAAAGCATATAAATTAAATTAAATTTTTTTATTTTAGGCAAAATCAAGTAAAATATTGTTAAAAGAACAGGAAAAAAAATAAGACTATGTCTAGTCTGATCTAGCGGTATTAAATTAAGGCTATAAAGAAGTATCCATTGTAAAAAATAAATTAAACAACAAAAAAAAATAGTTCTATTAATATTATTTTTTTCCTTAATTATAAATTTGATAAATAGTAATATGAATGTGATTATAAATATCCAGAAGTATAAATTATTACTATAAGGTATAAGGCCTGAAATAACTGATTTAAATGAAAAGTATATTTGTGAAAATAAATTTACAATGTAGTTTCCAAAATCATATATTTCTGGTGAATCTATTCCTCTATTATAAGTGTGTGTGTATTCTTGTAAAAAAGTAAACTTTAAAATAAAGGGTATTATTAAAATAATATTAAACAATAAATATATTTTTTTTGATGTAAAATAATCCTTTATTATTTTTGTAATATTTTCTTTTTTTAAAGTTGCAAACAATATTGGCAAATAAAAAAATATTCCCAAATAAGAAAAATAAAGAAAAAAAGTATTTATTAAATTAGCCGTATATATTGAGATTCTACCCTTTACCAATAAAACAATAATAAAAATACTTGCTATAGAAGCGAAGCCTGATGAAATATAAGCTCCACTATGATGAGAATATAAAATATTATTGATAGAAAATGCTAGTAAAGATGCAGAAAAAATTATTGGCCATAAAGTTTTTTTTTCTATGTTTGCAAATGAAAAAAATAATAAAAAAATTGTTAAGATTGAATATATGACTGTTAAAATCCTCGATTTAAAAACTGTTTCTTTAAATTTATCTTCTTTATCAAGAATAAAGGGTAAAATTGAATGTTGTGCAGGTGGATATTGAGATCCATAATAAATATATAATGGAAAAAGTGTTAGTGAGTGCTCTAAATGTCTTAATTTTTCAAGTTTTAAATTAATTTCTTTTTTAAAAGGTCCTATATCTATATTTACTTTTCGGTCTTCTATTGCACTTTTATGCATAGAATAAACGAAACTTTCGTCATATTCTGAAAAAGTTTCAGTTAATTTATAAAGTCTTAAATCTATGGCTAAATAAATTATAATAAAAAAAAATATAAAAATAAAAAACTTATTATCAATCCAATTACTTATCTTTAAAAACATTAAATATAATTTCTATCAACATTTATGATTTAACTAATCCTCTTAGTTTGTTGGAAAGGACTTTTGTAGCTAGTTTTGCAGAATATTTAGGGCTAGATACAAGATTGTAGGTATAAATACATTCATAGTGGCAATTACATTTAGTATCTTTTATCCATTTTCTAGTTTCGTTACCTTTATCATTGTTCCATAACTTCATAAAATCAAAATTGTAGTCTTTTATATTTCCAAATGGTTTGTCCAGTATTTCACAAGGATGAACATCTCCATTTGACTGCATTACACCGAATATAGATCCAGCCACACATGGAGTATAAAATTTTGGTTTCATATATGAATTTTGGACAATTTCGTAGCTAATTTCATTTTTTGCATTCAAAATTTCACCTGTTAGAGAATAATTAGAAAAACCTCTTAATTTCTTATCTTTTACTTCTTTTTTAATAATATTAGTTAGATTTTTATAAGCTGAGAGTAATTTTTCTTTTACATTTTCTTTTACAGAAAAGACGCCTTCATTTCTAACTAATATAGGGTTGATTGTTTCGATTTTTTTTTCTTTAGTTAAAAAATTGTATATTTCTAAAATCTTATCACAGTTTTGTTCAGAAACAGTTAAATTACAAGTAGCCAAACAATTCTTAGAACTATTTTTTACTATTTCATAAGACTCAAATGTTTTTTTAGAAAGTCCTGGAATTTTTCTTATTTTATCGTGTTCTTCCGGATAAGAGTCTACTGAAAATTGAAAAATAAATTGAACATCTGGATATTGGCTACAAATATTTTCTGTAAATTTTTTAATCCTTTTAGGGTAAGAACCATTTGTACTAAATATTATTGAACTTAATCCGCAATTATTTACAAATGCTGATACAATTTCACCTAAGTCGTCTCTTAAAAAGGGCTCACCACCAGTGATATTGAGATGAACCAATGATTCTTTTAGATTTACTGAAATTTTTTTATAATCATCTAGCGTAAGCTCATTTTTTTTATTTTGAGAGATTTCATTATCAAAATCAATAAAACAAAAAGAACATCTTGCATTACATCTATTTGTAAGAAAGAGAATTAAACTAACAGGCTTATCTCTTTTTAAATAAATATTTTTTATTAATTTTAATTTATTTTTCATCTCAAATACTTTACATATTATTATTATAACATTTTAGAGTATTATATTAACAATTTTAAATGACTTCTCAAATTTCAATTATCGTACCATGCATCAAAAACTCTAATCTATTAAATAACTCTATCTTAGAGTATTTAAAAGTAAATAATTTGAAAAAAATCTTTATAGTTATAGAAGAGATAAATGAAGATTTGAAACTATCAAATGAGAAAATTGACTATATTTTAGTCAAAAAAAACTCAAACATGAGTTATAAGAGAAATTTAGCTGCAAGGAAAGCAGACACAGATTATCTTGCTTTTTTTGACAGCGACTCATTCCCAAAAAATTATAATTTAATCGAAACTGCAGAAAAAATCTTTAAAAGTGATAAGAATATTTATGCAATAGGTGGGCCTGATATTTCACCTGAAAACCAAACTTTCTACAAAAGAATAACAGGAAAATTGAATAAATCATATTTTATATCTGGTTTTAGAAATTATAGAAAAAATATTTTTAATTCAATGTATGTAAAGGAGTTATGTTCTTGTAATTTAATAGTTAAAAGAAATGTTTATTTAGAAATGAATGGAATGGACGAGAATATTTACAGTGCTGAAGATACAGATTTTTTCAATAGAATAATAAATAAAGGAAAAAGTTTGTATTACTCCTCTGATTTAGTTGCTTTTCATTTAGACAGAAATCTCAAGTTATATTTTATTCAAAGGTATGTGAGAGGAATTTTGACTGCTGAGTCAACTTTTAATTTTTTAAAAAAAAAATTTACCAATAAAATAATCTCAAAAGGTGAATACAGGTATGAATATTTATTAACACCACTTCTTTCAATTTATATAATATTTTCAACAACTTTGTATTTTCTATTTTATAAAAATTTTATTTTATTTTTCCCACTTGTATTATTTTCTTTTTTAGTATTTGTTGAGTCTTTCAGAATAAAAGAAAAAGAAAATTTTATACCTATATTTTTCTCACTTTATTTAATTGTAGTTATGCAAAGCTTTTCATCACTATTCGCCTTTTTAGGTTTGAAATTAAATATTAAAAAAATCTATAGAAATGAAAATGATGAATAATTTTCTATATTAAATCCAATTTTTAAAATATTTTTCCTTAGTGCAAACTGCGTCTATTAATTTTTTTTTCTTTAGTTTTTTTAAAATATTAGAATTTTTATGCAAAGATAAGTTATGAAGTTCGGGAGAAACTAGGCATATTTTATAACCACTTCTTTTGAGAATTTTGAAGTCGTTTATATTATTTGGTATTCCTAAAAATGTATCATACCAAATCCAATTTATTTTCTTATTAAGTTTTTTTGCAGTATCTAAACCTTCGTAATATGATACTCTTAGAGCAATCTTTGTATATTTTTTTTTTATTAAATTGATTATTTGTGGAAATGATGTGTCTAAAAAAAAATAATTTTTAATTTTAAATTTATTAAATATTTTAATAACCTCTTCTTCTATTCTCTCAGATTTAATGTTTGCTATTATAAATGAATGCTTATAATTCTTTAAATAGTCATTTAATTTGACTCCTTTTTTGAAAGGATCATGAACAATAATTAAATCTTTTCCACTGTCTCTAATATCTATTTCAACTCCATATTTAGGATTTAATTTTATTAGTTCTTTTATTTTATTTACTCTATGTGAGATTAAAATCATAAAAAAAGGTATTATTTTGTAAAATATTATCATAATACATTTATCATGAAAATAAATTTAGGTCTTCATTTAGGTTTTGCTGCCACAAGATTTAATAACCCTAAAATATGGACTGATATTGTTAGAAATGAATTTGATTTAGATTATGTTCAATTTGTTTCTGACTTGATAGAGCCCAATCTACCTTCTAGAATTATTAATGAAGAGATTGAAAAGACCAAGTTTTATTTAAATAAATATAAAATAAAAGCTAAGCATTCAATGACTTTGCCTAGAAATAATTATATGGGTCATTACAATATCCATGTTAGCAAATATTGGCAAAAATGGTTAAAAAAATTTTTATATATATCTAGTAGATTAGGAGCCGAAGGAGCAGGTAGTTTGCTTGGAATATACAGTTTTGATGATTTAAAAAACAATTTTTTACCAACTAGAAAAAGAATTATAAATGGTTGGGTTGAGTTATCTAAGTATGCAAATGATTGTGGATTAAAATATTTAATATGGGAACCAATGTCTGTTAAAAGAGAAATGGGTGATACAATATTGGAGATCAAGAGTTTACACAAAGAACTAAATCATAAATCTAAAATACCCATACTTCTAAACATTGATGTTGATCATGGAAATATTATTTCTAAAAATAAAGACGATTATAATCCATATGCGATTTTAAAAAAAGTTGGATCCTACAGTCCTGCTATTCATTTAAAGCAAAAAACTAAAGATATATATTCTCACAAGCCCTTTATAAAAAAATATAATAAAATAGGCTTAATAAAACCTCATAAAATAATTAATATTTTGAAATCTTTGAAGCTGGATGAAGTAACGTTATATTTTGAGTTTTCATTTAGGGAAAGAGAACCATTTGATTCTCTTTCAATTCAACATATAAAAGAGTCGGTCAAATACTGGAGAAAATTTCTTAATGAATATAATTAAAAATAAAAGCATTGATTTAATTAAGAACAAAAAAATTAAAGTTGTTGAAAAAAATATCAAATTTAATAAAAAAAATGTTTATATAAAAGTTGACTCTTGTGGAATTTGTAGCTCTGATCTAAAATTCATACAAAGTGGTTCAAGAATTAAAAAATTTCCTATTACTTTGGGCCATGAAATTTCTGGATCAATTTCTAAGGATAAAAAGGTTATTTTATGTGCTGAAGTGCCTTGTGGGAAATGTCATATTTGCAAAAAATACTCAGGTTTAACAAATCTTTGTGATAATCCACTTTCTATTGGATCAAGTTTTAATGGTGGTTTTGCAAATTATTTTATCGTTGATAAAAAAACTTTTAAGAAAATACCTAAAATTATTTATAAGGGAAAAACCCTCGATTATGGTTCTTTAGCAGAAAGTATTGCTTGTGTTATAAATGGATTAGAAGTGGCAGAATTTAAAAGAGGAAAATCAATCGCAATAGTAGGTGCTGGCTATATGGGTTTGCTTTTTGTTTCAATAGCTAAACTTTTTAAGTCTAAAATTGTAAGTGTCATTGATTATGATCAAAAAAGATTAAATTTAGCCAAAAAATTAGGAGCCGATTACATTTTTAAGACCAAGATATCAAATACTACTCCCATAAATAAGATTTTAAAACCTACGTTTCTTAATGGTTATGAGTCAGTTATTTCTGCAAACAGTAACAAAAATTCACATCAATTTTCTATTAAACTTGCTTCTAAAAAGGGAACTGTGAACATATTTGGTGGTACACCTAAAAATAAAAATATTTCTTTTGATACTAATTATGTTCATTATAGAGAGGTAAAAATATCAGGTTCATTCTCTTCTAATATAAGTCATCTTAAAAAAGCTTATAAAATTATTAAGTCTAGAAAAATTGACTTTTCAAAAATTGTTAGTTCTTATGCAAGTTTTCAAAATTTTAATAATAAAATTGAAAGACTTATAAATAAAAAGGAAGTAAAAGTAATTTTTAGGCCAAATAATGAAATATAAACATTTATCAAAGATTGTATTAGATGAAATTTCAGAAACAATATTGGATATACCTGAAATCCAAACTAATAACTTAATAAACGAGATAATTAAATCTCAAAGAGTTTTTTTAATTGCTATTGGCAGAGTTAATTTAGCTTTGCAATGTTTTGGAAAAAGACTTTCACACCTAGGTTTTAAAGTTGAACTTGTGGGTTCTCTAACAGAAAAACCAGCAACCAAAAAAGATCTTCTTATTGTAGCAAGTGGTTCAGGTGAAAGTGTAATACCGCTAAATATTGCCAAAAAAGCTAAAAAAATTGGTTGTAAGATCCTCCATATAACATCAGCAAAAAATTCATCTATAAGGAAACTGGCGGATCATGTTGTGGAAATTAAATCACCAACTAAACCAAATCCTAAAAAATTAAAAAAAAAAGAAAAAGAAAGCTTGTCAGACTCTATCAGCAAGACTAAAAGCTCAATTCAACCAATGAGCACCATATTTGATCAAGTTTTACATATTTATGGTGATTTAGTTGCAATCCAAATGATTGATAAAATGAAACTTAAAAAGATCAATCTTTGGAAATATCATGCAAACCTTGAATAAATAAATGAAAATAATTATTCCTTTAGGTGGTAAAGATTCTGAATTTAGATCTGAATTTGGATGTATAAAACCACTTACATTGTTAGGTGGTCACAGAATGATTGAAATATTTTTAAAGAAATTTCAATTTAAAAATGAAATTATTTTTTTATGTACTAAAGATGATCTGATTAATACAAATTTGTTATCAGTCCTACAAAACTTAAAACAAAAAAAAAAAATTATACCAATAGGAAATAATACTACTAGTGTGATAGAGACTGTAAATTATGCTGAAAAATTAATTGATGATGATGAAAGTGTATTAATTTGTCATCCAGATAGTATTAATAATTTTAACTCAATAGCAAATGTAAAAAATAAATTATTAAAAACAAAACTTGATGGTTATATGTTTGCTTTTGACGAGGACTGTCCAACCAATACAATTGAAACCCAAACGGGTAGGGTACAACTAAAAAACAATAAAATTATAAAAATCAATGAAAAATCAATTAAAACAATTGACTCCTTGACGCTTGCTGGTTTGTATTTTTTTAGAAAATGGAGTGAATTTAAGAAGTTTTCAAAAATTACTATAGAAAAACAGTCACCTGTCCAAGGACGTTATTTTATTAGCCAGGTATATAACGAATATATTAGACACAAAAAAAAATTAGGTATCATTAAAATTAGTAACCACGTCACTTTTGGATTAATTCCATATATTAAAGAATATAATTTTTGGTCTAATTATTTTAATAAAAATCAAAAAAAAAAATTATCGAAAAAATTTAATTTTTTAAACTTAGTCCCAAGCTGTGGAGATGGTTTAAGATTTAAACTAGATAATAAGAATAATTTTAAACCTTTGATTAAAGTTGATCATGATTATATGATTGTAAAATCACTCAAATCTTTACCCAAAAGCAAAAAAAATGTTGTAATTATGAGAAATGACCATAATAAAAATTATTCATTCAAAAATAAAGTGACTAAAAAATTTAAAAATTTAGAGACACTTATATTAAACAATAGAACTGACGGTATGGCTTCAACCTGCTATGAGTACTTAAAGAATAACAATGTAAAAACACCGATTTTCATTAGTTCATGTGATTACGCGGTTATTTTTAATGAAGAAAAATTTTCTAATTTGTTAAAATTTTTTAATCCCGATGTAGTAGTTTGGACTTTTAAGGAATATCCTGATGCTAGAATATCTCCCTTTGCTTATGCATACTGTGAAATTAAAAATGGTGAAATTAATAAAATCTCAGAAAAAACGCCGATAAGTGATAAACCTCATCTTGACCATATCGCCCAAGGTAATTTTTATTTTAAAAATAAAGAAATATTCTTAAAAGCTTATAGAAATATGATTGAAAAAAAAGATAAAATTAATAATGAATACTATGTCGGTAATTCTATTAATGAACTTATAAATCAAAAATATAAAGTTTTACCTTTTGAGGTTGATCAATATATATGCCTTGGTACAATACAAGATTTAAAAGTATATAATTTTTGGTCAAATTATTTTAATGATAAAATCTAAAGCTGCTGTATTAAAAGGAATAGGTAATTGGAGCTATGATGAAATTAGTATTCCAGAATTAAAGAAAGATGATGCTTTAATTAAAACAATATCTAGCGGTATTTGTAGTACAGATATTGTAAGATCAATGCAAAGTGGTTTTTATTCCTATCCAATTGTGCCAGGTCATGAAATGTTTGGTTATATATATAAGCTTGGAAAAAAAGTTACACATTTAAAAGAGGGTGATAAAGTTTGTGTCTATCCACTAATTACCAAATGTACTGATACTTATTGTTGTGGACATGCCCATGGAGCACATGGTTTTGGCAAATATCCAAATGTTTGTTCAGATTATGATTTTTTAGGCTCAAGAAGTAATGGTGGTTATTCAGAGTTTATATTATCCCCAATTAGAAATTTGGTTAAAGTACCAGACAAAATTGGTAACGATTTAGCAGTATTTACAGAACCAGCTTCAGTAGCTCTACATGCCTTAAATATTGCTAAGCAGGATAGAAAATTTGATACTGTTGCCATTTTTGGATTAGGTCCTATTGGAATTATTTTAGCATCTTGGTGTAAATTAAATAAAATAAATAATGTTATAGGAATTGATAGAAATCAAAATAGGTTCGATCATTTTAAAAGTTTAGGATTCAAAGATATTATTGATACTACCTCTGATAATGTTTTAGACCATATTGATCAATTTACAGAAAAGAGTGGTGTAGAAGTAGCATTTGAATGCTCGGGCTCTGAAGAACTTTTAAATTATGGAATTCAAAGTCTAAAAAAAACAGGTAAAATTATTGTATTAAGTAATCAATTAAAAGATATTAAACTTAGCCAAAAATCATTAAATAAAATACTAAGAGAAGAAATAAGCTTAAAAGGATCATGGAGTTCAACTTTGGAACCATTTAATGAATGGGAGTATACTTTGGATGTAATGAAAAATAATCAACTGAATATTACAAATTTAATTTCTCATAGATTTAAATTTTCTGATGCGCCAAACTTATTTAAATCACTTTATAATAAAGAATTTAAATTTTCTAAAGTTTTGTTGTCGTTATAGATTAATGGCAATTAAAAAAAAAAAAATTGATTTTTCATTAATAATACCATGTTTTAATGAAGCAAGAAATATACCCAATTTAATTAAAAGAAGTAAAAAATTATTAAGATTAAAAAACTTCGAATTAATTTTGGTTAATAATGGTTCAAAAGATAATACAATAAGTATTTTTAAAAAATTTGAAAAAATTAAAAATTTGAAATTTATAAATATTAAAAAAAATATTGGTTTTGGTCACGGAGTTATGCAGGGCTTGAAATCTTCAAAGGGAAAATTTATTGGATATACCCATGCGGATCATCAAACAGATCCCATGGATTTTAATAAATGTATAAAAAAAATTAATACCATGTCTAACAAAAAAATATTTTTAAAAGGTTATAGAAAAAATAAATTGAATTGCGGCTGGTCACTTTTTGATGTTTTTCTAACAAGCTCCCAAACCATAGTCCAATCATTTTTGTTAGGAACTTTTATGCATGATATTCATTCCCAACCTAATGTTTTTTCTAGATCATTATTAAATTACAAAAAAATGTATCCAAAGGATTTTCAAATAGATACATATTTTTACTATTTAGCAAAAAAAAATAATTTTGAAATCATAAAATTTGATGTAATTTTTAATAAACGATTTCGTGGTTATGGTGAGGGAAATAACGATTCTTTTTTAAAAAAAATAAAAGGAATTATTTTACACTTGATTGGTTCTTTTTATTTAATGAAAATTCTTTTTTTTTAGTTAAAACTTACGGAATTTTTTTCAATTATAAACTTTACCAAAGACATAATTGCTAATTGAGGACTAGAGTCACTAGTTGTTGGCACTGTAGAAGCGTCTAATACAAAAATATTTGAACTCTCTTTTAAACTTCCATCTTTATTTAAAATAGCATTATCAGTGCCTATTGGGCATGAATTCATCATATGGGCACAGTGGAAATGCATTAAATGTGTTTTAAATGATTTAAGAAAAACACTTAAATCATCCATTGATTTTAATATTACTCCATCGCCATAAGGCAAAATTAATTCAGTAGCACCAGAACCAAATAAAATTTGACACAATTCTTTTACACTGTTGATAATCAATACGTTGTCAGTATCTTCAAACTTGTGAAAAATTATTGGACCAGAAAAAGAGGAGCTTTTCATCGAGGCTTTCCCTTTTATTTCAACTTGAGAGACATATATTCCAAGATAGTCTATATTTTCTTTGAGATTATTTATCTTATCATTACTCAAAAATGACGTAGCTGCAAATATATAAGGTTCTTGGAAATTAGCTGCCATAAATTTAAATCCATCATCTTTAAAATGATTAATATCCTTGTTAAATATTGTTCCTTTTTTTGACTCAAGCTTTTCATTAAATTTTGCTAAAATTTTATAGTTAAGATGAAATTTTATTTGTTTACCGACATTTTTACTTATTCCATTTTTTTTTAATAAATACGGTGTTTGGAGAGCGCCCGCAGATAAAATTAATTTTTCACATTTAAATAAATATTTAGTATTATTTGTTTCTATGAAGATTTTTTTTCCTACACTTTTGATTGCTGTTACTTTTGTATTTTCATAAATATCAACTCCCATTCTTAAAGCATCAGGAATTAAATTCAGTGAAACATTTGTAGTTTTCGCATCGATTGGACATCCACTGATACATTGATTGTTATGCTTACAATTTATATGAGCAAGCTCTACAGAGCGATATTTGATATTACTTTCCTTTAAATATTTGATGAGAACATTAGAATCTTTATTGAAATCCATATCTTCATCTTTTATGGCGTTTAATCTTTTTTTGAATTGATTAAAATTTGATTTTATTTCTTTTAAGTCAGAAAAATTAAGCTCTAATATATCTTTCCAGCTTTCATAGGCTCTGCTGTCTATATCTTCTAAATATCCACCATTTGTTACACTCGTACCCCCCAAAGCAACACCTTCTGCAAAGGGAAGGGGCGGTCTACCAATAATAGGTGTAAATCCACCGTTTCTCCATAACTTTTGTGTTCTTGATGAAATTTTTGTATTTAAAAAAATTTTTTTATTATATTTTTTTCCTTCTTCTAAAATACAAATTCCATCGTGTCTCTTAGAAAGTTCGTCAGCAGCTGTTGCTCCGCCTGGACCTGATCCAATTATTATTATTTTATAAAATTTTTCAATCAATATATTAACTATAGTTTGCGAATAAAATTAATGTTCTACAATATTTATTAAAATAATTAAAAAAAAAGAAATATTTCTCTAAATATATAAAGAATTTTTTCTGTTCGGAAATATTTAAATTATAAGAATTTTTAAAAAAAACTAAAATTGAAAATATGTTAATTAAATTTAAATATATAATTATTGGAATTTTTAAGTAACTAGGTAATTTAAATATATTTGATAGTAGAAATATTGTAGTATATCTCTCATTATTTACAGTTAAACCAGATAAATTATTTTTAACTATTTGAGATATTATTTTTTTTAACATAATGGTCACTTTAATTTTTTAATATTATGAGTCAATATCTTTACATTATTACCGGAACCACCAATGGTATTGGTAAAGAATTAGCAAAAATTTTAATAAAAAATAAATTTAGCGTATTGGGGATTTCTAGATCAAAACAAAAGATTTTTGATAAAAACTATTATCATATTAAGCATGATTTTTTAAATAAAATGAATCATAAAAAAATAATCAAATATACTAATGGTAAGACAATTATACTGATACTAAATGCAGCTACAATTATTAAGTCTAATAAAAAAAATTTTCTTAAAAGTTACTCAGCAAATTTTACAAATCAAATCGATTTAGTTAAATTTTTAAATAAAAAAAGTAAAAGAACATATTTAGTATCAAGTATGCATATCTTTAATAATATCAATACCACTCCAGATATTGGATACTATGTTGCAAAAAAAAATTTTTATTATTTAGTTAAAAATGAATTTTTTGCAAATTACTATAAACTTTACTGTATCTTTTTTGGAAATGTTAAAACTAATATTAAATCAAAAAATTCTTCAATCCTAGTTAAAATACCTTTATTTGGAGAATTGATTGAACGCTTATCAATTAATTCACCTAAAAAGATTGCAAATAAAATATTTTATTCAACATTATCACATTCTAATAACAGAATAATAAATCTTTCAATTTTGCCTATCATTATTATCAAAATTATTATGAATTTAATAAATTTTTTATGTTACTTTAAAAAAATTAGGTAAATTAATAAAAAAGTATTTTTATTTTCAATCTATGCAATAGAGTACTTATTTTTTTAAGGTTCTATTCAGATCAAAAAATATTAAAGTCAAAATAAAAAAATGAAAAAATATTTTCTTATATTATTTGCGTCTTTAATAATCTGGATTCTTTCAGACGTATTGGTTACAAAAATACTAGATTTAAGAGGTTTTAGTTTGTTTTTCCAATTCAATAAAAATGTAGGTCACATGAATAAAATAAATTTTTCAGGTAATTTTGGTGGTCCCTTAGATCAATTCATGAGTAGTGTTAATATCGGAAATTATGGTGAGAGGGTTTCTACAAAAAGTAATTGTAAAAATAAAACTAAAATTCTATTTTTGGGCGACTCTTTTCTTGCTGGTTTTGAGGTAAATGATGATGAAACATTTGTATCACTCATAAATAAAAATTGTAAAATTAATAATTTTAATGCTTATAATTTTGGCGTCAGAGCCTATGATACTCATCATATTTTAGGAACTTATGAGAGATTAAGGAATAAATATGATTTTGATTATGTGTTTTATCTTATTTCAGATAATGATTTGTACGAAAATTTAAAGCAATCTCATTATCCAAATCTAGTTAAAAAATTTGGTCGTATTTATAATGGTGTTTTATACAAACCAGAACTTAATATTATTGAGAAAATGTATTTTAATTTTAGAATTTTTGTATCAGATAATTTATATTTTACTACTAAACTAATTTTATATTCTGATAATTTAAAAAATATAATTAATTTTCCAAATAATGATAATGATTTATCGAATAAAAAAAATATTGACACAGATAATCAAATTTTAAAATTTGTCCAATTGAGTTTAAAACTAAATCAAAAAATTACTTCAGATAACAAAAAGCTTTTTCTAGCTTTTATTCCTTGTTTTAGTGAGAATTGTTCACATCAATTAGATATAGAAGATCAAATTATAAATAAACTAAAATCTTTTGACAAGATAGAAATATTTGATTTTAAAAATCAGTTTGAGGAAATGGTCTCTAATAAAAAAATAATTAGAGAACAAATGTATTTTATTAATGACTATCATTTTTCAAAATATGGACATAAAATAATGTATGAAATGATAGTTAGAAATTTAATGAACTTTTAATTTTATTACTTTTTTCCAATAAATTTTTTATAATTATTTTCATTCTGCTTAATCTTGTTTCCCAAGCCTATTCTGGAGAAATAGAGGAATTAAAAGAAGACGTAACTGTTAATAAATTGATTCAAGATAGCTGGAAAATATATTCAACAAATTCTATTTCCTACAAAGATAATAGTGGATCTGACAAAATAGTAATTTTTTACCATCTTAAAAAAGATCAGCAGCTAGTGACTTGTAGCGTTAACAATAGAGGAAAGGTAAGCTGTTGGAAGCCATAAAATACCCAGGAATTCAAAAGTATTTTAATTCTATTAAAACTATTATTTATGTTAAATAGTAAGAGTATTACATTTGCTTTTTCTGGATTAAAAACTTTATTTTTTTAATTCATGCTTTGCTAATCGCTTAGAATTAAATCTTTTTTCAATTAAATTAAAACTTAGAATTGATAAAAAGAAAACTGAAATTAAAACACTAATAATAATTAGAAATGATAAAGATTTAGTCAACTCTATATACGTATAATTATTAATTGTGATAGTATCAATTTGAAAGATAAATCTTAATATTTGTACGTGTGTCCAAATTATAAGATAGTGTATCATATAAATACTGTAGCTAATTTTTCCAATAAATATAAATAATTTATTTTCTAGAAATGATTTAATAACACCTTCTTTGGATTGATTGAGAACAATTATAAGAAAGCCAAAAAGTATTGGCATAATTATTGTGTTTGTTACATTGCAAAAAAGATAAAGTGTTATTATAGAAATCGGAATTTGAAATTTGGTAAGGTTTTTTCTTTCAATTTTTTGGTTAATTTTTAAAAATAGCGTTCCTAAAAAAAAAGAATAAACACATCTTAAAAAACCTAATTGATTTGTAGATTTCATTAATTCTAATTTGTAAACAAAATAAAATGAAATAATAACCAATAAAATTATAATCAAAATACTTAAAAATTTATTTCTGATAAAAATTACTAAAAAAGCAAATATAATATATGTATAGAATTCGAAGGATATTGACCAAGATACTTCATTATAACTTAGTTGATTATCAATTAAACCCTGTAAAAGAAAAATATTTGATATGAAAGTAGAGATATTATTGACAGTGAACGGCTCCTCATTTGATGCAATGCCAGTTTTTAGTTCAAACAAATATTTTGATATTTCAACTGCTAGATAAATAAATAACATAAAAATATGGAGAGGGTATAATCTAAAAAACCTTTTTTTAATAAAATCAATAAAAGTATTTAGATTATATAATGTAGATCCATAATTTAATGAAATTACAAAGCCACTTAAGACAAAGAAAAAATCAACAGCAAGTTCACTATTTCGCATAAAAATATTTTGTGACAAATACGGTGATAAAGATTTTAAATGGTGGAGAACTACAATTGTAGCAGCTAAACCTCTTAAAGACTGGAGGTGAAAAAAAAAATCTTTTTTCATTAAATCTTACTTTATATTGTTAGTTTGATTATTTGAATATAATTGAATTTAGATATTAAAAATGAATTTTATTAAAAATTTTACTTATTCCTCTTGTTCATTTATAAATATTAGCATAAATACTCATGAAAATAACTCATGCC
>MDTB01133398.1_pt1 | contig 17031 bp, 18 predicted proteins | sample 811161 | NCBI WGS metagenome assembly MDTB01 (sample SAMN05326650, study PRJNA326480) | marine metagenome | isolation source: seawater | place: Mediterranean Sea | collected 2009
ATAATCCTCTTTAGAACCATTTTTCATTTCTGTAAATTTTACCTGACTCATTTTTTAATTATTAGATGTTACACTTAATAACGATAATTGAGTAATTTTATTATCTCCAAGTTTATCAATGGGTTTTATTGGATAATCTCCTGTAAAATAATGATCAGTTAATTGCGGATAAGCATCATTTCTTTTATCAAAACCGATAGCCTTATACATTCCATTTACTGACAAAAATTTAAGTGATTTTGCACTTATATACTCACATATTTGATCGATTGTTTTATTAGCAGCTAATAGTTCTTTTTTTGTAGGAGTATCAACACCATAAAAATCTGGGTATTTTATCTCTGGACAAGCTATCTTAACATGTACCTCTTTAGCACCGGCATCATATAGCATTTTCACAATTTTATAAGATGTCGTGCCTCTTACAAGTGAGTCGTCAATTAAGATTACTTTTTTACCTTTTATTGCTGTTTGATTTGCATTTAGTTTTAACTTTACACCTAAGCTCCTTATTTTTTGACTTGGCTCAATAAAAGTTCTACCTACATAATGATTTCTTATCAGTCCTAGTTCGAATTTTTTCCCCAAGTGTTGAGCATATCCTAATGCAGCAGCATTTCCAGAATCTGGTACTGGAACCACAATGTCTGCTTCGTGACCACTTTCTTTTGCAAGCTCTATCCCAAGACTTTTTCTATATTCATATGCAGCTTTACCATTTAAAATACTATCGGGTCTTGCAAAATAAATATATTCAAATACACATGGTCTAGCTTTTTTTAGAGGAAAAGGCTTAACACTCTCTATTTTGTCATTTTCGATAACTACAATTTCCCCATTTTCAACTTCCCTAATAAATTTAGCACCGATGATGTCAAGTGCACAAGTCTCAGAGGTTAAAACATAACTATTTTTTAATTTTCCGATTATTAAGGGTCTTATACCTAATGGATCTCTAACTCCTATTAATGAAGTTTGAGTCATCATAACTAAAGCATAACCCCCTTGAATTTGAAAAATAGCATCAACAATTTTATCTATTGTTTTGGATCTCTTAGATTTAGCTATTAATTTTACAATAGTTTCGGTATCTGAGGTGGTGTAAAAAATAGCACCGTCTTCAACTAATTTATTTCTTATAGAAATTGAATTTGTTAAATTTCCGTTATGGGCAACTCCAATGCCTCCAGCATTTGTATCTGCAAAAAAAGGCTGAATATTTCTAAGTATATTGTCCCCCGTGGTACTATATCTGTTATGTCCAATAGCATAGTTTCCTTTTAATTTATTTAAAATCTCTTCTTTATTAAAATTGTCACCAACAAGACCAAACCTTTTTTCAGAATAATATTTTTCTCCATCAAAAGTTACAATACCACAACCTTCTTGGCCTCTGTGTTGTAGCGCATGTAATCCAAGAGCAGTTAACGCAGATGCATCCTCAGAATTACTTATACCGAAAACACCGCATTCTTCTTTTAACTTAGGATTAAAGTTCCTCAATTTTTTCTTTAGAATCTTGATATGTTTTTTCATTTGGAAATTCTTTTATTAAATAATTACTACCTTTTTTTAAATATGGAAAGATGTATGATTTACTGAAATTTATTGGCCATTTATCATAATTATAGACAATATGTACTCCTGAGAATATGAATATAGAGATTATATAGGCCCTAATGAATCCAAAAAAGAATCCAAAAACTGTATCTAAACTACCGATTCCCGAATAACTAACCGCTTTGCTAATTCCTTTGTTAATCATTAAAACTAAAAAAATTACTATAATAAAAATTGTAAATCCAAGGCCAATATCAAGCACATATTCATTATCAATAACATCTGTAAAAAAAGGTTTCACTTTTGGAAAGATTATTAAAGTTATTACATAAGCCAACAACCATTTAGCAAGAGATAAAATGCTTAAGACAAAACCTTTTTTATAACATTTTATTAACGATAGGATCGTTAAAAAGATATAGATTAAATCAATTATTGATGCAAACTCGTAAAAATCTTTTAATACATTTAGCATTAAATTATTTTCCAAAAGGTTTAATCAATAGTATTAAAGAGGGTAGAAGTGTTAATACTGAAATCATGGCTAATAACATTGCAAGACCGGTAAAAATTCCAAAATAGATTGTTGGAATGAACTTAGATAAAATCAATATTGAAAATCCAAAAACAATAGTAATAGATGTATTTAGTATTGCATTACCAACTGTGGAATGACAACGATTTATAGTTTCTTTATAGTCACCTAAATTATTGAATTCTTCCTTAAATCGATAAATATAATGAATACTGTTATCTACGGCTATACCTATTGTTATTGCTGCGATTGTTATTGTCATCATATCAAGTGGAATTCCTAAAAGCCCAATTATTCCTAGTATAAAAAAAGCCGCAATAAAATTTGGCACCACTCCTATCAAAGATAATTTAATATTTCTAAAAAGAATTATAAACATTGCAAAAATACCTATCATAACTAAACCAAGAGTTAGAATTTGAGATTTGAATAGACTTTGTAATAAGTTGTTAAACAAAATTAAAACTCCAGCAAGTTTAAAGTCATTTTCTTTTAGACCAAACTCATTCTTAAGATCGTAATTTATCTTTTTAATTAAATCATTTCTTCTCAAATTTTCTTGAGAGTCGATTATTCTTAAATTTATACGAGCTTCATTATTCTCTATAGAGATATAGGGATCAATTATTTCAGTTTTAATATTTTCTGGTATCTTAGAATATAAAACACCCATTTCTAATGTTCCAAGAGGCTTATTATTATTTAATACAGTCGCAACATCTATAATAGATGAAAATGATAAAACTTTTCCAACTTGAGGCAAACTATCTAAATAATTGTGTACCAATGTAATTCTATCTATTTTATTTTTAGTAAACCAATATTTTTCATCATCATTTTTACTTTCATTATCCCAATCATCAAATTCGTCATCAGTTTCATCATTTAATTTATCATTTTTAGAAAATCTTAAAATTACTTCTAATGGAGTGGTTCCACCTAATTTTTCATCGATTAGTTTCATTCCCTTATAGATCTCGGTCTTTTTACTAAAATAATTTATAAAACTGTTCTCTACTTCTAAACGACTAATCCCAATTAAACTTAAAAAAATAATTAAACCACTAATTAAAAAAATCAATTTTTGATAATTTTGAGAAATGCTTGCAAAAAAACTTGTGATTTTAGATTTTTCAAATTCTTTTAAAGAAATATTTTCTTTTGTTACAAAGTTTATTAGTGAAGGAAGCAATGTAAAAGTAACAATGAATGATGTAATTAATCCAATCGTCATCATCCAACCAAAGTCGATAATAGGCTTTATTTCACTGAAGATTAAAGACAAAAAAGCGATAATTGTTGTTAAAACAGTATATAAAATTGGCCAAAACATTTTATTTGTAGTCTCAACTATTAATTCAAATATAGATTTTTCAGAGTATTTTTCTCTAAGCTGTAAGAATCTTGTGCTCATATGAATATTCATTGCCATTGTTAAAATTAACATCAGTGCAATAAAATTTGATGAAATAACAGTGACTTTCCAATTTAATAAACCAAGCATACCAACCATAATTAAAACTGAAAAAAAACAACTACTAATTGGTACTATAATCCAAATTAATTTTCTAAAAACAAACCACAATGTACAAATTATAAATAAAAGGACCCCTAAACCAAAAACAATAATATCACTTTTAATGAATGTCATCATATCATCTGCAATCATAGGTATTCCTCCAAGATGTATCTTTCCTATGTCTTTATAACTCTCGATTACGTCTCTGATTTCTAAAATGTTTTCATGATTTTGTTTTTTTACTTTATCCTTTATACTTTCTATTTCATCTTTTGATTTATCTTTAAAGTTTTCTAATTCAATATTTTTTTTTATATAAACAATAATTCCACTAGTTTTACCGTCTTCGCTAATCACAAAATTTCTAAATACTGGGCTGTTTAAAATTTCGTTAAACCCACGTTTTCTATCTACATCTTCATCTTTCAGGGTTTTAAAATTTTCAAGCCTTTCTTGTAAAGGAGCATCAGAATTACTTAATAAAGGAATATCTAATAGTGTTATTACGCTATGAACCCAATCAAGGCTTTGAATTTTATACTTTAAACTTAAAAGGTTATTAATAGATGTGTCTGAGACCATTCCATCATTTGGTGTATAGGTCAAAATAAGGAATTCTTTAGATCCATATCTTTTTGATACTTCTTTCAAATATTTAAGATCTGGATCGCCTTCGATTAAAAGAGTTTCAGAGGATGCATCTAATCTAAAATCCTTAGAAAAATATCCAAAACCTATAACGGCAATTATTAAAAATACTAGAATTTTTTTTGGATTTTCCAGGATGACACTTTTGTACAATTGAGACAACATTTTATTTCTTTTATATTGGAATTTAGTTATTTTGAGTATCTTTAAATTTAGTAAATTGTTCCTCAAAATCTAGCATTATTTTTCCAACTGGTCCGTGTCTTTGCTTTCCAATTATTATTTCTGCCAAATGAGCAACCTCATTCATTTTTGCTTGCCATTCAGCATGCTCAACTGTGGCTTCTCTTGGTTCTTTTCTTTGTAGATAGTAACCCTCTCTATATACAAACATTACCACGTCAGCATCTTGTTCAATTGAGCCTGACTCTCTTAAGTCTGACAATTGTGGTTTGTGATCATCTCTTTGTTCAACTTGTCTTGATAATTGAGACAAAGCAACAACAGGGATTGATAGTTCTTTAGCTATTGCTTTTAAACCTTGAGTTATTTGAGAAATTTCCTGAACTCTTCCATCCTTATTAAATGTTGTACCTCTCATGAGTTGAATGTAATCTACGATAATCATTTCTAATCCAAAAAGTCTTTTAATTCTTCTAGCTCTATTACTCATTGCAGCAATGCTAATTGCTGGCGTTTCATCAATAAATAATGGTAACTCAGAAATATTTTTCGATGTTTCTATAAATTTATCGAACTGGTCATCAGAAATTTTACCTCTTCTAATATCATTAGACCTTATTCTTGACTGTTCAGCTAAGATCCGAGTTGATAATTGTTCGGATGACATTTCTAAAGAAAAAAAAGCAACGGTAGATTTTTTACCACTATCTAACAGTTTTTGTGCTGCGTTAAAGGCAATATTTGTCGCTAAAGAAGTTTTACCCATTGAAGGTCTACCAGCAATAATTATTAAATCAGATTTATGTAGTCCTCCAAGTCGATCGTCTAAATCTCTTAAACCGGTTGGAACTCCAACTATTCCTTCATCGTTTTTATATGCAGCAGAGGCCATTTCAATAGTTTGTCTCATAGCCTCATCAAATTTAATTAAAGACGAATTAAATGAGCCTTTTTCTGCAAGATCAAATAAAAGTTTTTCAGAGTCTTCAATTATATTTTGCCCGTTTATATTTATATCATTTATCTTTGCATTATATATTGTTTGTTCTGAAATCTTAATTAATTCTCTTCTCACAAACATATCATAAATAATTTTAGAATATTCAGTAGCCTGTCTAATTGATGTTGAAAATTTTGTAATTTTTACGAGATATTCAGGAATATTTAATTCGTCTTTTTCATTTTCAAAGTAATTTTTTAATGTAATTGGGTTTGCTAACATTCCCTTATAAATTAAGTTTTCTATTGCAGAGTAAATCTTTTGATGCATTGGATCATAAAAATTTGCGCTTGATAATATTAAATCAATTTCATCAAAAATTTCATTTGATACTAATATAGATCCAATTACAGCCTGTTCAGCTTCAATATTATTAGGCAGTTCTTTAAAATTGTCCTTAAGTACAGTTAGATTACTTTTTTCCATAAGTTAATTTACAATTAAATATTATAATAAAAATGCTTAATATGTATTGGGGAAAAAATTGTATAATTATTCTATAATCTCAGCAGACTCAACTTTAATTGTAATTTCTGCATCAACTTCAGAGTGTAATGAAATTTTTACCTTAAACTTACCTACAGATTTAATTTCTTTAACTGGTTGAATCATAGATGGCTTAATGTCAACCTTGATCTTTTCATTGATTAATTTTGATATTTCTGTGGGTTTAACTGATCCATAAAGTTCTTTGTTTTCTGTTACAAGTTTTTTAACTACAAACTCTTTGTTGTGTATTTTTTCAAGCAAAGTTTTTGCTTCTAGTTTTTTTTCATTATCTTTTTTTGAAAGTTCGATTTTTATTTTTTCAACTTCTTTAACATTTTCTTTAGATGCATATAAAGCTTTATTGTTTGAAATTAAAAAATTTCTTGCAAAACCTCTCTTTACTTCAATTATATCTCCAATTGATCCTATCCTTTTCACATTTTCTAATAGTATAACTTTCATTATATTAAAGCCAAATTTCTAGCTCTTTTTATTGATAGAGATAATTCTCTTTGTTTTTTTTGGCTAACATTAGTAATCCTAGAGGGTAAAATTTTTCCGTTTTCAGACATATATTTTTTTAAGAGCTTTATGTTCTTGTAATCGATTTCAGGTGCACCTTTAACAGAAAGTGGACAGTTTTTTTTAAATTTATATTTGTTAGGTTGAAAAATACTTAATTTAGCAAAATTACTTTGTTTATTTTTTTTATTTCCACTTTGTCTTTTTGGCATTTTAATTTTTTATTTTTTCTTTTTTTTCAGTTTCACTTTTTGATCCAAAGTAAACAGTTTCTAAATCAAATTTCTTGACTTTTACTGTCAAATACCTAATCAATTTTTTATCAATTGCTTCATTTTTTTCTAATTCATTAATAACTTTTCCATCACCCTCTATTTTAAAATGTATATAGCTACCTTTTTTATTTTTTTTTATTACTTGAGATAAATTTAATAATCCCCAATTCTCTGTTTTTACAATTTTTCCATCATTTTTTTCTACTATTTTAGAATATTTCTCAGTTAATTGTTTAACCTCTGATGGGGAAGTGTCTTGTCTTGCTATTATCGTGTGCTCGTATAAATTCATAATTGTTCTTAATAAAAAATGAGGATATACTATTATAATTCTTTAATTACAATAGATAAAAAGCAATATTATTTAATTTTTTTAAATGTTTTCAGTAGTTTTTCCAGGCCAAGGTTCACAATCAATAGGTATGGGAAAAGAGTTTTATGATAAATTTGACATTGTTAAAAATTATTTTAAAGAAGCAGATGATATCCTAAAATTTTCCCTCTCTAAATTAATTCTTGAGGGATCGAAAGATGAACTTGATTTGACAATCAATACGCAACCCGCAATTTTTTTAATAAGTTATTCAATTTTTCAGGTAATAACAAAAGAGTTCAATATTGATCTTAAAAAAGCCAAATATTTTGCTGGACATTCTTTGGGAGAGTATTCTGCCTTGTCATGTGCAGGTTTTCTAAACTTCGCAGATACAATTAAAATTCTTCGAATTCGAGGAGAGTCCATGCAAAACTCTGTTCCAGAGGGAGAAGGTGGGATGTTAGCAGTTTTAGGTTCAAATATAGAAATAATAGAAAAAATTATAAAAGAAAATGAAAAAAATTTGAAAGTCCAAATAGCTAATGATAATTCTGACGGACAAATAGTTTTGAGTGCAAATATTAAAGATTTGAACTTATTTAAAGAAATTCTAATTACCAAAAAAATAAAAAATATTAATTTGCCAGTGAGTGCACCTTTTCACAGTAGTTTAATGACAAAAGCAACATTAAAAATGGATCATGAAATAAACAAATTAAATTTTAAAGAATCAAAAAATACGCTCATTTCAAATGTCACTGCAAAAGAAATTTCAAATATTAAAGATTTAAAAGATTTACTTATTAAGCAAATAGAGAGTAGAGTTAGATGGAGAGAAAGCGTTATTTTTATGATGGACAACGGAGTAAATGAATTTTTAGAGATTGGTCCTGGCAAAGTACTTTCAGGTCTAATCAAAAGAATCAATAGAGAGATAAAAGTTAGTGCAATAAATAATAAGACTGATATAGAAAATATCAAAATATGATAGAAATTAAAAATAAGAATGTAATTGTAACCGGAGCTACAGGAGGAATCGGAAATTCTATTGTTGAACATTTAATATTAAATGGAGCAAATGTTTTAGCTACAGGCACTAACATCGAAAAGTTAGAGGAATTAAAAAAAAAGCATCAAAAAATTAAAACTTTACGATTTGACGTATCTGAACATGAAAAAATTGAGGAATTCATAGATAGCGCAACAAATGAATTAAACAATAAACTAGACTGTATAGTCAATAATGCAGGAATTACAAAAGATAACCTGACAGTTAGAATGAGCTATGACGAATGGTCAAAAGTGATCGATGTCAATCTTACCTCGACTTTCTTGATGAGTAAATTTTCTATTAAAAAGATGCTTAAAAATAAGTCAGGCAAGATTATTAATATTACATCTGTAGTAGGCCACACAGGTAACATCGGACAAGCAAACTATACAGCATCTAAGTCAGGAATAGTTGCGATGTCGAAAAGTTTGGCTTTAGAGTATGGTAAAAAAAATATAAATGTAAATTGTATATCTCCTGGTTTTATCAGTTCAGCAATGACTGATAAAATGGATGAAAAATATAAAGAATCAATAATATCAAAAATACCCTCAAATAGATTAGGTAAGCCACAAGATATCGCAAATGCTGTAGTTTTTTTGATTTCAGATAGCTCTAATTATATAAATGGAGAAACCATACATATTAACGGTGGTCTGTATTTAGGTTGACAAAAAAACAATTTAATCTAAGAACAAAATTATAAACAAAAGGATAAAAATGTCTGATGATATTTCAAGTAAAGTAAAAAAAATAGTTGCTGATCACTTAGGAATTGACGAAGCAAAAGTTACAGATGAGTCAAGTTTCATAGATGATCTTGGTGCAGATAGTCTAGACACTGTAGAATTAGTTATGGCTTTTGAAGAAGAATTTGGTTCAGAAATTTCTGATAGTGAGGCAGAAAAAATTTTAACAGTTGGTGATGCCGTCAAGTTTATTGAAGGTAAAAGAAATTAAATATATTTAAATGTCTCTCAACCATGATGGTATTATGGTTATCTTATCATCTCCCTCTGGGGCAGGGAAAACTACTTTAGTAAAACTTTTAGCTCAAAGAAAAAAATTTGAGGTTTCTATTTCTCATACAACAAGAAAACCTAGGGCAAAAGAAACCCCTAATGAAGATTATTATTTTGTTGATGATAAAGAATTTCAAAGATTAATTAAAAATGAGGAATTTCTTGAGTATGCAAAAGTATTTAATAATCTTTATGGCACTACTAGAACCCCAGTTATAAATAATTTACAAAAAGGTCAAAATGTGATTTTTGATATTGATTGGCAAGGCGCAGATCAGATTAAAAATAAAAAACTTGATTATAAATTAATTACTTTCTTTTTACTTCCACCTAGTAAAGAGGTTTTATTTGAAAGACTATCTAATAGAGATATGAAGGATAAATTAATTGTTGATGAGAGAATGAAACAATTTAGTAGGGATGTTCTACACTGGATTAATTACGATTTTGTTATAATTAACGATGACTTAGAATATTGTTATCAAAAAATAAGTAATTTGATTGACTCAGTTATAAATAATGGCTCTAAAGATTATGATCAAGATTTTATTAGAGCACATGTAGAAAAATTGACATCATAATTTTTCGTATTCTTTTGTTATCTTATAAAAAGTTTCGAAAGATAAATTTTGTGGCCTCAGATTTAAATTAATATTCAGTTTTTTTGATATTTCTCGATAATTTTTGAACAATTGTTTGAAAGGATTTTTAATCATCTTTCTTCTTTGGTTAAAAAAAACTCTCGTGATAGTTTCGAGGTTTTTAGCAGAGTTAAATTTAGGAAATTTTTTTTTTGGTAAAAAAAGCAAAAGGGTACTTTCAACATTAGGTTTAGGTCTAAAACAACTAGGGCTTATGTCAAATAATTTTTTTATGTCAAGCCTCCATTGTGATAATAAAGATAATCTTCCAAATTCAGAAGTATCACTTTTAGCAATAATTCGATCAGCCACCTCTTTTTGAAACATTAGAACTAGCTCAGTAAACCATACTTTTTTTTGAAGGTTTAAAATCCATTTACAAATTATTTCAGTAGAAATGTTGTATGGTAGATTTCCGAAAACAACTAATTTTTTTTCTGAAATAAAATTTTCATTAATATTTAAAACATCTTCATTTATTATTTTTATTTTTTCACCAAATTTTTTTTCAAGAAAAGAACAAAGATTATCATCTTTTTCAATTACATAAAAATTTTTAGGGTCCCTTTTAAGTATTTCTCCAGTAAGACTACCTTTACCTGCTCCAATCTCTAAAATTTCGTTATTTTTAATATTTGCTGCAGAAACAATTTTTTTAATGATATTTTTATCAATTAAAAAATTTTGTCCTAAACTTTTTTTAGCTGTATTTTTCACTTATTATCTAAAAATTTTATTGCCTCAATTAAACTTTTAGGGTCAGATAAATTTTTACCAAGCATTTTGATATTGGGTCCGTGGTCAGGTGATATTCTTATGAAGGGTAAACCAATAGTAATATTTATTGCATCAAATTCAAAAAGAGCTTTTAATGGTGCTAAAACCTGATCATGATACATGCCTATTATGACATCGAAATTTTTGATATTTTTTTTTAAAAAAATAGTATCAGCAGGATATGGACCTGAAACTAAATATTTTCTTCTCTTTAGATATTTTATAGCTGGTATTATAATTTTATTCTCCTCACTTGAAGTAAAATTACTCTCACAATGAGGATTAAGTCCTGTTATGGCAATTTTTGGTTTAAATCTTAGCTTTGCTTTAAAAAAATTATTTACTGATATAGCATGATTAATTATTTTTTTCTTTGAGATTTTTTTATGCACATCTTTGAGTGGAACGTGTGTTGTAATTGGACTAACAGATACTCTTTTATTATAAATCAGCATTACAACCTTATCAAAGCAATTAGTTTTAGACCCAAGATATTCCGTAATACCACTATACTTAGTGTTTAAAAATTTTTTTTTATTGATAGGTCCATTAATTAAATTAAGATCATTATTATTTTTTAAAAGTCTAATAGCTAAATTAAAACATTTATTAATATATTTATTTATATCTTTATTATATAAATTTACGTTAATAAAATTAATATATTTTTTTTTGTAATAAGTAGGATTTAATACATCGTTTTTTAACTCATTAATTTTAAAATTAAAATTTGATTTTCTTAATTGATCTAATAAAATTTTTTTATTTACAATTAAGATGATTGGATTTCTAATTTTAATTTTATTCAATGTTTTAAAAAAAATTTCTAAAAAAATACTTTGAGGTTCACCAGCAACAATTAATATTGGTTTATAATTTTTTGACATATGATTTACTTTCAAGGTCTTTATAATACATAATTGAAAATTGGTTTAATTGTCTATTTTTTTCTGAGGCAATTATATTATTTATTTCTTTTTCTTTATTAATTTTTTGAGTTATAATTTTTTTGTCATTAATTAATAAAAGAATTGAACCACCGGCAGTATTAATTGGTTTTGTTACTTCTCCTATCTTTAAATTTTTCACGTTATTAAAAATTTTTTTTGAAATTTGATTTTGATTTACCCAACCTATTTCACCACCAAATTTTGCACTTTTTGAAATACTATGTAATAAAGCAGTTTGTTTAAATCCAATTTCATTAATTGATTCAAGTATCTCATTGTGCTTTTCCTCAATTTTTATTTTACTTTTTTCAGAAAATACTATTTCAGACAAATTATAAGATATAATTTCAGAATTAGATTTTTGTAAGCTGTCTACGATTTTCTCAATTTTTTTATTGTCTATTTTAATACTTCTATTAAATTTATCATATATTAATTGGTTCCAGTATTTCTCTATTACAAATTTTTTTTTAATTTCTCTAATATCTATTTTTTTTATCATCAAGGAAACTAATAAATTCTGTTTCACTTCCAAATCCTAAATTCTTCCAAAAACTTCTTAAAAAATTTTTGATCATTAAAGTCTCTTTCTCGGACTCGTAATCAATAGCATAAACTTTATCTATTTCGATTTTTTTAATTTTTTCTCTTATCAAAGAATTTTCAGCTATAAGACGAATTTTATTTTTGTCGAGGTTAGAAAAGTTTTTATTAAGAGAAATTAGATAATCAATTTCTTTATCAACATCAAATGAAGTGATTATATTATCATTTATCTTATATAATATTTTGATTTCATTCGCAGAAATTTGATTAAAAGAAGTAAAAATAATTAATAAAATTAAGATTCTAATATTTTTGATCATTTTAGGTTAGGAGAGTTAACTGAAGTAAAAGGTGTAAATGTTATAGAAAAGAATACCTCTTCTTGGGGTTGAAGATCTCTATCTTGATAATAATCTTTATTATATTCTATTGCTGCAATGAGACAGTCATTTCTGTATTCAAAAATTAAATTGTAAAATTCTGTTAAATTTGTCTTTCGATTTCTTCTACTTGAATATATTAAAGAATTCCTTTCATTTAGTGTGTAACTCATATCTGTTGTCAAATAACTTTCGGATCCTATTTCATTATTCTCTTCAAGAAACTCAAAAGAGGTAATAAAATTATTCACACTCAATGTTGTTTCTAATTTATTATAATTTATTGTGTCTACGTTATTGTCTACAGAAAAATTATAATCAAATTTAAAATTTTTATTTGGAAGGAGAGTAATATTTCCAACTATATCAGATGATTTATTTCTCATTTTTGATTTTGTAGGAAGTCTTTTATCTTCCTTATCTCTAAAAATCTGTCCTAAACTTATTTTGAGTAAATCTTCGTTGTTAAGATTTTTAAAGTCATAATCTAGTCCTAATGTAATAGATTGACCACCCTCTAAAGAGTCGCTCAATCCTAACCTATTATTTGAAAATATATTTGTGATATTAATTTTTTTATTATCATTAGCTAAATTCTCAGATTGCGAGGGGCTATATCTTAATAAAAGTTTAGGTGTTAAACTACTTGTATAATTTAAATAACTTTTTTTAAGGGGTAGAGAAGACTCATAAGCGAATGCAAAATAATTTTCTGATTTAAGATCTTCATCATAATTATTTGAATTCTTTCCTTTTTTTGTAGTATTCTTCATAAATAATTTGTAATTAGAATTTACCCCAAACTTAGAAAAAATAGAATTTGATACAAAATTTAAATTATTTATGAGATAACTCTCTGTTACATCAGTATTTTTCTTTTGGTTTGAACCTGATATCTCGTAATTCAAACTTCCATCTAAATCAAAACCTGTATTAACAATTTTTGAAATAGTGAAATTTGGCAGAATAAATTGAAATTTATCTGAGTCTTTTTCTTTAGTCAGATCTTCATAAGAGGCAAATTCAGTAAAAATTTTTAGATCTTCATCATAAGCATTAAATTTGATGAATGAATTTAATAAACTTTGATTTTTTGATTCTCTTATTTTTGCAGTAATATCATCACTTTTTAAGTAAGTATCACTTGAAGTTTTTTCCAAATTAATTTCTAAATCAGAATATAAAAAACTGTTTTCAATTAAGTGTTTGCTATTTGCAAAAAAATGTGATTTGGATAGATTATCTAGTTTCTTTATACTGAAATCTGTCATAAAATTTGAATTTTTTTCTACCTGTCTGTATTCATTTTGTATCATTAGATCGTTATTAAAATAAAATCTGGGAGAAAAGGTGTAATCTTTGTTTTCTGAAATTACTTTATAGTATGGTATTTGAAGAGAGGTTCCATTTAAAGAAGATTCAAGAACAGAAGGTGTTAAAAAACCGGATTGTCTTTTTACTGTTGGATCTGGATGAAAAAATTTTGGAAAATAAAAAACTGGCTTATCATATAATGTTAACCATGAATTCTCGTAATATATCAATTTTTTCGATTTATCATGTTTTATTTCAGACGCTTTTATCGTCCAGGGAGGACATCCTTCTCTAATTTTACAAGTAGTAAAAATACCATTTTTGATCACAGTAATATCCCTCTCACTAAACATTGAGCTCCCTTTTAATCTGGCGCTAGATCCTAGTTCGCCATCAGCAAAATAAATTTGAATATCTTTTGCTGCTATTCTATCTTTATTCAGATCAATAAAAGCACTATTAGATTTATAGACATTTTTATATTCATCAATAAAATTTATTTCTGACGATAAAAATCTTTTTTTTTCTATCAAATAATTGAAATCTTTTGCATTTATTATATTGTTTGAATTATCTTTTAATTCAACAGGATAATTAGATAATATTTCGTTTTTAAGTCTAAAAAAAAATATGTTATTACCTTTAATTATAAATTTTTTTTCGGCCTCTATATAAGTTGAATTTTTAGAAAAAATTTTTTCAATTTCTTTTTCATAAACAATATTTTCACTTCTGATTACTATCTCTTGAGTTTTGTCTTTAATGACTACATTTCCATTTAGAATTAGTATTTTTTTATCTTTATAATATAAAGCATTATCAGAGTTTATCTCTAATCCATCATCAGAATTTACAGTGACACCATCTTTCGCATAAATTTTATTTTCCTCTTTGTCAATCTCAATCGAGCTACTTTCAAAAATAAAATCATCCGCTATAGAAGGACCGTAAAGAAAGAAAAAAATTAAAAATAAAATAATAGTAAAAAAATTATTTTTCATTTATTCTAATCATTCCGATAATTGATATAATTGTTAAGATCACAATTGGGATCCAGATTGAGACGAGCAAGGGTAACTTTTCGTTTTTACCAAGAGCTCCGAAAAAGAAATTTATATAGTAGATTAATACAGATAATAAAATTCCTATTACAATAAAAAAAATCTTTGGTTTTTGAAATTTTATATTTAACATTAAAATGGCTGATAAAATTGTCATTGCAGTTATTAAAAAAGGATAAGCTAATAGTTTATGTAAATGATAATTGATATCGGTAGTTGAATAATTTATAGCAAGATAATTTTTTCTTAATTCTAGTAAATCTATCAATGTTAGTGATGATAAGTTAGAAAATAAATTATTTATTCTCTCAAAATTGAAATTCGTTTTAAATTTGTAATTATCCTCTATTTGAATATTGTTATCTTTACTAATTATTTTTGCGTTATATAAGGTCCAAGATTTTTCTGTGATATCAACTTCTTTAGATTTAATACTTCTCTCTAATTCAAAACTCTCATTCAATTGAATTATATCGACATTTTTTAACTTATTTAAATTAAATTGTTGAGCATTTACAAAGTTTATTCTTCCATCAATCTCATCTTTTATCCATAAACCATTTTCAGTAATAGTTGCTAGATATTTGTTGTCTTTGGTATAATCTTTTTTTATATCCAAATATTTGAATTTAAGTGCAGCAGAAAAGTTGTAAAAAATAATTATTATTAGTAAACTTAAACTAAAAGCAATAAAAGTTAGAACTTTTAGTAATTTTGTATTATTCAAGCCATTATTTTTAAATGTATTTAATTCACCTCTATCTAACAATTTAAGAAATAAAAATTGTGATGATAATAAAAAGATAAATGGAAATATTTCATATAGTAAAGAAGGTACATTAAGTAAAACTAAAAAAATCGGAAAATAATATCCAACATCATATTCAGAGAAAAAATTTAATTCTTCTAATATTCCCATTATAAAACCTAAGACAAAAAAAACAAATGTAATTTTTAGTAGAATTTCAAGAAATTCTTTTATTACATATTTTTGATAAACTTTTATTATCATCTTAATTTGAACTTTTAATTTTTGATTTAAAAAAAATCATACTTAATATTATTAAAATAATTGGAATTAAAAGAGTAATTATTGCAGTTAATGAGTTTATTGAAATAGTGTTAATAGAAATTTGTGAAAAAACTATTAACAAAATTCCTAATAAAAAAATTTTTATCTTAAATGATTTAAAATCAAAATTATAACTAGACTTTAAAATAACAAAAGAACTTATAATACAGAGCAGAGGCAAATAAAGTGGTAAATAAATTCTTTTATAAATTTCCTGTGTAAGATTTTTTAAAACTGATTTATCGCAATTCAATTCACCTAAAACTTTTTTTGTTTCAATATTTTTTCTCAATTGAAAAAGACATTGTATTATAGTGAAACTTTGTAATTCTTGAATTTTAGGACTTGTGGTAGTTTTTGTTTTATATTTATTAAGATTAAAATTAGTTTCTTCAAAATTAAAAGATATTGCATTTTCCTTAGCTCCAAAATTTAAAATTTTTCCATTTTTTAAAATAAGAAATTTATTTTCTGGATCATTAATAATATCTCCTTTTTTTGCTAGAATTATTTGAGGGCTTTCTGGATTACTTGAGTCTTTTATAAGTATTCTTTCTAAAGAATTATCTTTTTTATAATCTAAAAAAATTGTTAAATTTTCAACTGTATCAATGAATTTTTTTTCTTTAATCAGTGAAGGAAAAAAATCGAGATTTGAGCTTCTGATAAAAGATCTAGCTTTATTTTGAGTATATGGAACTACAAAATAGGAGAGAAAAATAGAAAAAAACACAAATAAAATTGATAAGAATACGAGTTTTCTCAAAAATTCAAATTTATTTATTCCATTTATCCAATAAATTACTAACTGATTTTTATCTTCGTAAAGGTTTAAAATATAATAAAGAGATAAAAAAAATGATAACAATAGGAGTTTATTAAATATTTTCGGTATATTCAGCAAAGAATACTTAAAATAGGTTGTAAGACTGTGACCATCCTCTGAAACAATATCCAAAAAGTTAACTGCTTGAAGAATCCAAACAATCAATGTTAGTGTTAGTGAGCAAATAATAAAAAAAACAAATATTTCATTATAAAGATTATTAAAAATAGTTTTTTTCATTGAAATCTCTCAAAATAATACATATATATTTTCAACTATTAGTTTACAATTAAATACAACCTAAAGTACATATTTATATAAAATGTCAATAAAAATAAGCCCAG
>MDTB01151267.1_pt1 | contig 17031 bp, 12 predicted proteins | sample 811161 | NCBI WGS metagenome assembly MDTB01 (sample SAMN05326650, study PRJNA326480) | marine metagenome | isolation source: seawater | place: Mediterranean Sea | collected 2009
TATAGCGCCAGTTTTTTTACTTACTGTATCGATAATTTTTTTACTGATATCTTCTAAATCATTCTCTGATAAAGTTTTATCGGTAGCCTGTAAAGTAACGTTAATTGCAACTGACTTTTTATCTTTTGGAATATTTTCTCCTTCATAAACATCAAAAGTGGATACTTTTTTAATTAAATTTTCATCTACCTCTTTTATAATTTTTTCTAGCAATCCTATTTTGAAAATTTTATCTACAACAAAAGCAAAATCTCTTTCTGATTTCTGATAATCTGAGGCTTGAAAGCTCTTTCTGCTTTGTCTTAATTTTTTGTTTGGTTCAGGAATATTTTTTAAAAAAATTTCAAATCCAAGAATATTTTTGTCTTTATAATCCAAGTTTTTTGTAATTGCAGGATGTATTTCTCCAAAAAAAGCTAAGTGAGGACCTTTTTCTGATTTTAGCGTAACGGATCCTGATCTTCCAGGATGATAGCTATGTTTAGTATTATCACTAACAAAAAGATTTTTTTCTTCAATGCCAAGTTCAACTAAAGTTCTGATAACATCACCTTTAATATCAAAAACATCTACTGCTCTCTCTTTGTCCAGCCAACTTTTTTTATTTACTTTTCCAGATTTCAAACCTCCAACCACAATCTGTTGTTCTCCTGGATTTTTTCCAAAAAACGTTGGACCAATTTCAAACAAAGATAGGTCTTCGTATCCTCTATCTTGATTTTTTTTAAGATAAACTGCTAAATTAGAAAAAATTGAACGTCTTAAAACGTCAAGATCGGATGAAATAGGGTTAAAAATTGAAATTTCTTTTTCACCTTTAGAAAATTGTTTGTCAATTTTTGAATCTGTGAATGACCAAGTTACTATCTCCATATAACCTTTTGATGCCAAAGATCTTTGTGATAAATGAAAAAGTTTTTGCTTAAAGTTTAAAGTGTCTTGGGTTCTCTTTTTTCTTGGTTCAATTAATTTTATATTTTTAAATCCTTTGATTCGAATTAGCTCCTCAATTAAATCTTCATCCAGATTTACATCTGGCCTCCAGCTTGGAACTTCTACTTTTATCGATTTTTTGCTTTTTTTGCATTTAAAACCTAAAGAGGATAAAATTTTATCAGTTTCGTTTATAGAAATCGAAATACCAATTAGTTTTTCAAATTTTTCTACCTGGAAATTAATTATCTTATTTTTTTGGTTTGTTTTTCCAGTAATTTGGAACTTACTAGCTTCCCCACCACAAATTTTTAAAATTAGTTCAGTCGCAAATTCTAGTCCCTCCTTAACTGAATTAGGATCAATTCCTCTTTCAAACCTATATTTTGCATCAGTATTAATATTAAGCTCTCTAGAGGTTTTTCTTATTGAAGATGGTTTGAAATAAGCCGCTTCTAAAAGTATATTTTTTGTAGCTAACTCGGTAGAGGTAGACGTTCCTCCAATAATTCCCCCCAAACCAAGAACACCAGATTTATCAGAAATAACGCACATGTCTTTTTTTAATTTATATTTTTTATTATCTAATGCTTCGAACGTCTCACCCTCTTTAGCATTTCTTACTATAATTTCTTTGTTGATTTTATCTGCATCATAAGCATGTAAAGGCCTATTTAGATCAAACATTACATAGTTTGTAATGTCAACTACAGCAGAAATAGGTTTTAAACCTAGAGCAATTAATTTATTTTTAAGCCATTCAGGACTTTCTTTGTTATTTATGTTTTTTATGTAACAGCTTCCAAAAATATCACATCCTTGGCTCTTTTCTTTTGTGATTGATGTCTTGATATGATGTTTCGTATTTTGTTTAATTTTTTTTCTCTTTAATTGTATTAATTTTCCAACTCCAGCCGATGACAGATCTCTTGCAATACCTCTAACGCCTAGGCAATCAGCACGGTTAGGAGTAATAGAAATATCAATAGTCTTTTGTGAACTACTTTTAAAATAACTTTTTCCTATCTCTTTCTCTTTATTTTTAAGTTCGACAATTCCATCGCTTTCGTTAGATAAATTAAGCTCACTTTCTGAGCAAAGCATTCCTCTCGACTCTACACCTCTTATTTTAGCTACCTTCAACTCATAATTAGTTTTAGGTATTACAGCCCCAGGGGGTGCGTAGATTGTGATTAGACCTTCTCTAGCATTTGGAGCGCCACAGACAACTTTTAAAATATCTTTTCCTCCAATACTAACATCGCAAACTTTTAATTTATCAGCATTAGGATGTTTTTCAGCTTTAAGAATTTTTGCAATTTTAAACTTGCCCATGCCTCTGTTGCTTTCTTTTACGTCATCTACTTCAAGCCCAATATTCGTAAGCCGATCAATTATCTCATTTTCTTTAGCTGACGTTTTGAGATGTTCTTTTAGCCAGGGGATGGTTATAATCATTTACTTAGTCCTCTATAGTTTGTTGGAACATCTAATGGATCAAATCCAAAGTGACTTAGCCACCTATAATCTGCCTCGAAGAAAGCTCTTAGATCATTAATTCCGTATTTTAACATTGCCAAACGATCGATACCTATTCCAAAAGCAAAACCTTGATATTTCTTAATGTTTATTTTCACATTTTTTAAAACATTAGGATGAACCATTCCACATCCTAAAACCTCTAGCCATTTATCCCCTTCTCCGATAACAATTTTTCCTTTTTCAATTTTATATCCAATATCGACTTCTGCTGATGGTTCGGTAAAAGGAAAATGACTTGGTCTAAATCTCATTTTTACATTTTTAACTTCAAAAAACTCTTTTATAAAATAATCGAGACAACCTTTCAGATGTCCCATCGTGATACCTTTGTCTATGTGGAGGCCTTCAAGCTGATGAAACATTGGAGCATGAGTTTGATCGCTATCACATCTATAAGTTCTTCCAGGAACAATAATTTTAAACGGTGGTTTTCCCTCTATCATTGTTCTAATTTGAACTGGAGAAGTATGAGTTCTTAAAAGTAATTTCTTATTTTTCTCCAAATAAAAAGTATCATGCATGTCTCTTGCAGGGTGTTCTTCTGGAGTATTTAAAGCCGTAAAATTGTTATATTCTGTCTCAACATCAGGGCCCTCTGCAACCGAAAAGCCAATTTCTGAAAAAATTGATGAAATTTCGTCTATCACTTGAGATACAGGATGAATTTTTCCTTGTTGATAGGGTCTACTTGGTAAAGTTACGTCAACTTTTTCATTTTTTAATTTTTCATTTATTTCTGCATTGCTTATTTCAAAGTCTTTTTGTTCGATTTGGTTATTTAGATCATCTTTAATTTTATTTAAATTAGATGCGAATTCTTTTCTATCCTGCGGGTCTAAAGAACCTAAAGTTTTGAATTGTCTTGTAATTTGACCATTTTTACCAAAAAACTCTGTTTTTATATTTTGCAAATCTTCCTTAGTTTTAACAGAGTCAATTTTAGCGTTAAAAATAGAATTTATTTTATCCAAATCACTCATCTGATAATTGATTTTTTATATTATGTTGAAGTTAAATCAAAGACCCTTTTAATTAAGGGAGGATTGAACCTTTTTTACCACTGATTTAAACACTTCTGGATTATTGTAGGCTAATTCAGCCAAAACTTTTCTATCTAATTTAATTTTTGATTTGGCTAAACCATTAATAAATTTAGCATATGTTAAACCCTCAGCTCTTACACCTGCATTAATTCTTTGAATCCACAGTGATCTAAATTCTCTTTTTTTGGCTTTTCTATCCCTATACGCATATTGCATTGCTTTTTCCATAGCTTGACGAGCTATTCTAATAGTATTTTTTCTTCTACCATACTGACCTTTAACAGATTTTAAAACTTTTTTATGTTTTGCTCTACTAAGGACGCCTCGTTTTGTTCTAGCCATACTATCCTCTTAAGTTATACGGCATGTATGATTTAACAATTTTTGAGTCTTGTTTTGTCATAATCGTTGTGCCTCTTTGTTTTCTAATTTGCGAGTTTGTTCTCTTTATCATGCCGTGTCGCTTTCCAGCTTGAGGCATTTTTATTTTACCAGAAGCTGTAAATCTAAACCTTTTTTTTGCTGAGCTTTTTGTTTTTAATTTTGGCATAAATATTCCGGACTTATATAGGCAATAACTTATCTTAGCAAGTCGCTAATATTATTGAATTAAATAGGCTGAATTATCATTACCATCTGTCTACCCTCAAATTTAGGGTGACTTTCAACCTTAGCTATATCTTTAGTTTCTGTTATAATCTTATTCATTAAATCTTTTCCCAATTCTGTGTGTTGCATTTCTCTTCCCTTAAATTTTACAGTGAATTTTACTTTATCACCTTTGGAAATAAATTTTTTGGCATTTTTAATTTTAAAATTATAATCATGAGCCTCCGTTCCAGGTCTAAGTTTTATTTCTTTTAAAGAAACAGTTTTTTGTTTCTTTTTTGCTTGGTTGGCTTTTTTCTGTAAATCATATTTATATTTACCAATGTCCATTATTTTACAAACTGGAGGATTTGCATTTGGAGAAATCTCAATTAAGTCTAAATATTCTTGCTTAGCTAGTTCAATAGCTTTTTTTAAAGGCAGTACACCTAGATTTACTCCGTCGCTCCCAATTACTTGGACATCAAGGGCTCTGATACGCTCGTTTGCCCTTGGACCTTGTGGCTTATTTCTTCGCTGAAAATAATTTGGTTTTGAATTTGACACTTAATTTAAAGGCAACTTATTCATTTCTAACATATTTTTTATTAAGTCTTCTCTTTTCATATTTTGTTGTTTATCTGAACCAAGTTTTCTAACAGTAACTGTATTTTCTGCAACTTCTTTTTTTCCACAAACGATTATATAAGGGACTTTCGCAATAGAGTGCTCTCTTACTTTATAATTAATTTTTTCATTTCTCAAATCCATTTCACATTTTATACCTTCTTTAAATAGATCTTCAAATAACTTTTTGACATAGTTATTGTTCTCTTCGGCAATAGAACACACTACTGCTTGTGCTGGAGATAACCAAAAGGGCAACTTGCCCGCATAATTTTCTATTAGTATTCCAATAAATCTTTCTAACGAACCAAACAAAGCTCTATGTAACATAACAGGAACTTTTTTGGTTCCATCCTTAGTCACATAAGTTGCGCCCAGCCTTCCAGGCAGGTTTAAATCAACTTGAAGAGTTCCACATTGCCAATCTCTACCTATAGCATCTCTTAATACAAATTCAATTTTTGGTCCATAAAATGCTCCCTCTCCTTTGTTAACTGTGTACTCTAATTTAGATTTTGTGATTGCAGTTAACAAAGCGGCTTCGGATTTATCCCAAATTTTGTCTTCGCCTACTCTTTGATCAGGTCTGTCAGAATATTTTAAAATTACATCTTTGAAACCTAAGTCTTTATAAATTTCCAAAATTAAGTTTGTGACTGATAATGATTCCTCAGTAATTTGATCCTCCGTACAAAAAATGTGTGCATCATCTTGAGTGAAGGCTCTAACTCTTAGCAAGCCATGTAAAGCTCCTGACGGTTCATATCTGTGTACTTTTCCGAATTCTGAGAGTTTTAAAGGTAAATCTCTGTAACTCTTAAGACCTTGATTAAAAACCTGAACACAGCCTGGGCAATTCATAGGTTTGACGGCAAATGTTTTTTCATCAGGCGTTTCAGATGTAAACATATGTTCGCCAAATTTTTCCCAATGACCAGATTTTTCCCATAACGTCTTATCTAGAAGTTCAGGAGTGTTTATTTCCTTGTATCCTGCAAGTCTTTGCTTCATCCTCATGTACTCGACTAATTTTTGAAATAATAACCATCCTTTTTCATGCCAGAAAACTGATCCTGGGCTCTCTTCTCTGAAATGAAACAAGTCCATTTCCTTGCCAAGCTTTCTATGATCTCTTTTTTCAGCTTCCTCTAAACGATTGAGATATTCATCTAATTCTTTTTTTGAACTCCAACAAGTTCCGTAAATTCTTTGTAACATTTCATTATTTGAGTCTCCTCGCCAGTAAGCACCAGATACTTTAGTTAGCTTAAAAGCTTTTCCAATTTTACTTGACGATGCTAAATGAGGGCCCCTGCATAAATCGTGCCAAGTATCTCCATGATGATAAATTGAAAGTTCCTCATTTTGTGGGATGCTCTCGATTATTTCAGCTTTGTACTTTTCTCCAATTTTTTTGAAGTGCTGAATAGCTTTTTTTCTCTCCCAAACTTCTCTTTTTGTTTTGACATCTCTGTCAATGATCTCTGACATTCTTTTTTCAATCTTATTTAAATCATCGCTCGTAAAAGGTTCTTTTCTAGCAAAATCATAATAAAAACCATTCTCAATTACTGGACCAATAGTCACTTGAGTACCAGGATATAATTCTTGAACTGCCATAGCCATTATATGGGCAGCATCATGTCTTATCACTTCTAAACCCTCCTTATCTTTTGAGGTTAATATTCTTACATTTGAGTCTTTTGTAATTTCGTGACTTAAGTCTTTTAACTTTCCGTCTACTTCCATAATCAAAGCAGATTTTTCTAACGATTTGCTAATTTTTTTCGATAAGTCAAAACCACTTATTGATTTTGTAAATGAAATCTTTTTACCATCTAGTAACTTTATCTGGGGCATTAATTTTTTAGTAATTTTTTATATTCTCTCAAATTTGACTCGCACATCAATTCCACATCAAACTTTTTTGCTACGTTTTTTCTACCTTCGTTTCCCATTAATTTCAACTCTTCTTGATTTAATTGAATAACAGTATTTAAGCTTTTGGCAAGTTCTCTAGGATCGTCATGTTTATATAAAAACCCAGTTTTTTTATTAAGAACAGTCTCTTTTGATCCACCTATATTGCTCGCAATAATTGGTTTGCCCATAGACTGAGACTCTACGGCGACTCTGCCGAAAGCTTCTGGTTCTATGGAGGCAGAAATTACTACATCCGCCAAAGAATAAGCCAAAGGCATTTCTCCACAATGATTTATAAAACTAATTTTTTTAGATAAGCTATATCTTTCAACTAAGCTATAAAGTTTTTTACTATATACTTTTCTACCTTGATCAGATCCAAGTAAAACAGCATGAAAATTTGTAAAATTATAATCTTCTATTAAAATATTTAATGCCTCAATGAATTTTTCTTGCCCTTTCCAATATGTTAATCTTCCTGGCATTAATATAATGAATTTATTTGGGTCTAAAACCCATTCTCTTTTTAATTTTTCTTGTTTCAAAATTGAAATATTTTTAGAATTAAAATAATCTACATTAATACCTCTAAAAATTACTCTAAGTTTTTTATTTTTATTTAAATATTCGCTATAATTATCATTAATGTGTCTGAAAATAAAATTAGAGCCTGCTATTGTAAGTTTTGACCTAAGCATGATGCTGTTATAAAATTTTTTTAATTTAGACTTGTAATTATAGGTTCCATGAAATGTAGTAACAAATAATGTTTTAGTTATTAGACAAGCCAAATAACATGACCATGCTGGTGCTCTGCTCCTTGCATGAACAATATTTATTTTTTTAAATAATATTAAAAAAATTATCATAATTGTATTCAATAATATTATAAGAGGATTTTTTGAATGAACTGGAAGTTTAAATATTTTAACTTTGTTTTTTTTAATGAATTTTAGTAATTCTCCCCCCGAAGTTGCTATGTAAGAGCCGCAGTTTTGCTCTGCCAAATAATGCGCTATATCATAACACCCGGTTTCAGCTCCTCCGTAGCCTAGTTTAGGAATAACTTGTAAAACATTTATTTTAGTAGTCATAATTTTTAATATATAATAGCAAATTAACAGGCCCTTATATGAAAAAATTTAAATTTTTAAAAATCTCTCATGCAAAAAAACTTAGATATATCGATAATTACTCAAAAGAAAAAGTTTATTTAATTTTTTTACCTGGTTTTATGTCTGATATAGAGGGAAAAAAACCACAAACTCTTTTTAAATTTGCAAAAAAGAATAAATTAGGTTTTTTAGCTTTAGAATACTCAGGTCATGGTAAATCTTCTGGAATTTTTACAAAAGGAAATATTAGTATTTGGTCTAACGATACAAAAAGTGCAATAAAAAAAATTGTCAGAAAAAAAAATTTTATTTTGATTGGTTCTAGCATGGGTGCTTGGATTGCTCTAAACCAATTTAAATATTTTAAATCTCAAATAAAAGGTTTTATTGGAATAGGTGCAGCGCCTGAGTTTTTATCTAGATTAATGTGGAATAAATTTTCGAAAAAAGTTAAAGAGGAAATATTTAAAACTGGTAAAGTATTGATAAAAAATGGTGGGTACGAATACCCGATAACATTACAATTAATTAAAGATGGAAAAAAAAATAAAGTTTTAAATAAAAAAATAAATTCTAGAATTAATATAACAATGATACACGGTCAAAATGATGAGGTTGTGCCAGTTGTTTTCTCAAGATATGTGTTAAAACTATTTAATAAAGCTAAAAAGAAAATTTTAATTATTAAAAATGGTGACCATAGCTTATCTGATCAAAAGCCTTTAAAAAAAATAATCAAAGAGTTAGATATTATTGCTAAAAATGTAATTTAAGCCTTCTTTGTAAGTAGGATATTTTAATTTGTAATTGAAAAAATTTTTCATTTTTTTATTATCGACTTTTTTTGAGTCTTTGTAAAAATTTTGAAGCATCTCACTCTCGACCTCTTCTAGTTTTACTGGACTTGGTTGTTTTAACTTTAGTAATTCGGCACCAAAGGTTGCTACTTCGTTTTGCGAAGCTGGTTTATCATCACAAATATTATAAATTTCATTATTTTTAAAATTATCGAGTGACTTAAATAAAATGTTAGCTATATCCTCAATATGAATTCTTGAAAAAAAATGATTTTTTTTATCGACTATTTGAACTTTACCAATTTTTAACCTTCTTAATATATTAAACTCTTTTGAATATATTCCTGCTAATCTAAAGATTTGGAGTGGTAAATTAATTTTTTTTGATAAACTTATCCAATTATTTTCTGCTTTAAGTCTATTTATACCACTTTGCGAAGTTGGTTTAGTAATGCTTTCTTCATTAACCCAATTACCTTTATGATCTCCGTAAACACTAGTAGCTGATAGATAGGTAATCCATTTACAATTTTTTAAATTTTTAAAATTAGTATTAAGGTAGTTTGCAACAATATCTTTGCCATCAATAGGCGGGATAGAAATCAAAATATAATTTGCTTCCTCCAATATTGTTTTCAATGACGAGTCATATTTATCCCCTTTAAAAAAAAATGATGTTATTTTTAAATTATTAAATTCTATTTGGTGAGTTTCATCTCGTGAAGTGACATTTAAATCTAAATCTTTTTTTTCTTCAATCAACTTATTAACAAAACATTCTGCAACCTGACCAAAACCAAAGCAAAAGACTTTAATCTTACTCATTAGCCTGCTTTCTTGATGTGAGGCTTTAAACTGATTGGGTTCTCTAACTTATCAAGCATTTCAATTGGGCAAACTTGTTTGAAATTTTTTATTTCAACTTCAAAATTTTTCAATATTCTGTTAGCCTTTTGCGAAAAAGTGACAGCCTCAAATTCTTTTATGCTTTCTTTTAAAAATTTTTTCCAATGCTCCGTTTCAACCGTTTGCCAAATTATTGAGGTAGGATTAGCAAAGTTATCAAAATCATTTTTTTCATCATAAATAAAAGCCATTCCTCCAGTCATTCCAGCTCCAAAATTATCTCCTACTGGTCCCAATATAATCGCACTTCCACCAGTCATATACTCACATCCGTGGGCACCGCACCCTTCTATGATAGCAAAACTTCCAGAATTTCTTACCGCAAATCTTTCCCCTGCTTGTCCAGATGCAAAAAGTTTTCCTGATGTAGCTCCATATAAAACTGTATTTCCAATAATTGTGTTTTGTTCTGCAATTAATTTGCTTTTATTAGAAGTCCTTACAATTATTTTACCACCTGACAAACCCTTTCCAACATAATCATTGCAGTCACCTTCTACAGTTAGACTTATCCCATTTGTTAAAAATGCTCCTAAAGACTGTCCAGCAGAGCCGTTTAATTTTATATTAATAGTCTCATCATTTAGTTTTTCATTACCATATTTTTTATAAATATGGTGAGAAAGCCTTGTTCCAACTGATCTTGAGGTATTTTCAATTTCGTATTCAAAATTATTTTTCTGTGAAGTGTTAATCTTGTCTTTTATATCAGACCATATTTTTTCATCTAAAGTTTCAGGAACTTTATTTATGTGATTGTCTTTACAATATCTTAGATTTTCACCTGGGTCTGCTTGAACTAATAAAGGATTTAAATCCAAGTCATCTAAATTTGATGCACCTTTATTTACTTGAGATAACAAATCTGTTCTTCCAATTATTTCATTGATAGACTTAAATCCTAATGAGGCTAAAATCTCTCTTACTTCAGTTGCTACAAATTTGAATAAGTTAACTACTTTTTCAGGTGTCCCAGTAAACTTTTCTCTTAAAGAAGCATCTTGACTGCATACACCGACCGGGCATGTATTTGAGTGACATTGTCGTACCATTATACATCCCATAGCAACTAAAGATGATGTTCCCATTCCATATTCTTCGGCCCCCATCATTGCAGCAATTACTACATCTCTGCCAGTTTTTAATCCTCCGTCAGTTCTTAGAGTTACATTATGTCGTAAATTATTTAGTGTTAATATTTGATTTGCTTCTGTTAAGCCCATTTCCCAAGGTATTCCAGCATACTTAATGCTAGTTTGGGGACTGGCACCTGTTCCACCTGAATGACCAGAAATTAAAATTATATCCGCTTTTGCCTTTGCAACTCCCGCTGCAATAGTTCCAATTCCTGTAGATGCAACTAGTTTAACCCCTACACGTGCCTTAGGATTGATTTGTTTTAAGTCATAAATTAATTGAGCTAAATCTTCTATTGAGTAGATATCATGGTGTGGTGGAGGAGAAATTAATGTTACTCCTGGAGTAGAATGTCTAAGCCTTGCTATTTCATCAGTAACCTTAAAACCTGGCAATTGTCCGCCTTCACCTGGTTTTGCACCTTGAGCGATTTTAATTTCAATTTCATTTGCATTATTTAGATAGTCCACGGTAACTCCAAATCTAGCTGAAGCTATTTGTTTAACTCTAGAGTTTGCACTATCACCATTTGGTAGAGTTTTAAATCTTTTAGCGTCTTCCCCTCCCTCTCCGCTACAGGATGCGCCTTTAATTCGATTCATCCCAGTTGCAAGTGTTTCATGAGCCTCTGCTGATAAAGCTCCGTGGGACATGCTTCCGCTTCCAAATCTTTTTAAAATTTCTTCAATTGGTTCAACATCGCTTATTTTTATAGATTTTTGAGCATTCTTAAATTCTAGTAAGTCCCTCAAATTTATCGGAGGTAAATTATGAATTCCAGCAGAGTACTTTTTATATTTTTCATAAGAACCGCTGCCCACAGCGCTTTGTAATAAATGAATTAGTTTTCCTTGATATTGATGGTCTTCTCCACTTTTTCTATATCTGTAAAGCCCTCCAATAGGTAGAGTAAATACATTCTTAGAGTTAAACTTTGCATGAAGCTCTTTAATTTTTTTTTCGATACCTATAACACCTATACCAGATATCCTAGATGACATTCCTGGAAAATAATCTGAAACAATAGCTCTACTAAGTCCAACAGCTTCAAAATTACAGCCACCTCTGTAGGAACTTATAACTGAAATACCCATCTTAGACATTATTTTTAATAACCCGGCATCAATTGATTTTTTAAATTTTATAATACAGCTCTCAAAATCGGACTTTCCGAATAATTTTTTTTCAAATCTTTGATAAATACTGTCTATGGCTAAATAAGGATTAACAGTTGTGGCACCTGCTCCAATCAAAACTGCAAAAGAGTGTGTATCCATAGCGTCCGAACATTCTACATTTATCGAGCAGTATCCTCTTAAACCCAGTTTTACTAAATGTGAATGTATTGCTCCAACTATAAGTATGCTTGGAATACTCGCTTTTTGATTAGATATATTTTTATCTGATAAAATTAAACAAGTGCTCCCTTCTCTTACTGAAGTTTCTGCTTCTTCTCTAATGGCTTCTATTCTTTCCTTAAGAGATAAGGAAATATCAAAAGTACAATCTATTACTTTTGTCTTTTTAGAAAAAAATTTTTTAAACTTTTTTAGTTGCGAGTTTGTAAGAATTGGACTGTCTAAAACATATATGTTATCTTCTGTTAAATTATCAAAATCTAATATATTGCCTAAATTTCCAAATCTTGTTTTTAAACTCATAACTTTATTTTCTCTGAGAGAGTCTATTGGAGGATTAGTTACCTGACTGAAGTTCTGTCTAAAATAATGAGATACTGGTCTGAAATGACTAGATAGCACAGCAACTGGCGTATCGTCTCCCATAGAACCAGATGCTTCTTTTCCTTCTTCCGCCATAGGGTGAAGTATAAGTTCAAGATCTTCCACACTTAACCCAGATAAGTATTGTCTTTTTTTTAATTCTTCGCTAATAAAATTAGGTTTCTCGGTTTCCTTAGAAATTTTCTTTTCTAAATCAATAATCTGCTTACTATATTTTTTATAATCTTTTGCTAACAAATCTTTAATGGCTTTATCCTTAAATAATTTTCCTTTCTTGAGATCTATTGCAATTATTTCTCCTGGACCTAATTTTCCCTTTTCTATTATTTTTTCCTCAGGAATTTTAATCATTCCTGTTTCCGATCCTGCAAAAAATAAGTCATCTGATGTTATTGTATATCTTAATGGTCTCAAACCATTTCTGTCTGAAGAGGCCAACACCCATTTAGCGTCTGTAGCGCAAATAGCTGCCGGTCCATCCCATGGTTCTATGGTGCTGTTAAGAAAATTGAACAATTCTTGATGATTTTTCGGTACGGTCTTACTTCTTTTAGACCAAGCGTCAGGTATCATCATCAACTTAATCAGAGGTGCAAGTTTTCCCGAATGAACTAATAGTTCAAAAACGTTATCAAGCGCTCCTGAGTCTGAAGAACTTCTTATTACTGGTTTTAGGCTTTTCACATCTTTAAATAATGGGCTAGACATGTCTTGTTCGTGTATTTTCATCCAATTAATATTGCCCTTAAGAGTGTTAATTTCACCGTTATGCGCTAAGGTTCTAAAAGGTTGAGCTAAATCCCAACTAGGAAAAGTATTAGTTGAATATCTCTGGTGAAATACTGCAAATCTTGAAGTTAATTTAACATCGTTAAGATCAGGGTAGAATTCTGATAACATCTCGGCCAAAAACATGCCTTTGTAAACAATTGACCTTGAGCTAAAAGAACAAATATAAAAATCTTTTAATTGGCTTTCGCGAGCTATTTTTTCAATTTTTTTTCTCGTCTCAAAAAGATTTCTCTCAAGATCATTTGTCTTAAGATGCTCATTTTTTTTAAACATAACTTGAGCAATTTCTGGTCTACTTTGATCAGCTGTTTTTCCTAGAACACTCGAATTTATAGGAACTTGTCTCCACCCATAAATATGAAAGTTTTCATCTAATAATGTTGACTCTATAATTTCTCTACATTTTTCTTGCTCTGAATAATCCGTTCTTGGTAGAAAAACCATTCCTACACAGATTCTTTTATCATCGTCAGGTGTATGACCAGTTGCTAAAATTTTTTCCTTAAAAAAATCTGGCGCTATTTCAATTTGTATTCCAGCTCCATCTCCTGACTTTCCATCAGCATCAACTGCTCCACGGTGCCAAATAGCTTTTAATGCTTCTATTCCATATTCTACAATTTTTCTTGATTTTTTCCCGTTTGTTGAGGCAATTAAACCTACACCGCAAGCATCATGCTCCATGTCAGAACTATAATTAAAAGTTTTTTCTAAAAGTAATTTATTTTTCTTGTAGTTTTTCATTATTAAGCTGCAACTTCAGATTTGTTTTTACTAATTTTAGTTTTTAAATATTTTTCAATTTGCATTGCGGCATCTCTTCCATCTCTTATTGCCCATACAACTAAAGATGCGCCTCTGACGATATCTCCAGCTGCAAACACGCCATCTAAATTTGTTTGCATAGATTTTAGATCAATTTTAATTGTTCCCCATTTCGAAACTGCTAATTCCTCTGCGTTAAATAATTTAGGTAAATTTTCTGGATCAAATCCTAGAGACTTAATAACTAAATCTGCTTTAACTTGATAATCTGAGCCAACTTGTATTTCAGGTCTTCTTCTTCCTGATGAGTCGGGCTCACCAAGTTTCATTTTATTTACTTCGACTGCTTCAACAATTGTTTTACCCACAAAACTTTTAGGACTTGTTAACCATACAAAATCTACTCCTTCTTCAATAGCGTTACCGACTTCCCTTGCAGAACCAGGCATGTTTTCTCTATCTCTTCTATATAAGCATTTAACTGATTTAGCTTTTTGCCTAATCGAAGTTCTTACACAATCCATAGCGGTGTCTCCCCCTCCTATCACAACAACGTCTTTGCCCTCTGCATTTAAAGTGCCATCATCAAAGAGTTTTACTTTATCGCCAAGTCCTTTCCTATTCGAAGCAGTTAAAAAATCCATTGCCGGAAAAATATTTTTCAAGTTATGTCCGGGAATATCAATTTCTCTAGCTTTATAAACACCTGTAGAAATTAAAATAGCATCGTGTTTTTCTTTCAGCTCATAAAGGGTTTTGTCTTTACCCACTTCAAAGTTTTGAATAAATTTTATCCCACTCTCTTTAAGGAGTTTAGTTCGTCTTTCCACAACAAATTTTTCAAGTTTGAAATTCGGTATACCGTAAATTAAAAGTCCACCTGGTCTATCATACCTGTCATAAACAGTTATCTGATAACCTGACTTTCTTAATTCTTCTGCGCATGCTAAGCCCGCAGGACCTGCTCCGATTATACCAATTGATTGTCTTAGCTCTTTCTTTAATTTAATTGGTTTAACCCAGCCTTGCTCCCAAGCTGTATCGGTTATATATTTTTCTATTGAACCAATTGTTACAGTTCCGTGACCTGATTGTTCAATTACACAATTGCCTTCACACAATCTGTCTTGCGGGCAAATTCTTCCACAAACTTCAGGCATATTATTAGTGCTTTGTGAAATCTCATAAGCATCTTTGAGTCTGCCCTCTGCGGTTAACTTCAACCAATCTGGAATGTTATTACTTAAAGGACAATGAATTTGGCAAAATGGTACTCCACATTGAGAGCATCTACTAGATTGATCTTTGGCTTTGTCCGTGATGTATTCATTGTAAATCTCATTAAAATCATTCTTTCTTTTAGATGTACTTCTTTTAACAGGGGTTTCCTGTTTTAAGTCTGTGAATTTTAACATTTTATTTTTCATAGGAAGGTCAAACTAATTAAAATTTTAATAAATTTGTAGTTATTAAAGGTCAATATAACTTACCTATAATTGGTAAAATTGGGAATTTTAATGTTTTTTTGTGCATAGCTGATATGCATTATGCAATGACATTAAAAAAACAACCTTCATTTTTATTTTAAATAAATGATAGAAGTTTTTTTACTTTCTTTAGTTCAGGGAATAACAGAATTTATACCAGTTAGTTCTTCGTCACACTTGTTTCTCTTAGCTGGTTTTATGGATTATAAAAATCAGAGTCTTTCTATTGATGTAAGCTTACATATAGGCTCATTTATTGCTGTGATCACCTATTTTAATAAAGATTTAATTAATTTTTTTAAAAATAAAGATCTACTATTAAAAATTTTATTATCCTCAATTCCTACAATGTTTATTGGTTTTTTTTGGTGAAAACTGATTTAATTAACAAAATGAGAAACGTAGAAGTAATAGCTTGGACAACTCTTATGTTTGGAGTTTTACTTTACTATAGTGATAAATTTAATTTAACCAAAAATATTAAAAATAACTTTAATTATAAATCTGCATTAATTATTGGGTTATTTCAAGTATTATCTTTGATACCTGGAGTAAGTAGATCTGGGATTACAATTACTGCAGCAAGATTTTTAAATTATAAAAGATTTGATGCTGCAAAAATATCCTTTTTGTTATCAATGCCAACTTTAGGAGCTGTTTCAATTTTTGGATTGCATGAAATATACTATATACAGGATATGAAAATATCTCTAGCCAATATCTATTCGATTTTATTTTCTTTTATTTTTTCATATTTAACAATTAAATATTTCTTAGAATTTATTCAAAAATTTAGTTTAAAAGTATTTATTTTATATAGAATTATCTTAGGATTATTACTTTTGTTTATAGTGTATTTATAAAACTATTGTTAACAAAACTAATATTAATAAAATTAATACAAAAAATAGAATTACTGCTTTACTGAGAGAAAGTTTTGAGAAAAAATTCATTTTTATAAATCCGGTTTTAATTTTTTTATAATAAATAAACTAAGTATAACTTGTATAGTGAGTAGCGACAAACTATATCTTGGTAAAATGAAAAATATCGAAAATAATCCTATATTAGCAAAATAGTAAAGTGAAATAAAATTGCGTGCGTTAATTCTTAAATTAAAAGATAATATTATTCCTATAAAAGTTGTTATACCTAAAATAAGTTTTGGCACAAAATGCATTGGTGAGTAATATTTCGCATAATTTGCATCTATATCAATAAACATGAAAGATAAAAATTTTTGGAAGTACAGTTTAATATATTTTAGAGGATCTTCTTTGATAAATTTAACTGCTTGATCCAATAATATCTTATCCTGCTGTAAATCGTAATTGTTTGAGGGTCCTTTTTGAATTAGCTCATCCATTTTTGTTTTAACTTCTGGAATAACTTCACTAACCTTTGAAAACATAGGTGTTCCTTCAACTTTTGTATTTGGATGATTTCCCTTTAGTAAATTATAACCACCAGATTTTGTAATAGTTATGACTCCAAACACACTATAATTTCTATAAAGATAAGGAGAGACAACTAAAATTGTAATTAAAAAAATTATAATCATTTTTATTAATTTTTTTTGTTTCAGGTAAAGGTAAAGGATTGAAAGAATTACAAATAAAAAAAATTCTTGCATA
>MDTB01216299.1_pt1 | contig 17030 bp, 16 predicted proteins | sample 811161 | NCBI WGS metagenome assembly MDTB01 (sample SAMN05326650, study PRJNA326480) | marine metagenome | isolation source: seawater | place: Mediterranean Sea | collected 2009
CCTCAAAAATTATTTAACTTTTGAAAAAGCATGGTTTTCATCAATTTTATTCATAACTTACTCGCATCTATTTGACATCCAGTACTTCGATTTAAGAATAAGTATAATGGCTTGGATCTTATTATCAGGATTAAAGGCTACCATGATTTAAAATCTAAAAATATAAATTAAATCTTCTTACAATAAATCCCAAAAATGAAGATAGAAGTAAAGACAATTTGCTGTATAGGAGCAGGATATGTTGGTGGTCCCACAATGGCTGTAATTGCTGATAAGTGCAAGCATATAAAAATATTGGTAGTTGACTTAAACGAAGAAAGAATAAACGCTTGGAATAATGAGGATTTAAAAAAGCTTCCAATTTATGAACCAGGTTTAGAAGAATTAATTGAAAGATGTAGGGGTAAAAACTTATTCTTCACCAATAAGATAAGCCAATCCATTGCCGAATCAGATATGGTGTTTATTTCAGTAAATACTCCAACAAAAAATTGTGGTTTAGGTGCTGGTGAAGCAAGTGATTTAAAGTATGTGGAGAATTGCGCCAGAGAAATTGCATCATCGGCAAAAGGTCACACGATTGTTGTTGAAAAAAGTACTATCCCTGTAAAAACAGCTGAAGTAATCAAAAATATTCTTGCTTCTTCTAAAGAAAATTCTAACCATAGTCCTAATAAATCTTTTTCAGTATTATCTAGCCCTGAATTCTTGGCTGAGGGTACTGCTATTGATGATTTATTAAAACCAAGTAGAGTTTTAATTGGAGGAGAAAGTGATATAGAGATAAATGCCTTGATCGATATTTATAAAAATTGGGTTAGTGAAGATAGGATAATAAAAACAAATATTTGGAGTTCTGAATTATCAAAGTTGACTGCCAATGCATTTTTAGCGCAAAGAGTAAGCTCTATTAACTCTATTTCAGCATTATGCGAAAAAACAGGTGCCGACATATCAGAAGTTGCTAAAGCAGTTGGGATGGATTATAGGATTGGAGAACATTTCCTTAAATCAGGTCCTGGATTTGGAGGCAGTTGTTTTAAAAAAGATATTTTAAATTTAATTTATATATGTAAGTTATATGGTTTAAAAGAAGTAGCAAATTATTGGAAACAAGTTATTGAAATTAATAAATGGCAACAAGAAAGAATAACTAATATTATTGTGAAGAAATTGTTTGGAACAGTTTCTAATAAAAAAATTGGGATTCTAGGTTTTGCCTTCAAAGCAAATACAAATGACACTAGAGAGTCCCCAGCAATCGATATATGTGCAAATCTATTAATTGAAGGTGCCAGATTATGTATATATGATCCAAAAGTTAGTGAAACTAAAATATTTAATGATTTATATGAATCAATATCTTTAAAAGATAATTCGATAAATATCGAAAATCAAATTGAAACTGTATCTAATTATGGGACTCTTGCTAAAGGTGCTGACGCTATTGTAATTTTGACCGAATGGTACGATTTTAGAAAAATTAATTGGTCTAGTATTTCAAAAGTAATGCGTAAACCATCTTGGGTTTTTGATTGTAGAGATGTAATTGACTTTAATAGTTTTGAAGAGAAAGGTTTAAATATTTGGCAACTTGGAAATGGCTCTAGTATTAAATTTCTAAATAATTCTCCAAAAAATTGAAATTGAAAGGGATTATTTTGGCTGGAGGTAAAGGTTCGAGGCTTGCGCCACTAACTGATTCACTTAGTAAACAACTTTTGCCAGTTTATGACAAACCAATGATTTATTATCCATTAAGCACCTTGATGTTAATGGGAATAAAAGATATTTTAATAATAACGACAAAAAGAGATCAGCCCTTATTCAAAAATTTACTTGGCAATGGAGAAAATCTAGGCATCAATATAATTTATAAGATCCAAGAAGAAGCGAATGGAATTCCTCAGGCATTTATTATAGCTGAAGAATTTATAAAAAATTCTAAAGTGGCCTTAATACTAGGTGATAATATTTTTTATGGCCATGAGTTAACAACTCAATTGATAGATTCAAGTAAGAATGATTCAGAAGCTACCATATTTGCATACAGAGTTCATGAACCTAGCAGATTTGGAATAGTAAATCTAGATAAATACTTTAACCCCCAGTCCATAGAGGAAAAACCTAAATCTCCAAAAAGTGATTTTGCAATAACAGGTTTATATATTTACGGAAGTGATGTTGTTAAATATGTAAAGAAACTGTCCCCCTCTCAGAGAGGTGAATTAGAAATTACTGACCTTAACAATATTTATCTCAATGAGAACAAACTAAATGTTGAAATATTAGGCAGAGGCATAGCATGGTTAGATACAGGCACTTTCGATTCCTTACAAGATGCGAGTCTATTTATAAAAACAATAGAAATGAGGCAAGGTTTAAAGATAGGCTGTCCTGAAGAAATAGCCTGGAGATTAAATTACATAAGTGATAAAAAATTTAAGAAAGTAGCGAATAAATATTTAAATAGCTCATATGGAGATTACTTAAATAAAATTTTAAATGAACCTGACAATAAATAAATTTGTTAAGAGTTAAAATAATTATTTATTTATTCCGAATAATTTGCCATGTTATTATGAATCAATAGAAATGGATAATATCCAAGACTTATTGCAAATATGACTAGATATTCGAATACAGTTAATTTAGTAACAGGTGGGGCGGGGTTCCTAGGCTCTCATTTAATAGATAAATTAATGAATAAAGGTGAGGAAGTGATTTGTATTGACAATTTTTTTACTGGAACAAAAATAAATCTACTTAAATGGATTAATAATCCTAATTTCGAATTAATAAGGCACGATATCACAAAGCCAATAACACTCGAAATAGATAAAATTTGGCATTTAGCCTGCCCTGCTTCGCCAATACATTATCAATTTAATCCAATTAAAACCGCCAAAACAAGTTTTATTGGAACGTACAACATGCTTGGACTAGCAAAAAGAGTTGGCGCGAAATTCCTACTAGCCAGTACAAGTGAAATTTATGGAGATCCAGAGATACATCCTCAGCCAGAAAGCTACAGAGGGAATGTTAATCCTATTGGGATCAGAAGTTGTTATGACGAAGGTAAAAGGATTGCAGAAACACTTTCTTTTGACTATAAAAGATCTCATAATTTAGAAATCAGAGTTGCCAGAATTTTCAATACCTATGGTCCTAGGATGCTTCCTAATGACGGAAGAGTAGTAAGTAATTTAATCATGCAGGGATTAAATAATGAAAGTATGACTCTATATGGAGACGGAAGCCAAACCAGATCTTTTTGTTATGTAGATGATCTTATAAATGGTTTTATTAAATTAATGGATTCAGAAATAACTGGGCCCGTTAATTTAGGAAATCCAAATGAAACTACAATTCTAGATCTAGCAAAAATAATCACAAAGAAATTAAATATTAATGAAAATTTTATTTTTAAAGAACTCCCAAAAGATGATCCTTTACAAAGAAAACCAATAATTAAAAAAGCAAATGAGCAATTGAATTGGGAACCAACAATTGATTTAAATAGTGGTCTTGATAATACAATAAAATATTTCAAAAATATTTAATTTTTCATGACTGGAGTATTAAAAGATAATGAAATTAATAATTTATGGAATTCAATATTGGATGATGAAAATGATATGTACATTTGTACAGTTTCAACTAAAAATATTTCGAATAATTTTGCATTCTTTTTTAGAAACAGAATTATTAAATATTTAGCTCCAAAGGAAGCAAAAATTCTGAATCTTCAATTTGACTTAGAAAAGTGTAAGGAAGAAGTTAAAAAAACACAAAAATCGAATAATTCCCACACGATTCATTCCTACATGATTTCTGAATGTATTAAATTATTGAATAAAAATAGCTACTGTTTATTAATAGATCTAGATGCTTTTCCTCTAAATAAATCTGCAATAAAGATTTCTTTTAGCTTGGCTAAGCTTAAAGGTATTAATGGTAATATGCAAAGAACAAATTGTATAAATAATAATAAAAACATTTTCATAGCTGAATCTTATATGTGTTTCAGTACAAATCTCATAAAACCATTAGGCGATAAAGTTTGGAAGATTAATTATAGATCTGATGTAAGTGAAGAATTATCATGGATCTTTCCTGAACTTATTGATTTTCATTTATTTAAGCCAATAAAAACAATTTTTAAACCTATTTGGTATTTGAGAAATAAATCACCTGAATATGGAATAGGGACTACTTTTGCATATGATAATAAAGAAATAAATTATCATCATTTTTATGCAAGGAATTATATTAGCAGATTACACTTCTTCTTAATAAGTTTTAAATATTATGTAAAAATAGTTCTTAAAGAAAAGACTTCGAAGAAAAAATCACCAACAAATTTCTTTAGTTCATTAAAAAATGAAATTAAATTTTCATTAAAATATATTCTTGGGAACATAGATTAGTGTTAGTTAAAGCATATATTATCAGCGATAATTCTTTAAAAAGAGAACCATTAAGATTAAAAATGATAGAAATTTTTAATGAGCAATTTTTTAAATATGCACTCATAAGTGAGCAAGAGGAAGTTAAATTAAATAGTAATAATTTAATTAATCGTTTAAAGTTATTATATTTTTCTTTTTCAAGACTATCTTTTGATTTGGATCATAAAAATAGTGGCAAAATAATTAATAATTATTTTTCAAAAATCCTTTATCTGATAAAACTTTTATTAAAATTTTCATTCAAGAAAAATGAGGAAATTAATCTTAAACTTAGAAAAATATTCATTGATAATGAAGTGTCCAAAAAACATATAAAAGCTTGGAGAGATTTTATAAGAAATAATGCTGAATATATATTTGTTTGCGAGGACGATATTCTTTGTAAACAGTTTTCAAGTACTAGGTTGAATAAATTACTTTTTCATTTGAAGAAAAATAATATTGATTTAGAATATATTGATTTAGCAGGAGGTTACCCTTTGGAAGAAGTAATACCTAAAAACAAAATTATTGAAAATAACAAGAATTTCATAAAAACAAAAGGAATTTATACCAATACAGCTTGTGGCTATCTTGCAAGCAAAAGAATCATTTCAAATTGGATTAATCAAATTGAAAAAAAAAGATTAAAGCAAAATTTTCCTATTGATTTTCTTATTAATTTTTTAGGTTCCAAAATGCAGCTGAAAGTATTTTCAATGCATTTTAAAGAAACCATATTTATTCATGGCTCATTTAATGGGAAAGTAGATTCATGGCAAAATATCTTCAATACAAACACCACTTATGAGAATTAAATTTAATTTATATTTATGAATAATAAAGCCAATTTCGATACTCCAATATTACTTATTGCTTGGAAAAGGCCTGAAAAAACATATAAAGTTATTAATTCTATAAAAAAGATAAAGCCCAAAAATTTATATATTGCTTGTGATGGTTATTTGAAAAATGACCTCTATATAAATCAGCAAATAAAATCCACAAGAAAATTAATACTTGAAAATATAGCTTGGGATTGTGAATTAAAAACATTATTTTCAGATCATAATCAAGGGTGTAAAATTGGCGTAAGCAATGCAATTAACTGGTTTTTTGATAATGTTGATAGTGGTATAATTCTTGAAGATGATTGCTTGCCTCATCAAGATTTTTTTTATTTTTGTAGTGAGCTGCTAGATAAATATCGTTACGATGATAGGGTTTGGAGTATTGCTGGTAATAACATTCATAAGGATAAGTCAATATGTAATGAATCCTATTTCTTTAGTAAATATTCCCATTGCTGGGGTTGGGCTACATGGAAGAGGTGCTGGTCTAAATATGATAGGGACTTAAAAGATTGGCCCAGTCAGAAATCAAAGGGTATTCTCAATAATATATTTATAACTTCTAGAGAAAAAAAATACTGGAGGAAAACACTAGATAATATTTTTTATTATTCTAAGCCTAATACTTGGGATTACCAATGGAGTTATACATGTTTTTTAAATTCAGGTCTAACAATAATACCCAAAGAAAATTTAATTTATAATATTGGATTTGATAAAGAAGCTACCCATACAAGATTTGGAAACCCTAATAAAGCTATTAATAAATATGAAAGATTCAGTACTAAAGTGTTTCCTATGAAACACCCCCATTTAATTCATGAAATGATAAATATTGATAAATATACTGATGCAGTTTGTTATTCTGGAGGAGATTTTTTTTCTAGAGTTTGGTTTCAAACTATCTCAAAAAAAATATTTATAAAACTTCAGGTTTCAATAAAAAAGATAAAAGATAAATTATTTTGATAAAAATCATACACATCTCGCACACTGATGATAAAAGTGGTGCAGGAATCGCAGCTAAGAGAATTCATTTAAGTCTTCTTAATAATGACTTCTATGTTAAAAGCATTATGAGAGTAAATAGATTATTTAGTAAAAATCAATCTTCGATAATTGGTGCAAAAAAAATAAAAAAATTTATTTTTTATGTCAAAATGTTCCTAGAAAGAAAAATTATTGATCTTTTAAATTATCAAGATAATAACTTTCACTCTTTATCTATTTTCCCAAGTTTTTTATATAAAGAACTAAATAAATCAGATTTTGATATTGTTCATCTTCATTGGGTACAACATGAAATGATATCTATAGAAGCTATAGGAAAAATAGAAAAACCTATTGTTTGGACTTTCCATGATTTATGGCCATGCTGCAAAACTGCCCACTATCCGGATAATATAATGGATTTGAAATTAAGAAATAAAAAATATAAGCTTCAAGAGATTATTGATAATTGGTGTTTTAAAAGAAAGAAAAATTCATGGTCAAAATCCATTAATATTGTATGCCCAAGCAAATGGATGGCTAAACAAGTAAGAAATTCAGAAATCATGAAAAATTGCAATATCAAAGTAATTCCAAACCCTCTAGATACAAATATTTTTAAACCAATGGAATTTAAAGAAGCTAGAACTATTTTAAATATCAATCCCAACAAAAATATAATTTTATTTGGATCTCTTGATGGATCTAAGGATTTAAGAAAAGGTTTTGATTTATTTGAAAAATTGATTGAGGCAATTTTGGAAGAATATTGTGATTTTGAAATATTAACTTTTGGGAAAGAAATGAAATTTACTTTTCTAAAAAGAATACAAATAAAAAACTTAGGGAAAATTGATAATATACAAAAATTGGCAACAATATATTCAGCTTCTAATTTAATGGTTGTTCCTTCCAGACTAGAATCATTTGGGCAGACTGCAAGCGAATCTCAAAGCTGTGGTACCCCAGTTATAGCTTTTAAGACTTCTGGATTAAAAGATATAGTAGAAGATGGAGAAACTGGTTATTTAATAGAAAAATATAACTATAAAATAATGGCAGAAAAAATAATTGATTTAATTAAAGACAAGTCGAAACTCAATTATCTAGGTAAAAACGCAAGAAGAAATGCCATCAAAAAATTCTCTCAAGAAATAGTTGCCAAGAAATATTTAAAACTCTATAAAAGTATTCAAAATGGTAAGGCATGAAATCTCTAAGCAAGTTATACATAATAACTCCATTCAAAGGAAATGACATTGCAAGCCTAGAAAGTACGATGGAATCTATAAAGAATTCTTTTATAGAAATCAAAATCATACATATAGTCGTTTATTTTCAAACTGACCTAAGTAATATTTCCTTAGTCGAAATTAACAACAATAATGATAAAAGTTCTTATAACTTACGTACAATGGAAATAAAAAACCCCGGCATATACACTGCCATAAATTGTGCTTTAGATACCATAAAGAAAAATAATTTTTATTTAGTTCTAGGCTCTGGTGATATTATTGAATCTATTAATAATAAAAAAATATCAATAATACAAGAAAATATAATACTTTTGAATTATGAGTTATCTTCCCATAAAAAAATAAATTTAATCAGAGACAAGTACTCGGGTATGCCTTATTGCCATAATGCAATTATTTTTAAAAATAGTAATCTTCGATACTCTAATAATTATTCAATTTCATCCGATTACGAATATTTTTTAAATTATCTAAATAAATATCAAATAAAATTAAAAAATTTTAGTAAATATATTAATTATGATTTTAAATTAATTTTTGAATCCAAGATTGGGTTGAGTTCAAATTCAAGAATAAAGAAAAATTACGAAAATCTTATTATATGCATCAATTTTTTTGGCTTGAAGGGAATTATAAACTTTATAAAAAATAAAATAAATTATTTTCTTATAAATGTAAATTAAGATAAAATTACTAAATCTGAATATGGAAACAACAGACATTATAATTCCAATCTGGAAAAAAAATTCTAAGGAGGAAATTATAAGATCTTTAGACTCAATTATAAATCAGAAAGAGTTTGTTAATAATATATATATTGTTATTGATGGGTGTGAAGAATTTCCAATTTATCTACCCTTTGAGCATAATTTAAAAGATAAGATTACTTTTATATATTTATATAAAAATAGTGGCCCCGGTGTAGCAAGAAACATAGGAGTTATTTTTGCAAAATCAAAGAATATAATTTTTCTTGATACTGGTGACAAGTGCAGCAAAAATAGAATTGCTTTACAAATTAATTCACTTATTAATAATGATATTTCTGTTGGGAATATTTTAGAAATTGATAAAAAAAATAATAAATCATCAGTAAGAATTTCAGCAAGTAATAAAATAAATGCAAATAGGATTCTTCCTTACAGAACTCCATTTAATAATGTAACTATTGCAATTAAGAGAACAATATTTATGGAATTAGGCGGATATCCAAATCTCAGAACAGCAGAGGATTGGTTATTTATGGGAAAAGTTTTAAAAAGTAATTTAAAAATATCTTATGAAAAAAATATTTTGGTAGAAATAAATAAAGATGACTTCTTTATTTATAGAAGAAAAGGTAAGTTAGTTTATAACGATATTAAGTCTTGTATTAAAGAATTAAATAAAATAGGATTAATTAATAAATTTGAAATGTATTTATCATTAAATTTACAAAGAGTTTTAAGATTATATACACCAAAAATAATTCTAGGATCAATATATACTCTTTTAAGAAAACAAATCAATTAAATTTAACTGCATATTTTTTGTTAAGAAATAATCCCAATAATATAACTGCTAAGCTGTTTAACATTAAAAGGATATTATTATTAAGAGTTGAAATCAAAACTAGAAAAGAGGTTGATCCCATATAAATCAATGAGATTGTTGAATGTTTAAAACCAGCTTGATTCAACCTTTGGTATAGGTGTAATTTATGGGGTATAAATATATTTTGTTTTTTTGAAAATCTAATCAAAATACAGCTTAAGCTATCAATTAATAAAGGAGTAGCAATTAGAATATGCATAATAAATTCAGAAAAGTCTGAAGAGTTAATTAGGATTATAAAATAAATAGCACCTAAAAATGTACTGCCAATATCACCCATGAAAACTTTCGCAGGGCACCAATTAAATAATAAAAAAACAATTAATGATCCAATTAAAATCGATAATTCGGGACTATGCAAAAACAAAGATCTAGAAAATATTAATAATGCACAACCTGCTAATAAGCCATCTAATCCATCCATAAAATTAAAGATATTAATTACTGTTAATCCAACAAAAGTCATAGAAAATAAAATCAATAAATTTATATTATTTATAAATATTGAAGGTTGATCAAATAATAAAATAAATAATAAGATCGAAATCGCTTGAACAAATAATCTAAATCTTCTACTAATATTAAATAAGTCATCAAAAAAACCTGCTAATACCAAAGGTAATAAACAAAGAAAAATAAAATTACCAGAGTAAAAAGAATATCCCATAATAGGAATTATAAAAATTAAACCGCCTGCTGTTGGAACTTCTCTATTATGTGAACTTCTATTATTTGGTAAGTCTTTTGCATATCTTTTTAGAAATGGCTTTAAGATTGAATAAAACAAAAAAGAAGTTAATATTCCAAATATGAAGTACATTATTTATAAAGATTAATTTTATTATTATAAATATTTTATTTAAATTCACATTAAAATTGAAAAATGATTTCAAAAGAAAATACGCAGGTTCTTATAATTACAAGCAATGTCAAATATATTCCTGAATTTGATAAAGACTTAGTAGCAAACTCCATTACAACTCGTAAAAAAGACTTTATTAAAAATTTAATAAATAATATAAAATATCATTCAAACTTAAAAGATTTTATAATTACACATGATTTTAAAATAGATAATAAAGAATCTTGTTTTTACCAAAATTATCTAAAAAATATATGTTTCCAGGAAGGTATAAAGTTATTGACATCTCCATCTAGTATAAAAATGCCATCGCAAATCTCAGCTACTATTGCATTTAAGAGAGGTTTAGAGGCAGTTAATAAAGAATATTTTCTGTTCTGGGAGCACGATCATATTTTCACAAAAAAATTAGACTGGGATTTAATAAAAGATTGCTTTAATAATGGTGGCAAAATGCTCAGATTTAATAGAAAGAAAAATAAAATTGTAAATGAATATTTTATTCAAAAAGGCTTAATCGAAAATTTTGAAATGATCAAAGAGTCTGACTTTAATAAGAATATCCTTAAATCAAATTTTTATTCAAATGGACCTTTTATTTCAGAAAAAAAATATTGTAAAGATTTATGGAATAGAGTAGATTTTATATATCCATTATGGAATGGAAATTTTGGGGGTTTTATTGAAGGTCCAGTAAACCATAAGATGCTTTTTGATCAATTTAATATGGGAAATATTAATTTTGATAAAATTTATCCAATTTTTTTATATGGTGGTAAAGATTTCAATCCAATTGTTGCCCATAAAGGTGATTATGAACCCTCTTATACAGTAAATTTGTTTTCTGCAAAATTTATAATTCAATTACTTAAAAATTCATTGAAATCCATTATAAAAATATTCTTAAAATTAAAATCGAAATAAATATGATTTAGAATAAGATTATGGTGAAAGTAAAAGACTTAAATTGGTGCATCATTTATAAAAAAGAGCAATCAGATGATTGGAATCTTCCATTCGGATTTGCAAATGAAATGGTTAAACAAAATATAAAAATTAAGAGGATAGAATATCTAAATTCTGATGAATTCAAGTTACCAGATAAAAAATTTATTTTCCGGAACAATATAAATATTCTTTTGATATTTCATGCAGGATTTAATATAAATTTAAATAATTCTCTAATAAAATTTAGAAAAAATTTTCCAAACGTTATTATAATTAATGAATTAGGAGATGAGCCACAGACACAAAAGTGTAATTTAGTAAGAGCCGCACTTTCAGATATTTCCTTAAGTCCAGATTATGAAAGTTATTTACATTGGAGAAAGAAAGGTTTTAATTGCTATTGGTTTACTCACTGGGCCGATGAGAGTATTTTTATAAATAAAAAGATTGGCAATAAACGTCCTATTTTAATAGGAACTACTATGGGTCCTAGAAAATATTCATTAATGATGAAAATCATTTTTTGGAATAAATTTAAAAATATAAAGACTAAATCCTCTGAGAATACAAGTTTTTTTAACTCGAGTCTAATTGCATTTCAATATGCAAGGTGGGGAGAAATCACAAGAAGAATTTTTGAAGCCGCTTCATGTGGATGCTGTGTTTTAACAAATAGTCTTGAGGAAAGAAAAAATTTACAAAGTATTTTTAAACATAATGAAAGTATTATCCTTTACAAGAATAGGGTTCATTTAATTTATGAGTTAATAAAACTTATTTTCAATAGAAAAAAAATTGAAAGAATTGCATACAATGGAGAATTTATTGTAAGAAATTTCCATACTACAAAAATAAGGGTTAAAGAGTTAATTAGAATTGTAGAAGACACTTTAAAGTCAAAGAAGATTTTTTTAAAATAATTTTAAACTTATAAATCAAGATAAAATATTTAATATGAAATTTAAATTAATATTTTTTACTCAAATATCCAATAATTTATAATACCTTTATTATTAATTTTAATGAAACTACTTATTTATTTAGAACAAGAAAAAATTCTAAATATAATGAAAAAAAAGAAACAACCAAATCCAGGAGTAGGAGGTACAACCTACACTGCCGCTCGTTTAGCTCTTTCTCTAAAAGAAGAGATTGAAACTTTTGGGTATAATATAAGAATATTTTTAACTACAAAATGTTCTAATTTTAGTTTGTTTCATGGTATAGAAGTAATTCCCTTAAATCAAATAAAATTTTTTAATTTTGATTGCTCAATAATAACTGGCGATCTTATAAACGATCTATATGAAAAAATAATATCCATTAATTCCAAAAGATTTATATCATGCATTAGACATCCATATGATTATGACAAAATTTGGAAGTCAAAGAAAATAAAATCAGAGATAGTTTCAGTCTCTGAAGCATGTTATTTAAGTAACTTTCTTATTTGTGGAAATCATAATCAAATTGATAACATCTTTAATGCAAATATAATAAGAGATAGTTTAAGTGTATTGCCAAAAAGTCCTGTAGATATTCTTAAAAAAACTAATGCTAATAATAATGAAACCTTTAGAGTCGGTTATATGGGAGCACTAGTATCAAGTAAAGGTTTTCACTTGGTAGCGAAAAATTGGTCAAAAATTTCTGAGTATTGTAAAAAAAATAATCAAAAGCTTAAACTTGAAGTTATAGGAGGTTCTGAATTATATGAATTTGAAGAATCTCATAAAACTTTGCCTTGCAGCAAAGTTTATGGAGATTTAATACAAAAATATTTAGGAGATAAAATTAATAAATCTGTTATTTTTCATGGGACTTTAGGTCCAGAGAGGTATCAAATCATGAATAAATGTGATATTGCAATAGTCAATCCTAATGGAGATGGAGAATCTTTTTGCACATCTATACTTGAATGGTTTTCATTAGGAGTACCTGTAATTTCTTCATTAAATTATGGTACCTCCGACTATATGAAATATTTTGAAGAACTAACCATCAGTAATCCAAGTCAAATTACTAATAGGATTATAAAATTTTTAAAATATGATAAAAATAAAGTTGAAAAACTTAAATTGAGGAGTTTCTTGATGGCAAATTATTATTCCTCTAAAGAGTTATTAAACATACAAAAGTGGCTCTTATTAATTAATAAATCAAATATTTTTGTAAACAGAGTTGCGACTATTAAAGTTTATCTTTATGCAATAAAAAACTTTATAAAAGTTATTAAGAATTTATTATTAAATCTAATAGTAAATTTTATTAATTTAATTACAAAGTAATTTTATCTAATTAGAATAAATTAAAAATTCATACAAATGATTAGTAAAATGAAATTGATAAAGTTATAGTTTTGATGTTAGGCAGTCTTAGAAAAATTCTTCATTCAAGCCCAATTGGGAAAAAAGGTAGGCTATCAATATTAATTTTTTTAGATGCTTTATTAATAATTTTTTCTGTTTTAATAGTTTTTTTTGTTTTGCAAAATGAAGTACCTAGCTCTTTTATTTTAATTTTGAAATGGCTAATCCCAAGTTTAATTTTTATAGGGTTACCATTTTATCTTTTTAGTAATCAATATCAAAGTTTAACGAGATATGTCGGCGCCAAATCGTTTTATGCCTTAGCAAGTAGAAACGGCACATTATTGATAATAATTGCAATTATTTCAGAATTAATTGGTTTACCTAGACCTTCTAAAAGTACTTGGCTATTAATCTGGATAACTCTTACTCTACTTTCAGCAATATTTAGATTTTCTGCTAGAGATATATTAATTAATATTGAGAACCAACCAAAATATAATGTCAAAAAAGTTGTAATTTTTGGTTCTGGATCAGCAGGTGTGCAATTAGCTGCCTCTTTAAAAGTAAATAAGCAATACAAAGTAGTTTGTTTTGTAGATGATGTACCCAATATGTGGGGTAGAACTATTTGGGATATTCCAATTAAGTCAAGAGGATTTTTAAATGAAAAATCAAAATTTGATGAAATTTTATTAGCAAAGCCTTCTTTAACAAAGCAAGAAATCAGAGGAATCGTTGAAGATTCAAAAAAAATTGGAATTAGTATTCTTCAAATCCCCTCCATTGAAGATTTAACAAGTGGAATTCAAACTATTGATTCATTAAGACCTGTCCCAATTGAGGAACTTCTTGGTAGAGATTTAATTACAGCTAAACTTGATAATATAAAACCCCATATAGAAGGAAAATCTATATGTGTAACAGGTGGCGGAGGTTCAATTGGAACAGAGCTTTGTAGACAAATATTAAAGCTTAAACCTAAAAAGTTAATAATATTTGAAAATAATGAGCCATCTTTATACGCCATCCATCAAGAATTAAGCGAAAAAGTCCATGAGAAAGTTGATATTTATCCTGTTTTAGGTTCTGCACAAAATCTTTCACTTTTGCAAAATGTTTTCAAAAAAAATAATGTATCAATAGTATTTCATGCTGCCGCATATAAACACGTTCCAATTGTTGAGAAGAATCCAATTTCGGGAATCTTAAATAATGTTTTTTCTACCAAAGTTGTTTGTGATGCTGCTTTGAATTCTTCTATAAAACAAATCATTCTTGTTTCTACTGATAAAGCAGTGAGGCCTGAAAATATTATGGGTGCTTCAAAAAGATTAGCAGAAATGATAATTCAAGGATTTGCTGAAGAAGAAAGACTTAAAAAAATTAAAAATCCAAATTACGATATGAAATTATTCTCAATGGTTAGATTCGGAAATGTTTTAGCTTCTTCTGGATCAGTTGTCCCCCTTTTCAAAAAACAAATTGCAAATGGAGGGCCAATCACCCTAACTCATAAAGATATTGTGAGATATTTTATGACCATTACGGAAGCAGTTAATCTAGTTTTAAATTCAGCAACAATGGCAGAAGGTGGGGATGTCTTTTTATTAGATATGGGTGAACCTATAAAGATTTCCTCATTAGCAGAGCAGATGATTAAACTAAGTGGTTTAACTATAAAAAGTCCCAATAATCCAAAAGGTGATATTGAAATTATTGAAACAGGTTTAAGACCTGGAGAGAAACTATTTGAGGAGCTATTACTAAATGCAAAAGCTCAACCTTCATCTCACCCATTAATTTTCAAAGGTATTGAGGACTATATACCCAAAAATATCTTACTAGAGAAATTAAAAACTCTTTATATTCATTTAAATAATGATGATATAAAAAAATCTTTAGAAACACTTTCTGAATTAGTGCCTGAGTGGAAAAGGTTATAGAAGAAAACATTAATATTAAAATATTTTTATTTATTTAAAAAAGAATTCTTGGTTTTTTAAATACCAATCAATAGTGATTTCTAATGCATCTTCAAACTTATAAACTGTATCCCAATTAAATTCATTCTTTATTTTTGAATTATCAATTGCGTATCTGAAATCATGCCCAGGTCTATCTTTAACATACTTAATTAAAGTTTCATAGGATTTCTCCCAAGGTAATTTCTGATCTAATATAGAGCATATAAGCTTAACAATGTTAATATTCGAAATCTCATTATTAGCTCCAATGCAGTATGAGGTACCGTTAATTCCTAAACAGGCACAGTTTAAAAGTGCGTTAACATGATCATCTACAAATATCCAATCTCTAATATTATGCCCATCACCATATATCGGAATTCTCTTTTTTTTTAGGCATTTTAAAATTGTTAGCGGGATTAATTTCTCTTGATATTGCCCTGGGCCAAAATTATTTGAGCAATTTGTTGTGATTGTTGGTAAACCATAAGTCTTATTCCAAGCCCTAACCAAATGGTCACTTGCAGCCTTGGAAGCAGAATAAGGACTATTTGGCTTGTAGGGAGACTTTTCATTAAATTTAAAATTCTCACTCAAGGATCCAAATACTTCATCTGTACTAACATGTACAAACTTAAAATATCTTTTTTTATTGATTTTTAGTTCTTTATAAAATGAATAAAAGACTTCTAACAAATTTGAAGTTCCAATAATATTACTCTGTATAAATTTATCAGGTTTAATAATTGAATTATCTACATGAGTCTCTGCAGCTAAATGTATTACTAAATCGGGTTTAAAATTAAGTACAACTTTTCTAAGTTTATCAATATCCATCAAATCAACTTTTTTAAATAGATATCTCTCTTTATATAACATTGGGTTTTTGTCAATGAGTTTATTAACGCTCCTTTCATCACTTGCGTAACCAATTTTATCAATATTTAAAACTTGTAAATTAGTTTTCAAAAGAATTTTTTGTAGCAAATTACTTCCTATAAAGCCATAACCACCAGTAACTAAAACTTTTTCAATTTTGAAATGCCAATTGTCAACCATGATTTTATTTATAGTTTCAAGAAATAAAAACTTATTTTATAATAGTATTTTTATCTTTTGCATAAATCCTAAAGAAAACTTTTTTTACTTTTACTCTGCTTACTGAGTCATATAAAACAAAAAAACAAAATATTACTACAGATAGAAGAAAAGAGGATGTAAATCCCGAAGCATTTCCTGGAGTAACAACAACTCCTCTAGAAATATTAGGATATATTTGAAGACCAAAAAGAACTGCAGAAACTAATAAATTTGTTACTGAGGAAATTAATAAAAAAGAACCTAAATTAAATCTATAAATATATTTTGAAAAAATTGTTGTACAAATGGATTTAGACCAATAAATCAGTAAAGGTAAAATCATCCCATAAGAATTCATGGAACTGCTCCAATTTAATCCATAATTTGAATGCATATTAAATTCATGAATATCTGCACCTAAATTACTACAGGCTTTAATAATACTGCTTTCGAATAAAAATCTTTTTTCGATTTTATTAACAAATCTTTTAGATAGTATATATTCAAGAGTAATTAAATTAAAAGAAATAAAACCATTAGCAATATCACTAAGTCCTTTATAAGTTAAGGAAATTCTTGCTAAAGGTTCAAGAAAAAATGAACCAAATCTTCTATTAAAGGGGATTCATCATCTGTAACTTGTAAGGAATATCTACTCCCTTTAACCATTATTAGTTTATCTATTGGTAGTGATACAAGGTATGGAATTAATTCAATCAAATA
>MDTB01028670.1_pt1 | contig 17029 bp, 20 predicted proteins | sample 811161 | NCBI WGS metagenome assembly MDTB01 (sample SAMN05326650, study PRJNA326480) | marine metagenome | isolation source: seawater | place: Mediterranean Sea | collected 2009
GCAAATTGCTATTTTGTCTTTTTTTCACTATTTTACGCCCATGTTTAAAAAAAGAGAGAGTGTTTTTGAGATAGAAGAAGGAAAATTTCTATCACCAAAATTTGATGAAAAAGGTCTTATACCTGTTACCACGACCGATCATAAATCAGGCGAGGTTTTAATGCATGGCTATATGAATGAAGAAGCTTTAAAGTTTACTATCGAAAAAAAGGAAGCTTGTTATTGGAGTAGATCAAGAAATGCTTTATGGCACAAAGGAAAAACAAGTGGTTATGTTCAAAAAGTTATTGAAATTAGAATTGATGATGATCAAGATGCTTTGTGGATGTCAGTAGATATTGGAAATGGAGCAAGTTGTCATGTTGGTTACAAATCGTGTTTTTATAGATCTATTCAATTGGGTAAAATAAATAATTCTGAAAAAATAAAATTAGAATTCGAAGAAAAAGAGAAAAAGTTTGATCCAGAAAAAGTATATAAAGGTCAACCTAACCCAACTAAATTATAAAGTAATTTAAAAAAATGAGTGAAGTAAAACAAAAAAATGTTTTTAATGAACCCTTAGAACCATGTTCTAATGATCCGCTTACTGGATGGTTAAGAGATGGTTGTTGCAATACCAATAAAGACGATCAAGGAGTTCATACAGTCTGCGCAAAAGTTACTGACGAATTTTTAATTTGGTCAAAAAAAGTTGGAAACGATTTAATCACTCCTCATCCTGAATATGGATTTCCGGGTCTTAAAAAAGGTGATAGCTGGTGCCTATGCGCAACTTGGTATGCTAGAGCTTTAGAGGAAAACGTTGCTTGTTCTATCTACTTAAAGAAAACAAATATAAAAACTTTAGATTTAATTCCTTTAGAGAAACTTAAAAAATTTGCACTAGATATTTCTTAGTAAATTTTACTACCACGAGTTTTTATAATTAACTCAAGTTCTTTAAATTCATCACAGTTACAATTTTTTAAAACTTCTAATCTTTCGTTTGCTTTATCTATCCTGTTAGTTTGAACATATAATTCTCCAAGATACTCATTAATACCGTTATGATTAGGCTTTATGCTTAATCCAGTTAAATAAAATTTTTCTGCTTGTTCAAAGTTACCAATTTTTCTGGATGTATAACCCATATAATTTAAAATATCAGGATTATTCTTATCTGATGAATATGCTTTTTCTAATTTTTTAAATGCTTCTGAATAAAGTTTTTGAGCCTTATCATTTTTTTCTTTTTTTTCTAGTTTACCTGCTCTTTTTACTAATTTTTTTGCATCATCATAATAGTTAGATTTACTATCACCTGAACTACTATCGCCTCCTGCTGCAAAAAGAAATTGAGAGACTAAACAGAAAGTTGTTATATAAATTATCTTCTTTATTGATAAGGAAATAGTCAAAAACAGAAATTTTAATTTTTTCATATAATGAAAAATATCACTTATAGTTAAAAAAAATAGGCTTATAATGACGCGTTTATCTTTATTCAAAATTATATAATTTAAAAATATGAAGCTATTCATTATTCTTGGAAATCAATTATTTAACCCAAAATATCTAAGTAATTATAAAGATCACTTATTCTTCATGTCAGAAGACTATGAATTATGTACGTTTGAAAAACATCATAAACTTAAGATTCTTTTATTTTTATCATCAATGCGCTCTTATCGAGATGAGCTAAAATCAAAAAATTTTAAGGTTTTTTACAAAGATATGAATTCAAATTTTAAAGTTTCATATGAAGAAAAACTTGCAAAAATTATCAAAGATAAAAAAATTAAAGAAGTAAGTTTCTTTGAAATAGAAGATAAGCCTTTTGAAAAAAGAATATTAGATTTATTTAAAAAAATTAATGTAAATATAAATCAAATAAAAACCCCAATGTTTTTAATGGATAGAGAAGGGTTCAAAGAATATCTTTCTAAATATAAAAAACCTTTCATGGCTAATTTTTATAAAATTGTAAGAACTAAGATGAATATTTTAATGGACAAAAATGGAAAACCAAAAGGTGACAAATGGAGTTTTGATGAAGACAATCGAAAGAAACTTCCAAAAATTATTAAAATTCCTGAGATATCTAAGTTAAAAAATACTAAACATACTGATGAATTAAAAAAGTTTGTTGAATTAAATTTTAAAGACCACCCAGGGTATACAAAGAATTTTTGGTTTCCCACAACTAGAATAGATGCCCATAAACAATTTGATAAATTTCTTAAAGAAAGAATAAAATTGTTTGGTGATTATGAAGATGCTGTTAGTGATAAATCAAATACAATGTTTCATAGCGCTTTAAGTCCTTCGATAAACTTAGGGCTTATAACTCCTGAGGAAATATTAATTAAATTAAAAAAAATAGAAAAGAAAGTTCCAATTAATTCTTTTGAGGGATATATAAGACAAATCATCGGTTGGCGTGAATTTATGAGAGGAATATACCAAAACTTTAATACTCAAATGTCAAATTCAAATTTTTTTAATCATAAGCGAAAAATGAAAAGATCTTGGTATGATGGCACAACAGGTTTAGATCCACTTGATTTCTCTATTAAAAATGCTGAACGTTTAGGATGGTCTCATCATATTGAACGATTAATGATACTATCTAATATTATGAATCTTTGTGAAATCCAACCAAAACAAGTCTATAAATGGTTTATGGAAATGTTTGTTGACTCCTCAGATTGGGTAATGTCACCAAATGTTTATGGAATGGGTTTGTATAGTGATGGAGGAATTTTTGCAACAAAACCTTATATATGTGGTTCAAGTTATTTTCTTAAGATGATGCATTTTAAAAAGGGTCCATGGTGTGATGTAATGGATGGACTCTATTGGAAGTTTATTAATAAAAATAAAAAATTCTTTTTAAAAAATCCTAGATTAGCTATGATGGTGAGAGTTTTTGAAAAAATGAACAAAGATAGAAAAACAAGAATTTTTAACGCAGCAAATAAATTTATTAAAAAGAATACTAATGGTTAAAGTTTTCTTCAATAATTCTTGTAATATTTGTAGAGCCGAAATTAATCATTACAAAAAACACTCTAGTGAAAGTTTAGAATGGATTGATGTTACTAATAATAAAGAAGCTGAGAAAATTACTTCAAAATCGTATAAAGAACTTTTAAGAAGAATGCATGTTGTAAAAGATGGTAAAATTATCGAAGGAGCAGAAACTTTTCTAATTATTTGGAAAAATATTCCAAAATATAATATTCTATACAAAATTTTTAAATTTAAACCCTTGTTTTTTTTATTAAGTATTTTTTATGAGATAGCTGCTTATTTCTTATTTTTGAAAAATAAACACCTTTTAAAAAAATGAAAAAAAATCAACTTCCAAAAAAAATTTGTCCTATATGTAATAGATCTTTTGATTGGAGAAAAAAATGGAAACTTAATTGGAATAAAGTAAAATATTGTTCAAAAAAATGTTCTAGAACTAATTCAAATTAAAGGTTGATAATATTATTGGAATATTTGACTTAAAGTTAAAATATCCCTTGTTTGAAAATTTCCAACAAAATTCATCCTCCTTACGAACTACAAAATTTATTTTTAAATTATTCTTCTTTTTCAATCTTTTTAAAAATGAAAAATTTTCTCCAATAGATGGATATATTACATCAAAACTCTTAGATTTTTCGATAAAGCTATTTAAACCATTTTCATCTAAAAGCTCAGATACAACCTTATTATTTTTGAGCTGAGATGTTATGATCTTTTTTTTAAAATCTAATACTTTTGAGTCTAATTTTATAGATCTATACTTATTATCCAGTAAAAAAAAATATACTTTTCTAAATCTTTTTAAATCAAAAGAGTCGATATGTATTTCATTATCAAAAACAATCAAATCTTTATTTCGTTCATCATTTGTATTAATTTGAAATGATGAAATTTTATACTCTCTTCTATCCACTATAGGTTCGGCTGTCTCATTTAGCTTTACATTTTTGTATTTATTATTTGTAAATTTATTAATATTCCAAGACTTTGCTAAATAGTGTTTGCCCTTGGTTTGAATTCCAGCCACCCAGCGCCAACTTAAAGTGTTAGATGCAGCATCTCCATCGAATAAATATTTCATAAAAAATTCTGCACCTTTTTGCCATGGAAGCCCAAGAGTAAATATCCAAATACTAGCAAATAGCATACGTGTATGATTGTGCAAATAATTAAAATTTTTTAGTTCATTTACCCAATCATTAAAACACTCAATTTCAGTTTCACCATTAATTGCCTTAATATAATTTTTATCTTCTTCAATTGTATTTAAATCTAAAATAAAATCTGACCAAACTTTAGGTCTCATTTCAAGCCAACCTTTCCAATAAACTCTCCAAAAGATTTCTTGAATATATTTATCTACCTTTTGAAAAGAATGTTTTACTAAAACTTTTTTAGCAGTTTCATATTCTGAAATAAGTCTGTGAGTAATGTAGGGAGATAAACATGAAACATTTTTTCTATCATGAGCACCATAATCAAAACTTCTTTTTGAATTATAATTCAATATTTCATTTTCAATAAAACTATTTAATCGTTGTAATGCCCCTTCTCTAGAAATTTCGAATTTCATTAATCTTCGTCATCCCTCCAATTATCAATGTATAATTTCCAACAAGCAAAAGCTACGCACGGTATGCCAACACAAAAACCTAAAAGAACTCCATTTTCTTTTCCTAAAAAAATTGATCCATAATGGGCACTTAAAATTGGTGGAAATGTTAGTATGAATCCAACAATGATATATCTGTAAATGAAAGGTGGGCGTTTCAAATTGTATTGCCTTGGTCTACTGGTTTTGAAACTGCCGAAGTGAACCAGCAATTTTTACATTTATCATCACTTCCCTTCTCAACTTGCCATTCGTAAAAAAATAATTGTTTTTTTTCTGACAAAATTTCGATTCTATATATAAATGTATTAGAAGTATTTGTAATTAATTTAATCTTGTGAGAACTATGATTTATAAGAAATTTATATTGTTGACCGTAAATCATGACTCTAAATCTTTCGTAAGGACCAGTAACTTTTTTATTATTTGGATGAGCAAATAGCCACGTTTGTTTAATTCCATTATCTTTTTCATCATTATTTTTTAATGCTTCAAGTTGAATTTTAACCACATCATATGGCTGTAATCTTACATTTGGCTCAGTCAATTCTGCATAAACAGAATTTGTTAAAAAAATAAAAATAAATAAGATTAAGAATTTTTTTAGTTCCATATTTTATTTAAGACTTCTTCTCTTTGGCAGGCTTTTTTGTATGCAAGATACCTCAAAAAGTTATTTTGATAATAGTCCTGATGGTAATCTTCTGCAGGATAAAATTTATCAAATTTCCACACCAATGTTACTATTTTGTTTTCAAATCTTTTTTCAAAATTTTGAATGGAATCCATTATAATCTTCTTTTGTCTCTTGTTTTGAAAAAAAGCAACTGATCTATAGCTTTTGCCCTTATCACAAAATTGCCCGTATCGATCAAAAGGATCTATATTTTTCCAAAAAACATTTAACAAATCATTATAAGATATCTTTTTAGGGTCGTATGTTATTTCAATAGCTTCAACATGACCAGTATCTTTATATATAACATCTTCATATTTTGGATTTTTTAGATGACCTCCTGAATACCCTGAAATAGATTTAATAACTCCACTAATTTTATCAAAAGATTCTTCCATACACCAAAAGCACCCTCCTGCAAAATAAGCCTTCTTATAATCGGAGACATCAGCTTTTAATTTTATCTCTCCTGCCATTATCTGGCTTTGAATAGAAAATAAACTTATTAAAAATAAGAAAGATAAAGTAATTTTTTTCATTAATTAATTCTAGAATAGATTTAAGATATTAAAAGGTGTATCTTGTCCTACATGGAAGAATTACCTGATAGTATCTGCGAAGAATGTAAAAAAGAGGAAGAAAGTGTCAAACTAAACTTAATCACTACGGGATATAAAGTTTGTGATAGCTGCAAATTATCTAAGACAATTTTTCCTGTTTAAATTCCCTTAAATAAGACAATTACTAAAAATAAGAAAAATGCTTGGAAAAGCCAAGCAACAATAACTACTCCTAAAGATTTCCAAAGACTGTCATAATCAAGAGCTGATTTAACTGCTACCACCATACATGCTAGCATCCAAAAAGCTGAACCAATAAAAGTTACAGTCATTAAATCTGGTGTAACACCGAAAACTCTTATCAAACCAGGAGCGCTAGAAAATCCAATGGTTCTTAATAACTCTCCATGATTGCTTTTAGTTTTAGGGCCAGCAAATAATTTGACGCCTACGAAATAAATTACATAGGCCCATACGTACCAACTTAGCAAAGATAGTATAGGTGCTAGTAAAAAATTAGATGCACCCATTTGTAAAGCTCCCACGCCTGCTGCTAAACTTGAGAGAACAACTACTATACCCGCTTGAATAGTCGCTGATTTATCTTTTTCAACTTCTTCATAAAGATCTATGTCAATTTTAATTGCTCTAAAAATTCTGCTTATAAATATATTTATCATTTTATTTCTATGTTAAAGATTTCAAAAGTTTTATTATTTTATTGTGTAATTTTCTATTAGAACTAGCAACTATATTTCCAGCTTTTTCTGCTTGTTCTCCTTGCCAATTTGATATAATTCCACCCGCATTCTTAACAATAGGTATTAGTGGTAAAATATCATAAGATTTTAAATTTCCCTCAATTACTGCATCTACTTTACCTTCGGCTAACAAACAAAAATTTAAAGCATCAAAACTAGCAATTTTAAATGAAGAACCTAATTTTTGAAAAATTTTTTTTTGTTTTTCATAATTCATATTTCCATGGCTAATTACTTTAATTTTTTTAAGATTTATATTATTTGAAGATTTTAAAACTATTCTTTTTTTATTTTTAATCACATATGATTTTTTTTTATCATTAATATAATATTTATTAAGTTTTGGAAAATTTGCTAAACCTATTATTGATTTATCTTGATAAGACAAACCTATCAAATTTGACCACGTAGGAGCACCTATAATAAAAGCTCTAGTGCCATCTATTGGATCTATTGACCATTGATAATCATTTAAACAATTCTTATCTTCGAGCTCTTCTCCTATAATTGAGTCTTTTGGAAATTTTTTGTTAATTAAAAATCTAATAAACTTTTCAAAAGCTTTGTCTAGATTAGTTACTGGATCAATAATCTTATTTTTTTTGGATTTATTTTTTACAACTAATCCTAATTTTTTTTTTTTTATTATAAAAATTGTTGAGTTTAACAGGTAAACTTTTAAGAAAATTAAATGGTTTTTTTAATTCCATACTTGTATATAACTCAAAGAAAGGAAAACTCATATGAAAATAGAGAAAAAATTTGAGCCAATTATATCAGGTATTTCTGCTGCATTAGTAATCGGCTTTCTTGGGTATTTAACTTTAGAAACGCCATTAGGTATATGGCTAATGTTTTCATTTGGAGCAACAGTTTTCATAGTATTTGTGCTTTATGACTTAGATACTGCTCAACCAAAAAATATTTTTTTTGGTCATTTGATTTCTATAATTGTTGGAATTATCTTTAACGAAACTATAGGACTGTCTTTTTATTCTTTAGGATTATCTGTTGGAATTGCAGTTATATTGATGGTTTATTTAAAAGTAATGCATCCACCAGCAGCTTCGAATCCTTTAGTTGCTTTGTCTATGGATTTGTCTTTTGAATTCATTTTATTTCCAGTAATTACTGGAACAATAGTAATAATTTTATTAGCTGTCTTCATCAATAAAATTATTTTGAAAAGAAAATATCCTAAAAAAACAAATTAATTCAAATAAAAAATAGTTCCATTTAGAATTAAAGCATAAGAAGACCATAATAAATAAGGTATCATCAGTAAAAAACTAGTCTTATTTACTTGAAAATAAATTTTCATTAATAAAATTATAAAGATCAAAATTATCACCAAATCAATCAAGGCAATTAATATTTGATGGAAACCAAAAAAGATAACACTCCATATGCTATTAAAAAATATATGCATAAAATAAATTTTTAATACTTTTTTATCTGATGTTTTTTTCCAGACTTCCCAAGCAGCAATTGACATGAATATATATAAAATAGTCCAAACAGGTCCAAAAACCCAGCTAGGTGGATTAAAGCTTGGTAGCACTATTTCTGAATACCAAGGTTCTTTGAAAGAAGAAGTTACGAAACTTCCAATACCAGAGGCTAAAAAAGTTACAATAAGTATTAATGCTAAAGATAAGTATTTATTCTTTGTCATATTATAATATATAACTATTTTATGTCGGAAAAACAGAAAAAAGTCTGGATCACTGGTGCTAGCAGTGGAATAGGAAGGGCTACAGCCGAAAAATTTTCAAAAGAAGGTTGGCAAGTAGCAGTATCAGCAAGAAGAAAAGAAATTCTGTATGATATGGCGAAAGATAATAATATTTCTTCTTTTCCTTTAGATGTTGTGAATGAAATTGATTGCAAAAATGCATTTCAAAATATTATTTCAGAATTTAAAGAAATTGATCTTTGTATTTTTTGTAGTGGCACTTATGACCCAAAAAAGGAAAAAGAAATTGATTTAAAACAAAGTAAATTTGTTATGGATGTGAATTATTTTGGTGTTTTAAATTGTGTAAAAGCAGTTGAAAAATATTTTAAAAATAGAAAAGAAGGACATATTTCTATCGTATCATCTATAGCTGGATACCGGGGATTGCCTAATTCAAGTGGATATGGACCTTCTAAAGCAGCTTTAAATAATTTTGCAGAAAGTATTTATTTTGATTTTAAAAAATATAATGTGAGAGTCTCTGTAATATCTCCAGGATTTATAAAAACACCTTTAACTGATAAAAATGATTTCTCAATGCCGTTCTTAAGGTCTGTTGATTATGCTGCTGCAAAAATATATACTGGTTTAGTAAAATCAAATTCTTTTGAAATTCATTTCCCAAAACAATTAACATTAATTTTGAAATTTTTAAGAGTATTGCCTTACAAAATATATCTATTTTTAATTTATAAATTATACAAACGCTAATCTTTGACAAACATTACAGTCAGTTCAGCAACTTTAAATCCAAATTTAGTCATAGTAGCTCTATTGATCGCCACCCGTTCATCTTGCATAAAAATCCAATCATCAAAAGTAATTTTGATATTTTTTCCTTTTATTGGAACAAGTAGAACATACTCAAATTTAAAAGCTGGTCCATATGAAAAACCTTTCGCCACACCTACTACATCTGAAGCTGTTCCTTCATAATGATGTTCGTCAATTTTTTGTATAGTCCACTGACGAGTTTGTTTTTCCCCATCGGTCCAATTAAATATCTCATCTAAAATTAATTTGGATCCATCCCATTTTCCATTGAGATCAGCTTTAAACTGTCTAGTAACTTTTCCAGATCTATTTTGTAAAACACCCCAAGCTTTGACATTTCCAGAGAGATAGTCTTCAATAATTAAACGTGGTTTTTGGTCTTTAAAGTCTGTAGGTTTCATTGCATTTGCACATCCTGTTATAAAGAAAATTAAAATAAATCCAAATAATCTATTCATAAATGTTACTTATTAGACAAAGAACATTGGATCAAGTTAATATTTCTAGCTTTAAATCCTGCTTCACAATAAGATAAATAAAAACTCCACATTCTTTTAAAAGTTTCATCAAATCCCATTGGAGTAATATTATTCCAGGTTTTAAAAAAGTTTTCTCTCCAGGATATTAATGTCTTAGCATAGTCATCTGGATAAGAGTTGATTTTTATAAGATTGAGTTTATTTTTTATAATTAAATTTTTCATAAAGTCTACTGAAGGAAGAAAACCTCCTGGAAAAATATATTTTTGAATAAAATCCTCACTATTTCTATATCTATCAAACAAATCATCTCGAATTGTTATTCCTTGGATAGCTGCAATTCCATCTTTTTTAAGAGAATTTCTAATTGTACTAAAATATTTATCTAGATATTTTTCTCCTACAGCCTCTATCATCTCAATCGAAGCAATATTATCATATCTGTCATTTAAATCTCTATAGTCTAAAAATTTTACGTTTACTTTATTATTAAGACCTGCTTTAAAAATTCGATGTTTAGTAAATTCAAATTGTTTTTTCGAAATTGTTATACAGTCAATGGATACATTGTGTTTTTTTGCAAGATATTCAGAAAAACCTCCCCAGCCACAACCTATTTCTAAAACTTTATTGTTATCTTTAATATGTAAAAGATTCATTAATTTTTGATATTTATTTTTTTGTGCCACTTCCAAACTATCGTTAGGATTATCATAAATTGCGCTAGAATATGTAAGAGTCTTATCTAGCCATTGAGAAAAGAACTCATTACCTAAATCATAATGTTTAGAGATGTATTTTAAACTTTTGGATTTAGTATTGTAAGCAAAGATCCTCTTTAAAAAGTTTTTAATCTTTTGAATTTTTAAACTGCCAGAAAATGAATAAATTAATTTAATATTTCTAGCTGAAAGCTCAATCAAATTTGTAAGATTTGAGGTATAAAAATCTTCATTCATATAAGCTTCACCTAATGCAGAACTACCTCCTGAAACAATATTAAAAAAAAAGTTTGGATTATTTATTTTTATATCAGCTAAAAGTTTACTCTCTAGGTTTCCAAACTGAAAAACTTTGCCATCATAATTAACTAATTTAAGGTTTCCATTAGCAATATTCTTTAACTTATTTAATATTATTTTCTCTGAAATTTTAGTAAAGCTCACTGATACTCCTCATAACTCAAATTGTTTAAAACTTTATTATTTCTTTTTCTGTATAATGCCCCTTTTTTCCACAAAAGTAATGCTTCATAATGTATCGAGATTATTATTTTAATAGTCATAAGTGGGTATTTAAAAAAATTGATTATTAATTGTTTAAATGAAAATTCTTTTTTATCACCAGTTTGTGTGGCTGTTAATACTGTTTCTTTTTCATCTGTTTGTTTTATAAAAACAGATAATTTTTTCTTAGGATTTAACAGTCTAAAATTGTAAAAAGTGTTCATATCCATAAATGGAGAAACATAAAATTTTTTTTTGCATTTCAATTCAATACTTCCCTTATCTTTAATTTTAAAAATGTAAGTATGTTGTTCATTAAAAGTATTTTTAACCTCATAAAAAATTGCTTTTAGATTCTCTTCTTCATAGCAATAGAAGATGCTAAGTGGATTAAAAACATATCCAAATATTCTGGGATAACAAAGTAACTTTATATTAGTTATATTATTGCTTATTTTAAATTTTTTAATATTTTCTATCACCCAGTCCTTTAAAGAACTCCCGTCTCGAGCTCCATGATCTTTGTAGTAAAAACTAAAAATATTGAATTTATTTAATGAGAAAATACTGATTTTTTTACTTAAAATTTCTATTTCATCCAGGTCTATTAACAATGAAAAAGTTTTATACTTAAGAGAGTGTTTTACTGGCTTAAACCTGTTGTGAGTAACAAGACCATTATAAATACAAGAATTCATTTATTGATAAAGTTTTTAATTAATTCAATTGAAGATTTTAAACCATCTTCATGAAAACCGTAACCAAAATAACTTCCACAAAACCAGGTCCTTTGCTTCCCTTGAAGTAAATTTAGGTTTTTTTGTAATTTTACATTTTCATTATTAAAATAAGGGTGCGTAAAATTCATTTTTTTAATAATTTTTTTTTCATCAATATCTTCAACAGGATTTAAAGTTAAAAAATAATCCACTTTAGTATTTAAATTTTGCAATTTATTTAACCAATAAGTTACACAAGTATTATTATTTTTTGTTATTGAATTCCAGCTAGACCAAGCCTTTTTTCTTACTGGCATGAGATTTTTATCTTTGTGTAAAAATGCAATATTTGAAACATAGGTAAATTTGCTTAAAATTTCTTTTTCATTTTTAGTAGCTTCATCTAAAATATTTAAACTCTGATCAGCATGTGAGGCTAAAATAACTTGATCATAATCTAGATATTCATTTCCAATTAAGATTCTTACATTATCTTTGCTTCTAGAAATTTTGTTTACCTTATAGTTTTTAAATACTTCTCCGCTTATTTTATCAAGAATTTTATTTACATATGCTCTACTTCTATTTGTAACTGTATACCACTGAGGTCTATTTTTTAATTTAAATAAGCCATGATTAGTAAAAAATTTTAGAAAAAGGTTTAAAGGCATTTCTTTTGCTTTAGAAAAAGGCATAGACCATATTGCTGCTACCATTGGAATGATATGAAATTCTATAAAATACTTTGAAAATTTGGATCTTTTTAAATAATCACCTAATGTTTCACCACTATTATTGTTATCAATTAGTGATGGTGCATAATTGTAAAAAGAAATAATTTCTTTAATCATTCTTAAAAAATTAAAATTAAATAAATTAAATATATTAGCAAATATCGCTCTAAAACCACTTCCACCATATTCAACATTCGTGCCTTTTATAGATACAGAAAATGACATATTACTTTTTTCAAAAGGAATATTTAATTCATGAAAAAATTTAATTAAGTTTGGATAAGTTAATTCATTAAACACTATAAACCCAAGATCTACCGCAACAATCTTTCCATTTTCTTTAATATCATAAGTATAGGAATGACCTCCAAAATGATCTTCTTGCTCAAAGAGGTCTACTTTATATTTTTTTGATAGATAATAAGCAGCTGACAACCCAGAAATACCTGATCCAATAACTGCTATTTTCATTTTTTAAGCAGCTTCATCTTTATATTCATCCATAGATGGACATGAACATACAAGATTTCTGTCACCATAAACATTATCCACTCTAGCAACTGGTGCCCAATATTTATAGTCTTTTAAATATGTTTTTGGAAAAGCTGCATCTTTTCTAGAGTATGTGTGGTTCCATTCATCAGATGATAGCTCTAAATATGTGTGAGGTGCGTTAATTATAGGATTATCTTTTTTATCAAATTTACCTGAGTCTATTTTATCTATTTCATCTTTAATATTTAGTAAAGCGTTACAAAATCTATCTATCTCCTCTAAATTTTCACTTTCAGTAGGTTCAATCATAATTGTTCCTGAAACAGGCCATGACATTGTAGGCGCATGATAACCATAATCGATTAATCTTTTTGCTATATCTTCTTCAGTTATACCTGATTTCTCTTTTATAGGCCTTAAATCTACAATACACTCGTGAGCTACATTTCCATTTTTCCCTGTATATAAAATTTTAAATTTTTTTGATAATCTTTTTGCTATATAATTAGCGTTTAAAATAGCAGTTTGTGATGCTAACTTTAAACCTTGTGATCCCATCATCTTTATATACATCCAAGATATTACTAGAATACTAGCGCTACCCCAAGGAGCAGCAGAAACTGGTCCCATACCTTTGTTGGAATTTAAGTTTTTGATATACCGATGAGTTGGTAAAAATTCCTGCAAATGTTTCGCGCAAGCTATTGGTCCCATACCTGGTCCTCCTCCACCATGAGGAATGCAAAATGTTTTGTGGAGATTTATATGACATACGTCTGGTCCAAATTTTCCTGGTTTTGCAATTCCAACCAATGCATTTAAATTTGCTCCGTCCATATAAACTTGACCACCTTTAGAATGAACAATCTCACAAATTTCATTTATTTTCTCCTCGAAAACACCATGAGTTGAAGGATAAGTTACCATTAAAGCTGCCAGATCTTTCGAATATTTTTCTGATTTATTTTTTAAATCTTCTATATCAATATTTCCGTTTTCATCACAATTTATAACTACTACTTTCATGCCTGACATCTGAGCACTTGCCGGATTAGTGCCGTGAGCAGAATTAGGTATTAAACAAATATTTCTGTTAGACTCTTTGTTGTTTTTATGAAAGGCCCTTATTGTCATTAATCCAGCATATTCTCCTTGGGCACCAGAATTTGGCTGCAAAGAGACTGCATCAAAACCAGTAATTTCTTTAAGATCATTTATTAAATCATTAAATAATATCTTAAACCCTTTTATTTGATTTTCTGGTACAAAAGGATGGGGCAAAGAAAACTCTTTCCAAGAAATAGGAATCATTTCTGCAGTAGAATTTAATTTCATAGTGCATGAACCTAAAGCAATCATAGATCTATTTAATGCAATATCACTATCTTCGAGTCTTTTTAAATATCTCATCATTTCAGTTTCTGAATGATACTTATTAAAAACAGGATGAGTTAAATAATCTGATGTTCTTAATAAATTTTTGGGAAGATTATCAAGAATTACATCTTTTGTATTTGTAACATCTTTATCAATTCCAAATATCTTTAAAAGTAAATTTACGTGATCTAATCTTTTAGCTTCATCGAATGCTATTGATAAAGTTTCTTTATCTACTCTTCTCAGATTAACTTTTTCTGATAACGCTCTATTAAAGATTTCATCAGTTTTACTTTTTGTTTTTACTGTTACTGTATCGAAAAAATCTTCAGTATAGAGTTCAAAACCATTTTTTTTTACATTGTCTGAAAATAATTTTGCAAGTTTTGATGTCCTGTTTGCTATTTCAAGGATTCCTGTAGGTCCATGATAAATTGCGTATGCGGCTGAAACTATTGCAAGAAGAGCTTGTGCAGTACAAATATTACTTGTTGCTTTATCTCTTCTAATATGTTGCTCACGAGTTTGTAGTGATAATCTATAAGCTTTTTTACCAAATCTATCCACTGATACACCTATAATTCTCCCTGGCATTGATCTTTTAAATTCTTCTTTAGTGGCAAAAAAAGCTGCATGAGGACCTCCATATCCCATAGGAACTCCAAATCTTTGAGCGCTTCCTACTGCAATGTCTGCTCCAAGTTCAGCTGGAGTTTTAATTCTTGCTAAAGATAAAAGATCGCAAACCACTATGGCTTTACCCCCTCTTTTATGAATTAAGCTTATTGACTCACTAGGATCTTTTATTTCTCCATATGTATCGGGATAAGCTATTACTCCACAAATAATCTCATCTTTAATATTTTTGATATAATCTTTTTGGTTGCCGACTAAAAGTTCAAGCCCGAAAGGTTCAGCTCTAGTTTTTATTAAATCTATAGTCTGAGGATTACATCCATCAGATACATAAATTTTTTTAGAATTATTTTTGTTTACTCTTTGGGCCAAACCAACTGCCTCAGCAGCTGCAGTCGCTTCATCAAGTAGAGAAGCATTCGCTATGTCCATTCCAGTAAGGTCAATTATCATCTGTTGAAAATTTAGTAACATTTCTAATCTTCCTTGAGCCACCTCTGGTTGATAAGGCGTGTAAGAGGTATACCAACCTGGATTCTCTAATATATTTCTCAGCACAACATGAGGAGTAAAACAATTATAATATCCCATACCAATAAAATTTCTAAATGTCTCGTTTTTTTGAGATATTAATTTAAGTTTTTTTAAAGCCTCGCTCTCAGATAGAGAGCTATTAATTTTTAAGTCTTCTTGTAGTAATATATTTTCAGGCACAGTATCTTTAATTAACTGTTCCAAGGAATTGCTTCCTATATATTCTAATATTTTTTTTTGATCTTTAATTGAAGGACCAATATGCCTGTTTATAAATTCTTTTGTAGTATCGTCTATCATTTAATTTGGATTCTCCTTACAAAATTTTTCGTAGCTGTCCTTAGACATTAAAGAATCGAACTCTGCTTTATCTTTAATCTTTAATTTAAAAAACCAACTCACTCCTTCCGGGTCTGTGTTAATGCTGCTCGGGTCATCTACTATAGCTTTGTTACCTTCGGTAATCTCACCAGATATAGGTGAATAAACATCGCTAGCCGCTTTAGTTGACTCAACCACAGCTGCTTGACTTTCTTTTTCTACAGATTTTCCTGCATCTGGTACTTCCGCAAAAACTATATCTCCAAGCAATTCAGTAGCGTGTTTAGTAATACCAACTGTAGCTATGTCACCCTCAAGTGTAACCCACTCGTGTTTCTTTGAAAATTTTTTTTCACTCATTTTTATCTCCTTTTTTATTTGACATAACTTTTTTTATAAAATGGAAGCTCGGAAACTTTACCTCCATATTTTTTTCCTCTCACTTCAAGCATTACTAAAGTTCCGACTTTAGCAAAATTTGACTTAACATATCCCATTGCTACTGGTGCGTTTATACTTGGACCAAAAGTTCCGCTAGTAACATAACCTATCTCATTATCGTCAGCTGAAAAAATTTTTGTATTTTCCCTGGCTATAACTTTACCCTCAGGCTTAATACCTACTCTAACTTTTTCACTTCCGTTAGTTAATAAATCTTTAATTTTGTCCCATCCATTAAAGCCACCAACTTCTTTTCTTTTTTTTGCAATAGCCCATTTTAAATTAGCCTCCACAGGATTGATTTTTTCATTTAAATCATGACCATATAAACAAAGACCTGCTTCTAATCTTAATGTATCTCTAGCTCCAAGTCCGATCGGTTTTACCTCGTTAGAAATTAAAAAATTGATCAATTTTTCTACCTTTTTATTTGAGATAGAAATTTCAAAACCATCCTCTCCTGTATAACCTGACCTTGTAATATACAATTTTTCACTATCGTAATTAAAATTGTTCCCTGTCATAAATTTTAAATTAGAAACGCCTGGTATAAGTTTTTCTAATATTTCAACTGACTTAGGCCCTTGTAATGCTATTAAAGATAAATTTTTATTTAAAAGGTACTTATGATTTTTTCCTAAAAGCTGTGAAATATGTTTAATATCATTTTCCTTACATGCTGCATTTAAAATTATGCAAAATCCTTTTTCGGTCTTTGTAACAATTAAATCATCAATTATTCCCCCATCTTTATTAAGTAAAAAAGAGTATTTTGAGTGATTAATTTTTAAAGATTTTAAATCTGCTGGAATAATTTTTTCTAAAGCTTCAGTCAATGTTTCGTCTCCTTCTAAAAAAAATTGTCCCATATGAGAAACATCAAAAAATCCAGCATATGTTCTGGTAGAAATATGTTCTTTTACAATCC
>MDTB01083863.1_pt1 | contig 17028 bp, 19 predicted proteins | sample 811161 | NCBI WGS metagenome assembly MDTB01 (sample SAMN05326650, study PRJNA326480) | marine metagenome | isolation source: seawater | place: Mediterranean Sea | collected 2009
CAACGAAAAAAAGATCGCCAACTTGTATTGGACGCTTTGGTTCATCAGGCGCCTTTAATTGTTGTTGGAACACATGCGCTTGTTCAGGATTCTGTTGAAATAACAAATTTGGGTTTGGTAGTTATTGATGAGCAGCATCGTTTTGGTGTATTTCAACGTCAGACATTATTGGAAAAATCTGGGCATGCTCCGCATTGTTTGTTTATGTCAGCAACACCTATTCCTCGAACATTAATGTTAACTCATTATGGTGATTTGGATCATGATGTCATCGATGAAATGCCGCCAGGCCGAAAACCGCCCAAAACATATTTCGGAAAACCTCGAAAATTAAATCAGATTTATGAATTTATCAGGATTGCTTTGAAACAGGGGCGTCAAGCATATGTGGTTTATCCATTAATTGAAGAATCCGAGCATTTAGAACATGTTCAGCCGGCAGTTGATGGGTTTGAAACTTTACAAGATGTCTTTCAAGAGTTTCATGTAGGACTCCTTCATGGTCAAATGCCAAATGAAAATAAGCAGCAAGTGATGCAATTATTTAAAGCCAATCAAATTCAAGTGCTTGTTTCTACCACTGTTATTGAGGTGGGGGTTGATGTTCCAAATGCAACCGTAATGGTTATTATGAATGCGGAACGATTTGGGTTATCGCAATTGCATCAGTTACGAGGACGTGTTGGGCGTGGATCAGATCAAGCGCATTGTTTTTTGGTTGCTGATCCGAAATCAGAAGAGTCTAAAAAGCGAATTCAAGCGATGGTTAAAACGACCAATGGGTTTGAACTTGCTGAGGAAGATTTAAAAATTCGCGGTCCAGGTAATTTGTTAGGTACACAACAATCGGGTGATATCGTTTTTGCTTTTGCTAATTTGTCCGATAAAGCTTTGATTCAACGGATTGTTTCATGTTGTGATTTAGTAATCAAAGACCCGAAAGCTCACGCGCCTTTATTTCGTTATTTTTCATCGTTAGCAGCTGTTCAAGCTGAATTGTTAAATTAGTTGCTTTATTTTTTTTAAAGCGGGTATTGGTTGAATTATGGATTGGTTTTCTTTAGATAGCGTTTTGTTTTGAGATCTTCATTGGTCAGATTCTGGCATGTTGATTACTATGAGTTTATGAATATCATTTCTGGTAAATACAAGCGTCGAAAACTTTTATATCCAAAACAACGACAGTTTCGGCCAACCAAATCCATTGTTCGTGAAGCTGTATTTAGTATGATTGGCCCGAACATTGAGGATGCGTCTTTTTTGGACCTATGTTCAGGTACAGGCGCAATGGGGTTGGAAGCGGAATCAAGGGGAGCTTCTCGTGTCGTATGTGTTGATCGGGATAGTCGTTACTTAACTCAAAATGTTGAATTATTAAATGCATCTGCTCATGTTGTTCGCAGTGATGCGATTCGTTACCTTAAGACCATTGATCAACCATTTGATTATATTTATTTTGACCCTGTTTGGTCCGATCATGCTATTTACCAATGGGGAATAGAGCTAATACTAAAGAGTGATGCACTCGTACAACATGGCCAGTTATTTGTTGAATATGATTCATTTAATCTTAAGCTCCATTTTCCAGATATTTTGACTCGAGATTATCGTTATGGAACGAGTATGGTTTCACTAATTTTAAATTAAATTAATGATTGATTATTAATTTTAATTGCATTTAACTATTGGTTTTTGATATAACTAAAATTGTGTTAAAAATTCTAATTTTTCTTGTTTTTTCTATTTCAATATTTGCAGATAATTTACCTCATTTTATTCGAATTAATAAAGAATCTGGTATTTCAATTCGTGAAACTCAAAATCCCCAATCTGCAGCACTTGGCGCAGTTTATCATGGTTATACTTACAGGGTAACGGCTGGAAAAAAATCATTTATTAAAGTTAAAACAGCAAATGGTCAAGTTGGTTGGGCATGGGTCGGAAAAAATGATGATCGTTTTCGTTATCTAGGTGATCAAGTGCAATCCATTGTTTCTTTTAATATACCGGTTACATCTTCATTTGGTAAAAGTTTTATTCAGCCGAATGAATTGGTTCAACTTGTTGAAACATGGCACAGTCGCTTAAAAGTGAAAACTCCAGATGAAAAACACGGTTGGATTTATGCTGGTAAGTATGATGAGCCATGGGTAATATTCAAGCGTAAGGTCGATGATAAAGACTCAATTTTTGCAGCCTTTGATGATGAGGCCATTGAGAGCAATGCGATTATTGCCGCAAAGAAAATAAAGTTTAATAGTCAAAATGAATCTTTTCGGTTTATAGCACCTAAACAAAGTGAAGTATCTTTGGATTTTGATCTTTCTTATGAGCTAAATGAAGCCAAAAAAGGTAATGTATTAAATATAACGCACATGGTTGCACAAAAGAATTCCACTGACACATCAATATCAATAAAAGTTAATGGTACGTTGCTTGTTGAACGTTTCCGACCGGTTTACAATCAATTTTATACCGATTCATTTAATATTGGACATTTATTAAAGCCCGGTGCTAATCAAGTTGTTGTTTCATTGGATCGTTCCAATACCAGTTACTTTCTTAAATCCATTAAAATAAATAAGTAAATATCTCGCCTGTTATTTATTTCATTTCTTATTGCTATCAATGATTACAATACGCTACAATCATGCTATTATTGAGATTACAAGGTGCCTATGTCATTAAAAGCAATTTATGCCGGAAGTTTTGATCCGATTACTAATGGTCACATCGATATTATAGATCGAGCGTTACATATTTTTGATACGGTTTATGTTAGTGTTATTGATAATTTAGATAAGCAACCTTTATTTACTATTAATGAACGTATCGATTTTATTTCAAATAGTGTGGCATCTGAAAAAATTAAGGTTGAAGGGTTTCAGGGATTATTGGTTAATTATGCTCGTGAAAAAAAGATTTTTAAACTTATTCGAGGATTGCGAGCTGTTAGTGATTTTGATTATGAATTCCAAATGTCACTTACAAATCGTGCACAAGAACCCCGGATTGATACCGTTTTTCTCATGACGGATCAAAAATACAGTTATTTAAGTTCTAGTATTGTGCGGCAACTTGCGAAACTAAATGGAAATATTGATGATTATGTTAGTGATTATGTAAGAAATAAATTAAAGGAGAAATTTAATGGATAAAATAAAAGGTATTATTTTTCTATTAGAGTCTTTGTGTAAATCATCGAAAAAGTCGATGTTTTCAAATCGTATGGCACTCGAACCAAAAGAAGTTTTTTCATTAATAGAAAAACTAAAAGATGCCGTAGAAGAGTATGAAAAAAATAAAGAATCAATTTCAGATGATTTTTATCAAGCGCCTAGTCAAACACCACCCAATGCTCAGTTGGTTGATGCGCAAAAGGAGATGTTTAAACTAAAACAAGATGCGAATGAGTATGCTGATGGTGTTTTATCTCGTTTGCAATTGTTGGTGACGAAATTGCAAAAAAATGTAATAAAAATAGAAAAAAATATTTCAGAGGGCCGAAAATTAATTGAACAAAAACAAGTGGCCCAAATGAAAGGAGAGAAATTTGAGGCATAGTGGACGAAAACATAATGAATTACGAGAAATCAGTATTGAGAAAGACTTTATTGAAAATGCAAATAGTTCGGTATTAATCTCTTTTGGTAAAACAAAAGTAATTTGTACAGCAACTGTTGAAGAATCTGTTCCTCGTTTTCTAAAAGATACTGGTGAAGGTTGGGTTACTGCTGAATATTCGATGTTACCGGCTTGTGCGAATGAGCGAATACGTCGTGAAGTAACGAAAGGAAAGCCTTCAGGGCGAACCATGGAGATTCAGCGTTTGATTGGTCGTTCCTTAAGAGCTGCGATTGATCTTAAGAAATTAGGCGAGCGCTCTATTGTTATCGACTGTGATGTTATTCAGGCAGATGGGGGTACTCGAACGACATCCATAACCGGTGGAATGTTTGTTTTGTATGATGTTATTCAAAAGTTGATGGCCGAGCAAAAGCTTACCGAAAACCCGATTCATAATTTTGTTTCTGCGATTAGTATTGGTCTGGTTAAAGGTGAAGTTTTGTTGGACTTGGACTATGAAGAGGACTCATCAGCAGAGGTTGATTTAAATTTAGTGATGACTGATGATGGTCGCTTTATTGAGATTCAAGGTACCGCAGAACAAACCCCATTTAGTTCAGACCATTTGTCGTCATTTTTGGATATTGGGACGCAGGGAATTAATCAAAATATTGATACAGTAAAACAATCTTTAATGGTTTCTGTATAATTGGTTCCGTTTTTTATTACTCAATTTTTATATTTCATTTTACGTCTTTTTAGTGTTAATCATTCAATTAAAGATTATTTGTTTGATATGTTAAAAGAAGATGTTTTTGAAATAAAAGGTGGCTGTAAGCACTCAGGTAACTGCTGTCATGGCATTATGCTTTATGATGGTCAGCAGTCGATTGATTCTCCTCAGCACTGGGATCAATTTCTGAAAAAGTTTCCATCTCTCCATTCGTTTAAACCAACAGTTAAGTTTGGTAAAATAACAGCGTTTGATTGTACGTCACTGACTTGCAATAATCGTTGTGATCGATATCAAGATCGTCCCTCGATTTGTAAGAATTACCCTTATAGTTTTTTCTATCAGCATGGTTATATTTATGATGCTTGTGGTTACTCAGTTGAACGAAATCAACAAAAATACAATTGGCTCCTTCCTTCGCTTAAACGAGATATTCAGCAATTTAGTTCTGTGTGATTGAATATTTTGTGATTTTTTTAAAATAAGATAAAATTGATTTATGAATTTAAATGGACCGTCACAATCTGATTTTTCTATTACCGAACGACATTATAATATTATTTTGGATCAGGTTAAGAAAAACTTCCCTTATGAATCTGGTGGGTTTATTGGTGGAAAAGATGGTCTAATTTCTGCTATTTTTCCAGTTTTAAATCAAGATTTTTCAAATAAAACGAATGTTTTTGCGATATATCCGCAAGATATTGAGCGTGCTCATTTATTTTTTAATAAACATGGTCTGGATTATTATGGAACGTACCATTCCCATCCGAAAGGTGAAGCGATTCCGTCACAACAAGATTTATCTCACATTCAAAAATACTTGTTTATTATTAGTTTGAGGAATTTTGATCAACCAGATTTTGCAGCTTACGTGGTCACCGGGCATCAGCAGGCGGAGCGTGTCCCGTTAAATGTTGTATCTGATCAACACTTTTCGGTAAAAAATGTTCGAGACGATGGTTCGAATCAAACGCTTGATGGCTTTATAATGCCTGAAGGTGCACCTGATTATAACGACACCAATAAACTCAATCAGAAAATTGATGATATTTTTAATCAAAATTCATCTTATGAAAAGCAGAAACGTTTGTTAGATGATGATGGTGATTTTAGTACATTGGCTTAGAATGATTGAATTTTTTAATATTATAAATTAATATTTACTTAAATTTTTAACTCCCTTAATAATTAATTTCAATTTACATTGTGTTCCTTTTTTAGTGATCGGTTTAATTGAATAGATATGGAGTAAACTATGATAAAATATATTCGTGCAATTGGATTTGGAAAACATCGTTCAGCAATGTGCTTATATCCAGGACAGCAGCAAATGAGTGCGTCTTCGTTTTTAAGTCCCGGTGTTTGGAAAGAAACTTATAGCGTTGGTATTCAACCACATCAACTTTCTGACACTCAAAAAAATTCATTAATTTCTCGGTTATCTCAGGATGTGTCTTTATCTAGCACGTCGCAAATTTCAGTTAATGGCAAATATTTGCCAGGTCAGGGTCCTTTTGTTACTACATTTGCTTCACCCATTGGTGGACGGCGAATTCAAACAGGGGATATTCAATTTGCATCTGCCAATCAAATTGAGCATGTTAATTCATTATTTGCTAAACCAACAGTAAATCACATGTTTGGTGATTCAGATTTTCACCTTATTAAAGAAACAATTATCGATTTCATTGATGAATTAAAATCATCAGATACTCTAATTCCTGAATATTTAACGGTTGCGGCAACTGATTTTCGAGCTGAGAAATGGAATGAGCTTGATGAGTTTTTAACTGGAACTGTTCGAAATATGATTGCAGCTGCTGAGATTACTCAAAAACGATTGCAATATGACTCAAATCTTGAGATAGGTGCCACACATTTTGTGTCATTGGCAAACCAAAATTTCCCCACCATTTTGGTTTTTGAAGCGATGTTGCGCCATTTATTGTTAGGTAAGCAAGTCATGGTAATTGCTCGGCCGGCCAATTCAGATACATCGCACTTTCCGATTTATCTTATTAAGAAGTTTCAAGATTATTGTATTGAAAAGAATAAGCATGTCAATGGACAGGCTTTGTCTGACCGCATTGTTATTCTTTGTGTTGATGAAAATCAACGATCAGATTTTCTTTCAAATCAGTTGAGTAAAAATCATCGAGCAATTGTAAATGTTGTCGGTAGTGCGCAAACTGTTCAAACCATTTATGCTGACAGTAAGGATCGTGGTTATGGTGTTGAGGTTGCTGGTGCCGGGTTAACAACAATGATTGTTGACGGTGATAATTTTTCACCTGAATATATTAAAAAAGTTGCTCATCTTATTGAAGCTTCAAAATTTGTTGGTGGTGCAAAGCAATGCACAGCTTTACAAGATGTTGCCCTTCTCTATCCTCCACAATATGGAATTAGTAATCGTGATTTACTGATAGATGAATTGTTGCGTCAAGTTCCTTCTAGTGATCATCAACTATCGATTATTGATGCGTATGAAAGCGGTGGTTTTAAACATAATTCGGTGGAAATGAATGTGAATGCAACACAAGATTTGCACGTGATTAAAAATGGTGCGTATACCATTATTCAAACTCCGCCTGGAGGAACCCCTGAAAGTGAGACATGGGGTACAAATTTAATTGGCTTACAACAGGTAAATCCAGGAAACGCTTTAATGAAAGCGCATATTCGAAAGCACCATTTAAGTCTTGGCCTTTATTTGACCAACGATGATAAAAATATTTCTTTGGCTCGCAATGCTTTGCAATCGTTGACAGGTCCAACAGTCATCAGTACATTTATGGCTGCTTGTTTCTCGCAACCACCATTGGGAGAAGGTTTCCGTGAAAATGCGATGCAGGTGAAAGAAAACCTTCAAACCGGTTGTGATGAAGTGACTGTTCTTAGTGAATGGACGGAATTGGTGCCGTTTCATACTGATCATATCGTTACAAAAGCAGATCCAGATATGCCAATCCAAATTCAGCCGATTATTCATCAATTTCAAGATTTTTTTGGGGTTAAACTTAAAGAAAATGAATTGGCGCATCTCGTTGTGTTTGCCAATGAACTTGCGACATTTACTCAGCCGCCATTTGTTTCTAATTCAGGTCGAAGTGAGGTTGCTGTACAATATGTTTACCCTGATCATGATCATTTAACGTTAGAAATTGAACCTGATGATCGTTTGGATGCTTTGATGAAGTTAACCACCGTGTTGGTATTTGGTATTGATCAACGTGTACCAGTATCTTTTCGCTTATCATCTGAATTGGACTCTGAACATGATTCAACGCTTTGGCAGCCTTTCCAAGAAATAATTCAACATTTTGAAAAAAGTGGGGCTGCTATCTTTTTCCAAACCAGTCAGCATGATTTTAATAAAGGCATTTACATGCGCCATCAATCAACCAATCCATTTAAAGATGGGTCTCGAAAAACTATGGTTAATGTTTTGAATTCAATTGGGTTTGGCCCTCGTCAAGTGAAGGTCAGTAATACCCACTATTCCCAAACACATGCAAGGCGGTTGCTAAAATCTATGTTTGAGGGGCTTTCACTAACACTTGATTCTAAATATGTTCAGTTCTAATAACTTATGTTAGTGGTTGAATTTGTGTCCCTACATTTTCGTCAGACAGTATGGTGTGAATAATATTTTCAGTTCTTCCATTGGCGATTGTTACTTTAATATTTTCCAATTGCGCAATTTTTGCTGCCATTAACTTTGATCGCATGCCACCTTTAGAGTATGGCGATCCCATTTGATCATCGACAAGATTTAGTTCTGAATCGGTTATATTGTTTATTTTAGGGATTACCATGCCATTTTGGTCAAGAACACCATCGGTGTTTGTTAAAATAATTAATTCTGTTGCTCTAAGATTGGTCGCTAAGATAGCCGAAAGTTGGTCATTATCTCCGAATTGAATTTCTTCAGTAGATACGGAATCATTTTCATTTATGATCGGAATTACATTATGTTTTAGTAAGGTTTCAATGGTTTGATTAATATTCATTTTTTTAGATTTATCGTCGAAATTATCTTTGGTTAGAAGTAGTTGGCCCACACAAATATTTTTGGTTTGAAAAAATTCGTAGTATTTTTGAAATAATAAAATTTGTCCAATGCTTGCAGCGGCTTGTTTTTCAGCTAAATTATCAGTTGCGATATTGATATGTTTTGCTCCTGATGTAATAGCACCTGAGCTGATAATTATGAATTGAATGTTTTCATTAATCTTTTCAACAATTTGATACACAATATGGCGCATATTGTTTAAGTCCAATCGTTGATGATGATCAGTTAGTAAGTTGGTTCCAATTTTAATAACGATTCGTTTCATTAATCACTTCCATTATCCTTTGTTCTAATTTTTCGATACCAGATCTTAAAAAGCAAGAAATTTGTATGATATTAAAATTGGCAAACAATTTTTTGACTGATTCGGCTTCTTTATCGTTTAACAAATCTATTTTATTAATGGCGACAATCATTTGTTTTTCTTTTAAAATGTTCTTATCATATTTTTCAAGTTCATGTTTGAGTTTTTTAAATGTAACCATTGTTGTTGAAATATCTTCTAAAGCGGGTTCAATTAAAAATAGTAAAATATTTGTGCGACTAATGTGTCTTAAAAATTGATTTCCTAATCCAACGCCATCGGCTGCGCCCTCAATAATTCCTGGAATATCTGCGATGACTATTTCTTGGTCAAATCGTCGAAAGATGCCAAGATTTGGATGCAATGTTGTAAACGGATAATTGGCTATTTTGGGATTGGCTTGTGTTATGGTTTTCAGTAACGTTGATTTTCCTGCATTTGGGTAGCCAATTAGCCCTACATCAGCAATCACTTTGAGTTCTAAGTTTAATTCTAATTTCTCTCCAAGTTTTCCAGGGGTTGCTTTTCTTGGTGTTTGAATTCGAGCCGTCGAAAAATGAATGTTTCCTTTTCCGCCTTTTCCGCCTTTTGCAATAACGAGTTTTTCATTCTCCCCCGTTAAATCTGCAATTACTTCGTTGGTTTCTTTGTTATAAATCAATGTTCCACAGGGAACTTCTATAATGCAATGCTGACCGGATTTCCCTGTTTTTTTACGTGGCTTCCCATCATCTCCATGCCCTGCTTTATAGGTCTTTTTATTCGCTAAATCCATAAAGGTGCTAATTTTCTTGGATGTTTTAAAAACGACATTTCCACCGTCGCCACCGTCGCCGCCATCAGGGCCACCTTTGGCAACATATTTTTCTCTGCGAAAACTTATTTTACCACTTCCGCCAGTTCCTGCTTGAACTGTAATTTGTAAGGTATCTACAAATGCCAATTAATTTGTTAAAGGAACAATGTTGATTTGTTTCTTATTTTTAGCGGCGTAAGAAAACTCAACGGTTCCATTTACTTTAGCAAAAATTGTGAAATCTTTGCCTAAACCGGTATTGTCACCAGGAAGAAACTTTGTTCCTCGTTGACGAACAAGAATTGATCCAGCAGTTACTGTCTCTCCTCCGTAACGTTTCACACCAAGGCGTTTGGATTCACTATCTCTACCATTTTTTGTACTACCTTTACCTTTTTTATGTGCTATTGGTTTTCCTCCTTACGTTTCTTTTGTTTTAGATTCAGATGCTTTTTTGGTTTGTTTTTTTGCTGATTCTTTTGTTTTTTTTGGTGCTGCTTTTGCTTCTGATTTTTCAGTTTTTTTAGCTTGAGTCTTTTTTTCTTCTGTTTTTGTTTTCACTGATTTTGGTTCAGCTTTTATTGTATCTGAAAATGTTATTTTTTCTATTTTAATTAATGTGGAATTTTGTCGGTGCCCGCGCGTTAATTTATAACCTGTTTTCCGTTTAAATTTGAATACAATATCTTTTTCTCTCTTACCAACTTCTATAATACTGACTTCAATTGCCGCATTTTTTACATAGGGTTGGCCAATGACTGTCTTTTTATCATCCTGAACTAAAAGGATATTTGAAAATGTTGTTTTTTTCTCATCAATTGAACCATCAATGGTTAAAATTTTTCCTTCATGAACAAGATGTTGCTTATCGTTAATTTCAACTACTGCAAACATTACTTCTCCTCCGTTTTCGATCTAATAGCAAAGTATATTACCATAATGAATTTAATCAAACAATAATAACTTATGTTTTTTGTTGACGTACACTCAAATTGATATTACTTTTAGTTAATACAATAATAAATTGAAGCTAGGCTCGTAGCTCCAATTGGTAGAGCATCGGTCTCCAAAACCGAGTGTTGTCGGTTCGAATCCGACCGAGCCTGCCATACGTTAGGGTTAAGGAATGTCAAAAGATAAGAAAAATTTAATCGGTGATTTTCAAATAGAATTTAAAAAAATTGAATGGCCTAAGAAAGAATTTGTCATAAGGTCTTCTATTATTACTATATTTATGGTAGTTTTTTTTACACTTTATGTCGCTGGGTCTGATTTTTTGTTATCAAAATTTATTTTTGGAATTCGAAATTAGATTGAAAGGTTAAATATTATGGATAATGATCACTCAATTGATGAAGTAGAAATAAAAAATGATGATACTGCAAATGAAGCAGATGAACAGACAGATGATTCAATCGACGAACAAATTGTTTTAGACGACGAAGATATCTTAACAGAAGATGATGAAAATGATTCAGATTCTAATGTTCCAGATGATGCCCAATGGTATATTGTTCAATGTTACGCATTATATGAACAAAAAGTAAGGGATCGTATTTTGCAAATGCAAGAGGATGAGTTTAAGGATATTGTTTATCGTGTTTTATTACCGGAAGAAGAAACGGTTGAGATTAAAAATAATGAGCGTAAAGAAAAAGTCAAGAAGATGTTTCCTGGCTATTTATTTGTTCAAATGAAGCGTGATGAAAATGTTTGGTTTCAGTTACGCCGATTGCCTGGGGTTGCAAAATTGGTTGGGACTAAAAATGAGCCAACGCCAGTATCCGAAGACGAAATTAATCGTATTTTACGTCAACTTGGTGAAAAGATGAAAAAGATTGAAGTTGATTTTGAAATGAATGAGGTTATTAAAGTTATCTCTGGACCATTTAGAGGTTATACTGGACCTATTTCTGAAATTAATGCTGAGCGTGGTAAGTTGAAATCATTGATTTCAATTTTTGGTCGTGAAACACCAGTTGAGCTTGATTTTGATCAAGTCGAAAAATATATAGATAATAAGTAACGAAGGAGTACCTCATGTCGAAACAAATAAAAGCGGTTATAAAATTACAGATTGAGGGTGGGAAGGCAAATCCTGCGCCACCAGTTGGGCCTGCATTGGGGCAAGCTGGTGTTAATATTATGGAATTTTGTAAAGCCTATAATGATAAAACAAAAGATAAAATGGGTGAAGTGATCCCCGTTGAGATTACAGCTTTTGTTGATGGTACATTCACATTTATCTTAAAAACACCTCCTGCAAGTGATTTGATTAAAAAGCATTCAAATCTCAAAAAAGGCTCTACAATGCCTGGTCGAGAAACTGTTGGTCAAATTAAAAAAGAGGATGTTCGAAAAATTGCTGAGGCCAAAATGCCTGACTTAAACGCTTTTGACTTGGATCAGGCTGAGAAAATTATTGCTGGATCAGCGCGAAGCATGGGAATTGAGGTTGTATAAAATGGCTACTAAAAATCTTAAAGTTGTTAATGAATCATATGATTTTATGAAGGAATATGATCCAAATGAAGCAATTAAAATTTGCAAAGATGCAGCATTTGCTAAGTTTAATGAAACTGTTGAATTGCATTTTTCATTAGGTATTGATCCGCGGCATGCCGATCAATTGGTTCGAGGAACTTTAACTTTGCCAAATGGAACCGGTAAAGATGTAAGAATTGTCGTTATTACTGATGATGAAGACACGGCACCAATTTTGAAAGCTGGTGCAATTGAATGTGGTTTGGATGATGTTTTAAAGAAGATTTCTGATGGTTGGCTTGATTTTGATTTGGTGATTGCAAGTCCAAAAGTGATGCCTAAATTAGGTAAGTTAGGACGAATTCTTGGTGCCAGAGGTTTAATGCCAAGTCCAAAGTCAGGAACGGTCACAACAGATATTGTTAACACAGTGAAAGAATTTAAGGGTGGTAAAGTTGAATTTCGTAATGATAAAGAAGGGAATTTACATTTAATAATTGGCAAAGTTAAATTCGATGACCAAAAATTACTTGAAAATTTTCAAGTCGTTTATGATCATGTTAATAAATTAAAACCTGCAAAATCAAAGGGTGTGTACTTGAAATCTATTACGATTTGTTCTACGATGGGTCCCGGTGTAAAAATTAAGCCTATGGACGTTAAATGGAAGGATAACTAAATGTCAGTGCGTGAGGAAGTTATAGCCCTAAAGAAGTCAAAAGTTGATAACTTAACTGAAGAATTCAAAGAATCAGATGCTTTATTCTTTACAGAATATCGCGGACTTAGTGTCCAGCAATTGCAAGAATTGCGTCAAACATTGCGTGAGTCAAATGCAACTTATAGTGTTATTAAAAATTCGTTAATTCAACGAATGTTTACCGGTGTTGGTGTTGATTTTCCAAATGGCTTATTGAAAGGGCCAACAGCGGTTGTTATTTCAAAACAAGATTGTCCTTTGATTGCATCAAAGATTTATAAGTTTTTAAAAGCGAATGAATCTTTAGTCGTCAAAGGTGGTTATTTAGATGGTCAATTTCTATCAGTTGATGATGTGAAAATGCTATCTAAGTTACCACCAAAAGACGTGCTTATTGGTCAGCTTGTCGGTGGTTTAAAGTCTACAATTAGTCGATTTGTAATGAGTATGAGTTCTCCGATGCGCGGACTAGTGTATTCATTAGAGGCGATTAAAAACCAAAAAAATTAGGAGGAAAAAATGTCTGAAGAAACTACAAAGGAGATCGAGTTGAGTAAAGATGCTCAAAAAGTAATTGATTCCGTTGAAAAAATGACTGTATTAGAATTATCTCAATTGGTAAAAGCACTTGAGGATAAGTTCGGTGTTGTCGCTGCTGCTCCTGTTGCAGTTGCTGCTGGTGCTCCAGCAGCTGGTGGAGATGACGATGCTGACTCAGGAAGTGACACTGTCGATGTTATTCTAAAATCAGCTGGGGATAAAAAAATCCAGGTTTTAAAAGCTGTTCGTGAAATTACAGGTCTTGGATTAAAAGAGGCAAAAGAGTTAGTCGATGCTGCTCCTAAAGCTGTAAAAGAAGGGGTTGCTAAAGACGAAGCTGAAACTTTAAAGAAGCAGCTTGAAGAGCAAGGCGCTGAAATCGAATTAAAATAATAAATTTATTTTTGTATATAGCCTGGGATTGTATGGTTTTGCAATGCCAGGCTTCTTTATTAAATGAGGTGTAATTTTGTCAAAATATAAAACCTATCGTGAAAGAGTTCCATTACATAAAGATGCTCCAGAAGAAAATCTTGCTGTTCCAAATTTATTGGATTTACAAGTTGAGTCATTTAAGCGTTTTTTAAGCGATGGCATAGCTGAGGAGTTAAAGAAAGTTTCTCCTATTGTTGGCTATGGTGGGAAGTATCAATTGGAATTTTTAGATGGTATTACTCTTGGTGATCCTGATTTGGATTATGAAGAAATGCGAAAAAGAGAATTGACTTATGCCTCTCCTCTTAAAGCGCCAGTTCGATTAATATCTGTTGAAACAGGGGAAGTTCAAGAGCAAGAAGTGTTTTTAAGTGATATTCCACTTATGACCAACAGTGGTACTTTTTTAGTTAACGGTACGGAACGAGTTATTGTTAGTCAATTTATTCGATCGCCCGGTATTTATTTTCGTGAAAAAACTCCAAATATTCCTGGTTTTCAGGATTATGTTGCATCTATTATTCCATCGAAAGGTGCATGGTTGGAAATGGAAGTTGATTCCAAACAACTGTTTTACGCCCATTTAAATAAAGTTAAAAAAGTTCCATTAACCCTATTTCTATCTGCTCTTGGTTATGATGAAAATAGTTTTTTTGATTTGGTTAAAGAGAAAGAACTTTTTGAGCCAACCCTAGCCAAATTTCCTTTTACAAATGAAGACGACGCTTTAATTGAGCTTCATAAAGGGTTGCGATCAGGGGATCCTGTAACTTTGCAAGGAGCAAAGTTATTGTTAGATTCCTTGTTTTTTAATGAAGAAAAATATGATTTGTCCGATGTTGGTCGTCATAAAATCAATCAACGATTTTATTTGAATGCCAAACCCGTTGAAACGACAGCGCTAACTAAAGGTGACATCCTTTCTACAATTCAATACATTTGTGATTTAGCGAATAAAAAAGGTTTAACGGATGATATTGATCATTTAGGTAACCGCCGTGTTCGAACTGTTGGAGAGCAATTGCAACGTCAATTTCGAATTGGTTTGGTTCGACTTGAGCGTCTTATTAAAGAGCAAATGGCGCTTAAAGGGAATGAGTCAATTACTCCGCAACATTTAATTAATATTCGACCATTGGTCGCAGTAATGCGAGAATTTTTTGGAAGTTCTCAATTGTCGCAGTTTTTGGATCAAACGAATCCATTGGCTGAAGTTATCCATAAACGCCGTTTAAGTGCGCTTGGTCCAGGTGGTCTAACTAAAGAGCGGGCGGGTTATGAAGTTCGTGATATTCATCCGACGCACTATGGACGAATTTGTCCGATTGAAACACCAGAGGGTCCCAACGCGGGTCTGATTGGTCCCATGGCAACTTTTGCACGAGTTAATAAATTTGGTTTTATTGAAACGCCTTATTACAAAGTTAAAAATGGAAAGATTACACAGAGTGTTGATTTTCTTGCTGCTGATGTTGAAGAAAATTATTATATTGCACCTTGGGATTCACCGGTTAAAAAGGGTGTTTTACAAGGAACACAAATTGTTACTCGATATCAACGCGATTTTAATTTTACACCCCTTGATAAAGTTCAATACATTGGTGTTTCTCCACGTCAGCTCTTGGGTGTTGCTTGCGGTTTGATTCCTTTTCTTGAACATGATGATGCCAACCGAGCATTGATGGGTGCAAATATGCAGCGTCAAGCGGTTCCAATTCTAAATCCGGATGCGCCTTATATTGGTACAGGGTTAGAAGCTGTTGTTGCAAGAGATACTGAAGTATTAGTCACCGCTCGAGAAGATTGTGAAGTTGTTGATAGTGACTCACAAACGGTTACTGTTAAAGAAGGTTCAAAACCTTTTACTTATGAATTGCAAAAATATCAACGTACAAACCAAAATACCTGTCGAAATCAAAAACCATTTGTTTATAAAGGAATGAAACTTAAAAAAGGTGATTTAATTGCCGATGGTTCTTCCACAACAAAAGGTGAGTTATCACTTGGTCGTAATATTCTGGTAGGTTTTATGCCTTGGGAAGGATACAACTTCGAGGATGCTATTGTAATATCAAAGCGATTGGTAAAAAATGATATTTTCACATCTGTTCATATTCATCGATATGAAATAGATGTTCGAACCACAAAATTAGGTCCTGAGGAATTAACCTCAGAAATTCCAAACGTATCTGAAGAAGCATTGGCTAATTTAGATGAAGATGGAATTATTCGAATTGGTGCATTGGTTTCAGCTGGTGATATTCTGGTTGGTAAAGTTACACCAAAAGGTGAAAGTGAACCACCCGCAGAGGAAAAACTTTTGCGTGCCATTTTTGGTGATAAAGCACGTGACATGAAAGATACATCGTTGCGCGTTTCTTCTGGTGAATCCGGAAAAGTGATTGGTGTTCGTGTATTTTCTCGAGACAATGGCGATGATTTATCACCTGGTGTAAACACGCTTGTCCGCGTTTATGTTGCACAGCTTCGTAAAATATCCATCGGTGATAAAATGGCTGGGCGACATGGTAACAAAGGTGTTGTATCAACGATTTTACCTGAAGAAGATATGCCATTTATGCCAAATGGTCAGCCACTTGATATTATTCTTAACCCACTGGGTGTTCCTTCTCGTATGAATGTCGGTCAGTTGTTTGAAACATTGCTAGGTATGGCCTCTCATGTGTTGGGTGAAAATTATATGGCGCAGTCTTTTGACGAGGTTATTGCTCCAAATGCATCGGTTGATAAATTGGAAGAGCGTTTAACAACGGCTTCTAAGAAACCCGGATATGAATGGATTAAACGAACAGGTACTGTTAACTTAAGAGATGGCCGTACCGGCGAGCCATTTGAGCGTGAAGTAACCGTTGGTTACATGTATGTATTGAAATTAATCCATTTGGTTGACGATAAGATTCATGCGCGATCAACCGGTCCATATTCATTGGTTACGCAACAGCCATTGGGTGGTAAAGCTCAATATGGTGGTCAGCGATTTGGTGAAATGGAAGTGTGGGCATTAGAGGCCTATGGTGCTGCGAATACCCTGCAAGAAATGCTAACTGTGAAATCAGATGATCTAACCGGACGTGCGCGTGCTTATGAAGCCATTATTAAAGGTAAAGGATTAACGAAACCTGGAACGCCGGAATCATTTAGAGTTTTATTAAGAGAGCTTCGATCTATTGCACTTGATATTCGAGTCAAGACTGTTGATGACGAAGAAATTGATAATCGGTAAGGAGAGAATAAATGTTAGTAACAGATTCAACAGATTTTGATTATTTAGAAATTGGTCTTGCCTCACCGGATAAGATACGATTTTGGTCTTATGGTGAAGTAGAAAAACCAGAAACCATTAACTATCGAACATTTAAGCCTGAACGAA
>MDTB01120229.1_pt1 | contig 17027 bp, 21 predicted proteins | sample 811161 | NCBI WGS metagenome assembly MDTB01 (sample SAMN05326650, study PRJNA326480) | marine metagenome | isolation source: seawater | place: Mediterranean Sea | collected 2009
CGATCTCCAGACGCCGGCGCTCGCCGCCGCTGAGACTTTGGCCTAGCGTGTCTGCAATGTGATTAAGATGAAATTCGTCGAGGAGTTGTTGCAGTCACTGCTGACGCTGTTGTTTATCTAGGTGTGTTTGCAGTTCAAGAACAGCCAGCAAATTGTCTCGGGCGCTCAGGGTTCTGAAGATGCTGGCTTCTTGTGGCAGGTATCCCAAGCCGGCATTCGCGCGCAAATGCATGGGCGCATTTGTTAACGCCGTATCGTTTAACAGCACCTGTCCAGAATCGCATTTCAGCAGACCGACAAGCAGGTAAAAACAAGTGGTCTTGCCCGCGCCGTTTGGCCCGAGTAGACCCACTACCTCAGACTGCTGAACATCAATACTTACATCGTTAACGGCAATCTTGTCGCGGTAGCGCTTGTGCAGATTAAGGCCGCGCAGGGCTTTTGTACTCATTGGCGCTCGGATGCCTCGAGGGAGGTTGTGTCGGAAATTTCAAACTCCATGCGGACGCGCTCGTTGTCGCCGTCCGCGCGAATTTGCTGCGCATTTAAATCATAAATAATTGCATCACTCTGAATGATGTTACCGCGTTGTTGCAGAGTTGCATTACCGAGCAATTGCAGTTGATTGGCCGTAGGAGCAAAGATAATGGTCGAAGCGCTCGCCTGAAGGTCAGCAAGCTGTTCTTCACCGTCTCTGGCGGCCTGGCGCAGCGAAAATTTAGCAGGAGCGCCAATGGTACGAATGGTATCCACATCATCGTCCACCAACGCAACGGTCAATTCGTCGCCAGCAATCATCAAATCCCCTTGAGTCGCTATCACCGAACCAGAATAAATGATGTTTCTGCTGGTTTGATCAAAAACGGCGCTATCACCTTCGATTTGGATGCTGTTTGGCGCAGCCGCTCGTGTGGCCCCGGGTAATACGGCCAGAGTTAGACAAGCCAGTTGTATAATGCCAAGTGTCGCCCTAGACATCGCGCGCGCCTAGTGGTTCGGTTGCCTGCTGTTCTGGAAGAAGCAGGGTACTTAGGACGCGCAGATTGTCTTCACGCCTGAACTCGAGGGTCGAATTTTTGTGCAAGATCATCACCGGTGCAGTAGTGCGCAAGCTCCCAACGTTCAAAATGACATTGCCGCGCGCAGTGGCTGATTCATTGGCAGCATCCACCGAGAGATGGTCGCTGCGCAGGTACACAGAGTCCGCAGATGGCGTGGTCTGTCGAAGCTGCACCTGATCTGACAAAGTCAGACGCGGCTGGTTGCCGAGTTTTGTTGCGCTGCCGCGCTGGGCCGATACCTGCCAGGGGGTGGTATCGGAGTCATCAAACAAACGCATTTCTGGCTGCAGCAATTCAATGTGAGTATTTTCTGTACCTCGGTACTGGGTCCATTCTGCAACCCGGAGAGAATACAGACGTTGCCCACTATTGGCGTATTCTGTCATCTGCATACCTGTACCGGTGGCCATGATCGCGCCGTTATTATCGCCGTCATTGGCCAAGAGGTTAACGGTGGTCGACGTGGGTTCGCTGGTGGCAGACAGAAATAGCAGTGCAGTAGCCAAGATAAGCGTTCCAGTTGCAAGTCGCTTAGTGCTAAGAGCTTCCATCGAACGCGCCACTCTAGTCAAATTCCCAGCGATCCTGCGCTTGCAAGATCAGCTGCGCAAGCTCGACGATAACCCCTTCGCCGCCGCTCCGTTGGGTGACAAAGTCAGCGCGCGTGCGCACAACCGGATGGCCGTTTGCTACTGTCGCCTTGAGAGTGACGTTCTCTCTGGCATAAAGTTCAAGATCGGCCAGATCGTCGCCGATTGCACATAAATTTTCTCTGCAGAAGCCCGCATCTAGCAGTTGGTCGAGCGCCTTACTCTTGCTGTGGGCCCCCTGTATCACGTATTTGATTCCGAGTTCTTCAGCGCGTCGGCTAACGGCAGGAGACTCACGTCCACTGATGATGGCGACCTCTATTCCATGCTTTTGCAACAGCTTGATACTTGCGCCGTCTTGTACATTAAAGGTTTTTAGCTCTTCGCCGCGGTCGCTGTATATGATCTGACCGTTGGTTAAAACGCCATCGACATCGAGAATGACCCCCTGTATCCGTGCCGCGAGTGACATCGATTGATCGGCTGTGTCCATGCTAGGCCTGGTGAATAAGCAGTAAGTTATAGCCTATCCAAGCTGCCAGCATTACTGCTCCCTCAAAGCGGGTGATAACAGCTCGAGAGTTAATGCCGTACGCAAAGAGCGCGAGCATCATGGTGAGTGCGGTCATCATTCCAGCGTCTCGCCACAACGCGACATGGTTGAGTTCCACACCACCCAGCAGTGCTGGAACGGCAAGTACTGCGAGAATATTGAGAATGTTGGAGCCAACCACATTGCCAATCGCGATCTCAGGATGGCCTTTTAATGCGGAACCGACAGTCGCTGCGAGTTCCGGAAGACTGGTACCGATGGCGATAATAGTTAGGCCAATAATTAGTTCGCTGACGCCAAACATCTGCGCAATATTCACCGCTGAGTAAACGAGTATTTGCGCCGATAGCAGCAATATGGCCAAGCCTACGGCCAGCCATAAAAGACTTTTGGCATTGTTCATCTCGGGAATATCGTTCAACTCTTCCTGCAGCGGATCATTTTCGGCATCAGGATCGCGGGCGCTTACCATCAATTGCCACATGATAATGCCTAATCCGAACAATAGAATTAGCCCGTCGACCATGGACAGTTCGCGGTCGAACAGCAGCACTAGTGTCAGTAGGGTTGCGCCAATTAGCCAGGGCAGTTCTTTGCGCCGTACGTTTCGCGAAAACGCCAATGGCGTAATGATTGCTGTTATGCCAAGCACCAGACCAATATTAGCGATGTTAGAACCAATCGCGTTGCCCACGGCAAGCAGATGATTGCCTTCCAATGCTGCAAAAGTGGCAACAACAATTTCAGGAGCGGAAGTACCAAGGGATACGACGGTGAGCCCGATAATTATCTTCGGGATGCCGAAATTGACAGCAGCAGAGGCGGCGCCTGACAAAAATTTGTCGGCACTCCACACTAAGGCAACAAAGCCCACTAATAGCAATAGCAGCTGCAACCACATTTTCCGCCACCATCCTTACTTGGGTGAATCCCTCAATTGGGTACGTCGTTCAGAACTGCTGGTGTCAGCGCCGATACGGGAAACTTGAAAAACTTAGCTTAGTCTCATCTGCTGCGATATCCAAGCGAGCTCTGATGCGACAGTGCGCCGTTTGTTGTATTGTTTGAGGCTGTGCCACAGTTCTCGGTCATTCTGTCTACGCCCACTCAGCGATAGTCGTGCCACTAAGGTCAGCAAAACATGCAAGAAGAGATTACCCGTAGGGTTCTAGACGCCATTGCCGATGCAACCGTCAGTGTCGCGGTTGATGGTAACCGCGCATTGATAGATGTTGTAAGCCCAGTTTTTAGTGATTTGAGCCGGGTGAAAAAACAGCAGTTAGTGTATGCGTGCATTGAAGATTTGATTGCATCCGGGGATCTGCATGCCGTCACCATAAAGGCGGATGCTCCAGCAGGGCTTTAGAACTCGGAGTGATCGCTGCAGTCATATGGACAAGCTACAAATACAAGGCGGCCAGAAACTCGCTGGCACACTGCGGGTTTCTGGGGCGAAAAATGCAGCACTGCCGATTCTCGCAGCTACCTTGTTAACAGGTGAGGCGGTAACCCTAAGCAAGACCCCGCACTTACAAGACGTCACAACAATGATTGAATTACTGGCGTGTCTGGGCGCTGACGTTGTTGTAGACGAAAGAATGAACGTGCAAGTCACTGCTGCGCAATTAACTAATTTGAAAGCACCCTATGAATTGGTAAAAACCATGCGCGCCTCGTTCTTGGTACTGGGACCGCTATTAGCTCGTCACGGCAGCGCTGAAGTATCGCTCCCCGGCGGCTGTGCTATTGGTTCTCGGCCAGTGGATCAGCATCTGAAAGGTCTGCAGGCGATGGGAGCGGCAATAGAGGTTGTCGATGGATACGTAAAAGCCCAGGCGCAGCAAGGACTGAAGGGCGCGGACATATATATGGATTTAGTGACCGTTGGCGGCACCGAAAATTTGATGATGGCAGCGTGTTTGGCGCAAGGCACAACTCGTTTGTACAACGCAGCATGCGAGCCTGAGATCATAGATCTTGGCAATTTCCTAGCTGCCCTGGGCGCGCGGGTCAGTGGTCACGGCACCTCAGAAATTGTCATTGAGGGCAGGCCTGAATTGGGTGGCTCCCAATACCAGATCATGTCGGATCGTATTGAAGCTGGTACATATTTGATTGCGGCGGCAATTACTCAAGGTTCAATCAGGCTCGTTGATCTGCAGCCCGCGGCACTAGGGGTCATTCTCGAAAAACTCCAGCAGATGGGCGCGCAGATTAAGACCGGTGATGACTGGGTAGAGCTAGATATGCAGGGTCGGCGGCCAGTGGCCGTTGATATAGAAACCTCGCCCTATCCAGGTTTTCCCACAGATATGCAGGCGCAATTTATGGCATTTAATGCTGTGGCAAAAGGTACTGCTACGATTCGTGAAACCATATTCGAGAACCGCTTTATGCACGTGCATGAAATGAACCGCCTTGGCGCGAATATAGAATTGCATGGCCCCTCTATGGCTGTAGTGCATGGAGTGGAAGAGCTCAAAGCCGCCCCGGTAATGGCAACGGATTTACGCGCCTCTTTTAGTTTGGTGCTTGCAGCATTAGTAGCGGAAGGTACGACCATTATTGATCGCATTTACCACATTGATCGCGGATACGCGAACATTGAAGAGAAGTTGCAGCAGATCGGGGCACAAGTGCGTCGGGTTTCCTGACTGCGACGGACGCCTCGTGAATCCTCTAACACTCGATTAAAAGGACAACAACAGATGGGTTTGGTTATTGCCCTCAACAAAGGGCGGATCTTGAAAGAATGCTTACCAATTTTGGCTTCCTGCGGTGTTGAGCCGGTTGAGCATCCTTCTGAGTCTCGCAAGCTTATTTTCGACAGTCGTTGCGGCGAGCATCGGCTTATTGTGACGCGCTCAGCTGACGTGTTGACCTATGTAGAGCAGGGCGTTGCGGATGTTGGCATAACCGGAAAAGACACCATTTTAGAATATGGCGCCGGCATGAGTTTTTATGAGCGACTCGACCTAAAAATAGGCTTGTGCCGTATGATGACTGCCGTACCCGTTGGGTTCGAAGCGCCAACCGGGGTGCTTCGCGTCGCCTCGAAATTTGTCAATATTGCCCGCAGCCATTACCACAGCCAAGGGTGCCAAGTTGAACTGATCAAGCTCACAGGGGCTATGGAAATCGCGCCCGTGCTCGGATTAGCAGACTGCATTGTTGATATTGTTGATACCGGCAATACATTACGTGCTAACGGACTCGAGGCTCTGGATGTTATCTGCGACATAAGCACTCGAGTCATTGTCAATCGTGCATCAATGAAGACGAAGTTCGCGGATGTGCAGACTTTGATCCGGCAATTAGCGGCAGTTGTTGACTGAATTAGCCGCTTGGTAAAACGTACGCTGGTACGATTTAGGTCAGAGAAAAGCTACCACCGCAAGTTTAGAACGGTTTTAGAAACATGGTTATTCAGCAACTAGTCACCTCGACCGAAACATTTGAGCAGCAGTTTGCTGAACTGTTGCATTGGGATATGCGCACCGATAGTGCGCTGGATCAGAAGGTCGCAGAGATCATTGGCCGGGTTCGTAGGCACGGCGACAGCGCGCTGCTGGAATTGACCAATAAGTTAGATCGGCGCGCGCTAAAAAAGGCCGCAGATTTTAGATTGGATAATAGTGCTTTGTTGGAGGCCTGGCAGCGCCTAGAACCAAAACATCAGCAGGCATTGGAATTGGCGGCGGAGCGGATTCGACTGTTTCATGAGCGGCAGCTGGACGCATCTTGGTCCTTTGAGGACGAGTTGGGGAATCGTCTAGGGCAACGGATCAGTGCGTTGGAGCGTGTAGGTGTTTACGTTCCTGGTGGGCAAGCAGCGTATCCTTCGAGTGTGCTTATGACGGTTATTCCAGCAACAGTGGCTGGGGGGGAAAGCATTGTTGTCACTGTGCCTACGCCCGATGAGTCGGCAAACGATATGGTTCTAGCCGCCTTGTACTTAGCCGGAGTTAATGAGGTCTTTAGTATTGGCGGTGCTCAGGCGATTGCAGCAATGGCCTACGGTACAGAGACCGTGGCGAGGGTAGATAAAATTGTTGGCCCGGGAGGCGCATACGTGGCTACAGCGAAAAAGCAGGTCTTTGGGCAAGTGGGAATAGACATGATCGCAGGACCGAGCGAAGTGTTGATCTTAGCGGATGGCACGACGCCGGTAGACTGGGTTGTACTAGACCTCTTTTCTCAAGCAGAGCATGACAGTTCGGCGCAGAGTATCTTGATCACTCCCGACCAAGCATATGCCGCACAAGTGGTTACTCGAATTGAAGCAATGCTGCCTGCCATGGAGCGAGAATCGATCATTCGCAAATCATTATTGCAGCGCGGCGCGGTAATCGTGTGCTCGGATAAACAGGAGGCGCTGGAATTAGCCAACCGCGTGGCGCCAGAGCACCTCGAATTGGCAGTAGCCCAGCCGCAGGAATGGATAGATGAAATTCGCCATGCCGGCGCTATCTTTTGCGGCGCCCATACCGGCGAGACCTTCGGTGACTATGTGGCGGGACCATCGCATGTGCTGCCGACGTTCGGCACCGCTAGATTTGCCTCGCCGCTCGGTGTCTATGACTTTCAGAAGCGCACCTCGGTGGTGGAAATGTCTGCCCGTGGTGCCAGCGAGTTGTCTGCGGTTACCGATACACTAGCCCAATCCGAGGGGCTGTTTGCCCACGCGCAAGCAGCGGCAGCGCGCGGTGGTGCTAACGATCGTGCGCCGATTATTGACAACGCGCCTAGTTCAGGCGCGGTTGAGTGAGCGATTCTGCGGCGCGGCCAGATGCACACGGTCCGCTTCAGCGATACCAACGACTTTTAGCTGACACTGCCGCTGATGGCGGGGCGTTTTATGCAGATGTAGGCCAAGAGCGGGTGGTGCAAAGGTTGGATGAGACGTTCCAGCGATTAATGCGGCAACCGAAGCAATCTTTATGGCAAAAATGGATCACTCGGTCAGCGCCCCAACCAGTAGAAGGCCTTTACATCTGGGGCACCGTAGGGCGCGGTAAAACTTTACTCATGGATATGTTCTTTGACTGTTTGCCCGCTGGCCGGGCACAGCGGATGCATTTCCACCGGTTTATGCGGCATGTTCACTTGGGCCTCAAAACCCATGCCGGAGTAGCAGACCCGTTGCAGAGCGTGGCAGATGAGTTTGCGCATCAGGCTTCAATCTTATGTTTCGACGAATTTTTTGTAGCAGATATAGGCGATGCAATGATTCTGGCCGAATTGATGCGCGCGCTATTTGCCAGAGGCGTTACTTTGGTTGCAACGTCGAATGTAGAGCCGCGCGGGCTGTACGAGAACGGGCTGCAGCGCAGCCGATTTTTGCCGGCGATAGATTTGTTGTATCAGCATTGTGCGGTCATCGAGATAGAGCAGGGGCAAGATTTTCGCCTGCGTACGCTGGCACAGGCCGAGATTTATCACTATCCGCTGGATGCCGGCGCTGAAGAAAGCCTGCAACGCAGTTTTATTGCACTAGCTGCAGCACCAATAGAGCAATCCGTGCCGCTAATCATCGAAGGGCGATCGATTAACACACGTAAGCTCAGCCAAGGCATTGTTTGGTTCGATTTCGCAGATCTATGCGAAGGGCCACGCAGTCAGAACGACTACATCGAGCTGGCAACGCTCTATCACACGGTGCTTGTGAGCAATATTCCGATTCTGGATATACGCAAAGAAGACGCGGCTAGACGCTTTATTAGCCTAGTAGACGAGTTCTACGATCATGGAGTGAAACTCATTGCCTCTGCGGCAGCGTCGATTCATGAGCTGTATCAAGGGCAGCGTTTGCAATTTGAGTTCGCGCGCACCGAAAGTCGACTCTTGGAAATGCAATCGATGGATTACCTCGCAGGGTCGCATACACACGGCGACAGCGCTGCTAACTAGGCGAAAACTCTGTTGTAAAGCGCATGTGCCTCCACTATGATGCGCGTCCGAAAATTTCGGCTGCTGTCAGCACCAGCAGACTCGAGTGAGAGAGCCTTTGCCGCGACTGTGCTTAAAGCGCACACCGGGAGAAGACCATCACTGCTGAGGAAACCAAGCGCTGAACACGAAATTAACCAAGGCCTGGAAACAAAGATCTGGGTGGCAAGGTAAGGCAAACAGATAATGAAAACGGTAAGCATGCGCGCGCAGGACGTCGAACGCGCCTGGTGGTTGATCGACGCGGACGGCAAAACCCTCGGGCGTTTAGCTACCGAAGTGGCCAGTCGTTTGCGTGGCAAACACAAGCCAGAATTTACCCCCCATGTGGATACCGGTGATTACATTGTCGTGGTCAACGCAGAAAAGATCCGGGTCACAGGCAATAAAGAAAAAGGCAAGATTTACTGGCGGCATACCGGTTATCCGGGCGGTATCAAGGGTACTGACGTGGCCACCGTGCGAGCAGAGCATCCAGAGCGGATGATCGAAAGCGCTGTGCGTGGGATGCTGCCAAAAAACCCCCTGGGTCGGGCGATGTTCCGCAAATTGAAAGTATATGCTGGCGATGAGCATCCTCATGCAGCGCAGCAACCGCAAGTATTGGAGCTTTAGTACATGACTGACTACAACTACGGAACTGGTCGTCGTAAAACAGCGGCAGCGCGTGTATTTATCTCGACAGGCACTGGACGCATCATGGTGAACTCGCAACCCTTAGACGAGTTCTTCGGTCGCGAAACCGCACGAATGGTTGTACGCCAGCCGTTGCAGGTGGCTGATCTGGCTGACAAGTTGGATTTAAAAGTGACAGTCCGTGGCGGCGGTAATACGGGTCAGGCGGGAGCAATTCGCCACGGTATAGCTCGCGCACTGGTAGAATACGACGAGACACTGCGCGGCACTATGCGGCAAGCGGGTTTCCTAACACGCGATGCGCGTGCGGTAGAACGGAAGAAAGTCGGACTGCGCAAAGCTCGCAAACGGCCACAATTCTCCAAGCGATAATCGATATATGTTCAGTAACCCGGTGGGTCACCGACGTCGTTTTGTGCTAAACTTCTGCGCGCGAAAAGCGGCACCAAACCAGAGCTAATCGCGTATGTGTTGATAGCCGCATTCGCAAGGCTGATGGCAACATCGAGCACTCGCGGTCAACGGTAAGAGAGCCTTTTATTTTGGCTGATACTGGAGGCTGGGGCGCCATTGCAGAAGCCAAGGACAGGCATTGCAAATACGGCATTGCAGAATAAGAAAGAGCAACATTCAAAACATAACAACACCATAAAGCGAAAACATTGGCGTTGGCCTTAGCCAGAGTCGCCGTAAAGATGGCGTCTGATTAAATGGGCCGAAAGCCTATGCTATCCGAAAGTTAGGTGTTGAAAACAGTGGAGCAAAGAGCCTTGAGTACTGGCGACGCAGTCCATGATGCCCCAACCGGGGACTCTTCGAACAGCGACGGAACTAGCCGCCGCTATTTTTTGATCCAAGCGACATCAGTGGTTGGCGCCGCTGGGGCTGTAGGCGCGGCTTGGCCGTTTGTAAGCTACTGGTCGCCTAGTGAGAAAGCCAAGGCCCTTGGTGCTCCGGTAAAGATTGATGTGTCGAAGCTAGCGCCCGGCGAAATGCTCAGCCCGATTGTCGCGTGGCGTGGTAAGCCGGTATTTGTCGTTCGCCGCGATGCCGAGACTCTTGCATCGCTAGAAACCGATACCGAGATGCTGGCCGATCCGGATTCTGCGGTGGCTGAGCAGCAACCCGACTTTGCAGTGAACGCGTGGCGCTCTGAGCGCAAGGAGTACGGTATTTTCCTTGGCATATGTACTCATCTCGGATGTTCACCAAAATACTTAGTCACAGATAATTTTGTTGAAACTGGTCAGGGCGGGTTCTTTTGTCCGTGTCATGGATCCCGATTCGATATGGCTGGGCGGGTTGTGAAGGGAGTTCCAGCTCCGTCCAACATGGAGGTACCTCCTTATCGGTTTGAGTCTGATACCGTAGTAGTAATTGGTTGACGTTAGGAAATTAGAATGGCTGAAAATCAGTTGAACCAAAAACCTGTCGAATCCAGCGGACTGATGAGTTGGATTGATGCAAGGTTTCCTGCGACGGAAACCTTCGAATACCACATGTCCAAGTACTATGCGCCAAAGAATGTAAATTGGCTCTACTTGTTCGGTTGGCTCGCAACTTTTGTTCTAGTGAACCAGTTGGTTACCGGGATCTGGTTGACCATGAACTACGTGCCGAGTGGCGATGCTGCGTTTGCGTCGGTGGAATACATCATGCGCGATGTGGAGTTTGGATGGCTTATCCGCTACTTACATTCCACGGGTGCATCCGCCTTTTTTCTAGTCGTTTTTTTACACATGTTTCGTGCGCTCGCTTACGGATCGTACCGAGGCCCACGAGAGTTAGTCTGGCTAATTGGTATGGCAATTTTTGCCGTGTTAATGATAGAGGGCTTTTTCGGATATCTGTTACCGTGGGGTAACATGTCATATTGGGGAGCCCAGGTAATTGTCTCTTTGGTTGGTGCAGTTCCCGTCGTTGGGCCTGACTTGATGGAATGGGTTCGTGGCGACTTCTTAATGTCGGACGTTGCGCTAAATCGGTTCTTTGCCCTTCATGTAGTTGCACTACCGATTGTTTTGCTTGGGCTAGTCTTTGTGCATTTTGTTTCCTTGCATCACGTGGGTTCCAATAATCCAGATGGAATCGAGATCAAGAAGAACAAAGACGAGAACGGTGTTCCCCTTGACGGAATACCTTTCTTTCCGTACATCGTTGTCCACGACGTTGATGCTACGGTCAGATTTCTTTTTGTTTTCTGCTTGGTTGTCTTTTTTGCTCCAGAAATGGGTGGGTATTTCATCGAAAAGCCCAACTTCGAGGTCGCCAACCCTTTGAAGACTCCCGACCACATAGCGCCGGTTTGGTACTTTACCCCCTACTACGCTATGTTGAGAGCGGCGACGTTTCCGCTATTCGGCATGGATGCAAAATTTTGGGGATTAGTGACGATGGGGGCGGCAGTTATAATTCCTGCGGCACTTCCCTGGCTAGACCGGAGCCCGGTTAAGTCGATGCGCTACAAAGGTTGGCCATCGCGGATCGCGTTAGGTGCGCTTTGCGTCAGCTTTATAGTTCTCGGCTGGCTCGGCCTGCAGCCGGCGACCAAGACATATACTATGCTCGCGCAGTTATTCACGCTCCTGTACTTCGCGTATTTCGTTCTAATGCCTTGGTACACTCGTGTTGAGCAGACGAAGCCAGAGCCAGAAAGGGTTACTTGATGAAAAGATTAGCGAGATTGTTCGTCAGCCTTGCAATGATTGGGTTGTTTGTTGGAGCGCCTTTCAGCTGGTCTGCAGCAAAAAACGATTGGCCGATGGAGGCCTTTGAGCCCGATCTGACCAATTTACCGAGCCTACAAAATGGCTTTAAGTTATATGCTAATTACTGTCTTGGTTGCCATGGTTTACAATACCAGCGCTATGGACGCACGGCCGATGACCTTGGAATCCCCCGAGAATTAGCTCTAGAAACCGTTGTTTTTACTGGCCAGAAAATCGGGGAGTTGATGACAACTTCAATGGATCCCGAGCAGGCCAAAGCATGGTTTGGGGCGACTCCACCAGACCTTACTCTTGAGGCGCGCTTACGATCGCCAGAGTGGATCTACAATTATTTAAAGACCTTTTATGTAGACGATTCACGTCCGTTAGGCGTTAACAATGGAGTGTACCCCAATGTCGGGATGCCCAATGTGCTGCTTGGACTTCAGGGCGTTCAGAGGTATGACCAAGCCAGTGGTAAGTTATTTGTCGAAGAGGGCAGTGGTAGCCTGACGCCAGAAGAGTTCGATGTAGCCATCTATGATCTGTCGAATTTCTTGTACTACGTTGGCGAGCCTAGTCGTCTTGAGCGACAGCGCCTGGGGATCTACGTGCTGCTCTTTTTGGTAATCCTGGGTACATTCACCTTTTTGCTTAATCGAGAATTCGAGAAAGACGTCCACTAGCCTTAGTGTCCCTATGTCTATACAAACCGGGCCTACAATATGAGCGCCGTAACGAAGAGAACCTCTATGACTTTGTTTTCAGATCCTCGTGATCATTATTCCCATCGAGTACGCATGGTTCTGGCAGAGAAAGGCGTTACCGTAGACATCGTTGATGTGGTCGGTGGCAAAATTCCCGAAGATCTTGCCGAAGTGAATCCTTACAACACCTTACCTACGTTGGCAGATCGCGATCTAGTGCTCTATGAGTCCAACGTGATAATGGAATACCTAGACGAGCGTTTTCCGCATCCGCCTTTATTGCCGGTGTACCCGGTGCAGCGCGCGCTGTCGCGCCTGTGGATTACCCGAGTTGAAAAAGAGTGGAGCAGCAAGCTTGACCTGCTGATGTTGGGCAAGGGTCGAGAAGCGGCCTTAACTAAGGCGCGCAAGGAATTGCGTGAAAGCATTATCGCGATCGCCCCCATATTCGCGGAAAAACCGTTCTTTATGAACGAAGAATTCTCCTTGGTCGACTGCTGTGTTGCACCCATTTTATGGCGCCTTAAGGAAGTCGGCATAACGCTTCCAGAAAAGTCTACGCGGCCGTTGTTTAAATACATGCATATGATTTTTGAGCGTGACGCCTTTAGGCAGAGCCTTACCGAGGCTGAAATGGAGATGCAGGAGTGAAGCCCCGGCGCCCTTATTTGTTGAGGGCGTTATACGAGTGGATAGTCGACTGTGATGAGGTTCCGAATATTTTGGTCGACACGGAAGTGGAAGGGGTCGTAGTTCCTTCTGAGTATGTTCAAGACGGGCAGATTGTCCTCAATATTTCCCCTAGTGCGGTTCGCGACCTGTCCCTAGGCAACGAGTTCGTTATGTGCTCTGGACGTTTTGCAGGGCGGAGCTTTGAAATTACGCTGCCGATCGAAAGTATTCGCGCCATTTATTGTCGTGACAGCGGGCAGGGCCTCGCGTTTGAGGACGAAGACTTCGCGAATGCGGATTCTGAGTCGCTATCAACCGAGCAAAAAACGCTGCTCCAGGATACGGAAGCAATGGCCGAGGACCAGGCGGTAAAGGTCAGCGACGCTGAGAAAAAAGGCCCCAACCTGCGGCTGGTCTAGTCGCTATTGCGATCAAAGTGTGGGTTGTAAGTCGGTGTACTGAAAGACCTTAACAATCTTTTGCACCCCAAACGCTTTTTGCGCTTCAACCACTGAAGCTTCAGCTTGTTCGCCCGTTACTGCTCCCAATAGATAAACCACGCCATTCTCAGAAATCACTTTTATTCGCAGCCCCTTGACCGTTTCTGCGGCCAATAATCGGGTTTTGACCTTAGTGGTTAACAGACCGTCGTTAGTGCGCGCGAGCATGGAAATCGGGCCGCCCACCGACAAATGATTGTGAACTTTTTCAGCGTCCACTTTATATAGGCTTCCTGCGACCACAGCAGCCTGAGTTCTTAGTTGCTCGCTGGGGACTTGGCCGAGCAATAATACAAGTCCGTCGTAAACAGCGATTATTAAGTGAGCGCCTTTATAGGCCGCATCAGACGCGCGTATTTCCCGTTCGATAGCAACCTCAAGAATGTTGTCATCGATCCATGCGCCGGTGGAGCGTGGTCTTTCCTGAGTCCCAGCGCAGCCGCTGAGTAATAACAGACCGGTCAACAGTACCGTAGCACGCCAGATTGTCTTCATGTGTCAAATATATCCTTCATCCAAGTTATTCGAGGCAGGCGTGCTGGCCATGTCATTAATACCGCACCAAAGCGCATAGGTAGCCGACTGTATCGTTGGTGCCTATGCACAAAATGGTTCGCGCTCCTTATTAGCCGAAGTTGCTTAGGTACGTCAATGCTTGCAGCGGCACTGCCCAGAGATTCGCTCGTTCGGTAACGCACTTCGACGAATACAAGTGCGATTGCCCGTCGTCGCTCGCGGTGCAATGCGATCAAATCTATTTCGCCATAGGCACAGTAGTAGTTGCGATCAATAATCCTTAGCCCTCGTAGGAGCAAAAACAATGCAGCCATTGTTTCAGTCAAGCGGCCAACTCGGCGTGACATTATTCAGACCCCATGTTCCCGGCTGACGAGATTGCTCTTTGCCGATCCCGTGCGGTTGTCACTGTAAGAGTTCGCGATACACGACCTGTAGAGCTGATGCTGAGCATGCCGATGGGTGAATGACGAATAAAGTGTTCGCGCCAGGACGAAGACTCGGTGAGCACCGTTGCCCAAGTTGCCATCTGGAATGCGGCCAGACCAAGTGCATAAAGGTCAACAAGTGGGCTTTGGTTCAGATTAAACGCATCGATCAGCGCTTGCTCAGCGGCGTTGGGTTGGACTAGCACGGGTAATTCTGTGACCGCAAAGCCGGTTGGTGATTTGTTGTCGCGTAAACTCTGTGAGGTGGCGTAAACCGGTAAATGGTCGGCAAAGTGAAATTGCAATGCGGGCACCAGTGCCGCTGATTCGAACCCGGTGGTAAGTGCGAGGATGGCGTCTAGGTCCTGTCTTGCTCTCGGTAAGAACTCAACCGGCTCGCCAAGTAGTGCGGCGATTCGAGTCTTGCGAGCCGTGCTCGCCGCGACACCCATGGTTGAGCCAACTGCGTTAGTTAGCTGCTTTATGGTGCCGAAATTCGCGGTATGCAACGGATATGGCCAAGCTTCGCGGAAGGTGTTCAGAGCTTTATTCGCCCAAGCACTGTCGTTATAGACGACCATGACCCGCTCGTGTTGGTTGGTTTGCAGGTGCGCCGCCAAAGTCGCGGCCTCATCTTCGATAGCTGTGCCTAATTGCAGCAAATTAATTGCAGGCGCGCCGAAGTCGCTGTCACCGGGAAGATAGTTGAGCAACAGTGTAGGGGTTTCACTGGCTGCCGCAAAAGCTGCAAACGCTTCGACGTTAAGTTTCAGCAGCGGGCCTACGACTACATCGGCGCTGACATTGCGTGCGAGCCGAATGAGTTCGATCGGAGAATGGTTTGCGCTATCGAAGATATGCAGGTCGGTATTGAGCTCTTCGGCCATGAGTGCTGCGATAAAGCCGTCTCGCACTGCTCTACCGACCCGGGCAAGGTTCCCGGAAAGTGGCAGCAATAGTGCAATTGACCTGGTCGTTTTGAGTGCAAGCTCATTCGTCAGTGTCGGGGGCGTCAGGGCTGCTGGATGAGTTGACCATCTTTGCTGCCAGTTATCCCAAGCGGCGATTGTTTTTTGTCTCGATCCAGCGGATGTTAGAACGTCTGCAAGAGCATACCAACCCAAGTGCAAGTTGGTCTCAGCAGTGGACAATGGGGTGATCTGCGCCGCAGTTAACACCAGATCTTCGGATCCTGGATTGCGATTGGCGTCCAGTAAGGCCTCTAATATGGCATCTTGCTCCGCTTGAACGGATAACTGGGTCTGGCTCTGGAGCGCGATCATGCTATCAGCCTTGCAGCGGCTGAACGCCAGTGCTGAACAAATTTGTCGTAGCAGATCCCAGTATTCAGCAGTCGTTTGCGACACTTGGGTAAGTGCCCGATAAGCTTCGATGGCGTTGTTTAGAGAGGAATGCGCTTGTGCTGTGAGTGTATAAAACCAATCGCTCACTGATGCTGAAAACTCTTGATTTGTGAATTCGTTGAGCAACATTAAGGTTTGCGCGGCGTCTCCGGAGTTGAGTAGTGCTTGCGCCTGTGCAAGTGTCAGCTTGAGGTCACGGTCTTGTTGTGTAACGGTCTGCCGCGCCTGATTGAAGCCAATACCGATACTATTTGTCTGTGCACCGGTTGGTGCAGATTTTGTGGTTTGTGATGGTGCAGGCCGCGAGCTTTGTGGAGCAGTTTGGCAGCCGATCGTTAAAACTGCGGCGCAGCAAAAAATTAGGAGTCTAGTGGGCATGTCAGGAACACTCTATGTGGTTGCAACCCCAATTGGCCATCTGGGCGATTTGAGTCAACGCTCTATCACGACTCTGAAACAAGTCCAGATCATCGCAGCGGAGGATACCAGACGCACTGGCGTGCTGTTAGCACACATTGGCCATGAGGGCTGTGAGCTTGCCAGTTTGCATGATCACAATGAAGACTCTGCCAGTCCCAGACTAATCAGTCGTTTGCAGGCTGGAGATTCTGTGGCTTTGGTAAGCGATGCGGGGACGCCGCTGATCAATGATCCAGGTTATCGACTGCTGCAGTTGGCGTGGCAGTCGAGCATAAAGGTAGTACCGATTCCTGGTCCTAGTGCGGTAATTACAGCGCTCAGTGTTTGCCCGTTGCCCAGCCAGCCGTTTCGCTACGTGGGCTTTTTGGCGGCCAAGGCGGTGGCGCGCCGGCAGCAGTTACAAACCTGGCTCCAGCACCCAGAGGCGGTAGTGTTTTTCGAGTCGCCCCACCGAATTCGTCATACCTTAGAACAATTAGCCGAAATGACTAGCCGGCGGATTTTCCTTGCTCGCGAGATGACTAAGCAATACGAAACACTGATGCAGGGTTCGGCAGCAGAACTGCTGGCGCAGCTGGCTATACCGCCCAAGGGCGAGTTTGTGGGCATTCTTGAGAGCGGTGAAGAGATGACTCAGCAGTTTCAGCATCAACAGGTTATGCAGATATTGTTGCAGGAACTGTCGCCGGCAAAAGCGGCGCGGTTGGGTGCGCAAATATGCGGAGTTAATAAAAAAGAGCTGTACGAGCTTGCTATGTCGATGAATCCACAGCCGCCAAAAAAATAATCGCACGAGGATGGTTTGCCGACTTGTGTCAGGCCGCGATCGCTCTACACTGTCGGGCGAGAGTCAGCTGGGCAATCGCCGGTCGTTTACGACGGGAGGAAAGTCCGGGCTCCATAGGGCAGGGTGCCAGGTAACG